>ERZ808246.1531-NODE-1531-length-16560-cov-59.761466_pt1 | contig 16560 bp, 16 predicted proteins | sample MGYA00521083_ERZ808246 | MGnify/ENA primary metagenome ERZ808246 (study PRJEB31516, sample SAMN03275577) | gut metagenome | biome: mammalia-associated habitat; material: feces | host: Papio cynocephalus | place: Kenya | collected 2012-07-07 ... | reverse complement strand
ACGGGAGGATTGATGGCCATATCGGTTAGGTCCTTTCATCATCACTGTGAAGCGGGACGTGGCGGCGGAATCACGCTCGATTCCAACGCCGCGAGCCGTTCTCTTCACATCACAAGATACTCACAAAAGCCGACAGAACAACACAAAAATGTTTCCTCAGTTAACACATTCGCTCGGAAGCGCGGCATACCGCGGTTCCGACCACCTTTCGATGACAACATGCCGTTTCATGGCGATTATTGAAATCGTATGCAACGTTCAGCGGGAAAGCTTCAGCGCGCGTAGCAACGGCTGTCGTATGCAACGATCGCATACGCAGACCACGACCACGAATCCGATGGAGAAGACCGCGCCGACCGCAAACCAGACCAGCAGCCAGCCGAAGCGTACGACCGGAGCGCCCGCCAAAGCCGCGTCGGCGAGCGCCGGCGCCATCGCCCGACCGCACAGCGGCTTCCACAGTTCGCCGGCAAGCGATTGCACCACGTAGAAGCCGAGGATGCCGGAGGCGAGAGCCTGCACGGCGACGCGGAACGGCGAGCGGGCGGCCGAAGCGTGCTTCGCCGCGACATGCGTGACGGCGGTCATCAGTGAACAGACGGCCAACACGAACGAGAACGCGGACGTCGACTTGAACGACAGACGGTACATCAGCGGATAATCGCCCCTGGCCACAGCCCATGCGACGACCGTGGACAGCACGGCGAACACCACGACGAACATCCACGCCCAGACGCCGGAGCGCATCCACAACGGCCTGTTGGCCGTGTGACGCCCGGCTTCACGGCCACGGCCAACTCCGCGGCCGTCGCCGACGGCGGCTCCACGCGCACGCCGCATCGCATGGCCGACCAATCCGGCCAGCACGAACGAGACCGCGTAGCTCAACGCGCCCATCCATTTGCGCCAGTCGAGCAGAGCGAACGAACCCGTGGAGGTGAACGCCACGTATGCGTTGAGCGCATAGACCAGCATCGTCACGGCAATGGCCAGCCCGACCAGCACGGTGGCGTTCCACCGGGCGACGCGGGCCAGCAGCCAGGCCATGGCCGGCGCGAACGCCACCACGAGCGCGTAGACCCAGATGAATTCGAGACCGAGCAGGAACCATTCCTTCCATCCGGCGGAGGCGACGGGCATGACGAACCGGTCGACGGCCAGCATGATCAGCGTGTAGAAGACCACCGTGGCCAGGACCTGCGCCACGCGGCGCACGGTGGCCCCGGCCTGCCGCCGCCAATAACCCGGCTCAAGTGAATCGCGCATCATGCGGGGAATGAGGAAATATCCGGAGATCATGAAGAAGACATGGTTGCCCCATGCACCCACGAATTTGATCATCATGACCAGCCAGACGGCCCACAGCGAGCCGATCACCGCGCTGATGGGCGTATTCGGGTCGATCGGACGCGGACCGTATCCCAGCACGCTTTCGAACGCAGGAAGGAATGTGTGGAAGATGGCGATGCCGACGATGGCGAGCAACCGCAGCATTTCGACGGCGAAGATGCGGGGCGATTTCGAACGGGCCCGCTCCGGCGTCCGTTCCTTCCGCGGCGTCCGTCCCTCAGGCTGGGTCACATGTTCCATCGTCTTCATCGGCATACCGGTTTCAGGCCATCGCCGCGATCAGGAAATGCGTGCCGGTCATCATGATCAGGCCGATGATCGCGGAAACGGACAGCGAGAAGCCGGCGAGCTTCGCGTTGCCGAGCACTTCGTCGGTGAACAGCGTGGAGAACACGGCGACCGGCGCCAGGCAGCACATCGCCACCGCCTCGCGCACGTCGGCGCCGAACGGCAGCGCGAACCAGGCGCACAGCGCGAATATCAGGCCGAACGGCAACCGCAGGCCGATGACCTTCAGCAGCTCCACCACATCGCCGCGGCCCGCGGGCAGATCCATGAGCATGCCGACCATCAGCATGGCGATGAACGAGTTCGCGTTGGCGAGCGGCGCGACGAACGTGGCCACGACGCCGGGAATCCTCACGTCGGCGAGCATCAGCACGATCATGACCAGGTAGGTGTCGAACGGCACCGAGCCGAAGAATTCCTTCGCCACATTGCGCAGCAGCGCGCGACGGGCCAGCCTGCGGGCGTCCTTGTCCTTGGGTTTCACGTATGGCAGCACCGGAGCGTCCCCTTGGTACTGCTCGCCCAGCGTCCTGCCCGGCTGGATGTGCAGAAGGGCCTGCGTCATGACGTTCGTGCCGGCCGCCACCATCACGCAGTTGCCGATGTCGAACATGGCCGCCGGAACGATGGCGGCGGTGCCGAGGAACGCCTGCACCACGGGAAAGCAGAAGCAGCCGATGTTGAAGCCGGAGCCGTTGAGCATGGTGAACGCGCGTTCCTGCACCGGCTTGTGCCGTGTGATGAGGAAGATGAGCACGGGCGGGATGAACGCCACCACGAAGCCGAAGACGGAAATCCACAGCATGCTGGAATCATGGGGGTTCGTGGCGAACGAGTAGATGATCGCGCAGGGAAGGACCAGGTCGAACAGCGCGACCTGCAGAATCCGATAATCGCGGTTTTTGAATTTGCCGGCACGTTTGAACAGATAACCGGTGAGGATGATGGCCAACAGCGCAATCGGCTGGATAAGCGTGGACATGTGCGCGAGATGGGACTTGAACCCACACGTCAAAGACACAGGAACCTAAATCCTGCGCGTCTACCAATTCCGCCACTCGCGCGCTATTCGTCATCGTGCATACCGCATGGCAGGACCTTGGCCCCGACCGGAACCACGATCCCAGCCGATATGCAAAACCCTAGATGCCTGACGCATCTAGGGCGATGGAGCCACTTGACAGAATCGAACTGTCGACCTGCTCATTACGAGTGAGCCGCTCTACCGACTGAGCTAAAGTGGCGTGCTGCCCGGCAAGCATATGCCTCCTGCGCACAAGACAACAAGCATAGCGGAAAAACCGGACGAGCACAAATCGAACACGTCGGCAGCCGCGCGACGGCCGCGTCAGTGCCGTAGGAGGTGCGCCAAACGCTTCAGGTCGTACCGGAAACCATCAACCGGCAATGTGAATTCGCCCGGCAGCTCCTCAATGTACCCGTTGAAGCCCTGCTTGAATTCCAACACACCGCGGCCGGCCGAATTCGGATCATCGAAAATACCGTCGATGCCGTAGAAGTTGTACCGTTTCACGCCACGCTCCAAGCACCTGGACATCATCTCATGCTGCAGTGCGGTGGGCGCATAGAATTTCGCGTACCGCTCGTCGGAACCGCTGGAGAAGTAGACCAATTCGCGTTCATGCCACATGAACAGGCCCACGGCCGCGGGCACCACCTCACCGTCCCGTTCGATGCGGAGATGGGCGTCCTCGATTCGTTTGCGGGCGGCAAGCACGTTCTTCTCCGCATTGTCCAGCTTCTTCCGCACATCATCCGGATATTTCGTGGTCTCGAGCGATGCCGCGAACTTCGTCCGATCCTTTTCGAATTTATCGAGCTTGGTCTGCCAATTGTTCAGATACTCGTCAAGATGCACCTCGGCCACCATGAATTCGGCGGCGTCCCCGAACGCGTCGAACAGACGCTTGAAATACTCCACATCACGGTTGGCGAAATGCTGCTTGATGCTGCTCAGCTCGCAGATGTCATGGAACGTCCCCAGTTCGTCGCGCTTCAGCCTACGCACCTTCACGCCGCTATTGCGTGCGATCTTCACATTGCGCCGCGTGTTTTTCGCATACGAGGCAAGCAGCTGATCCGCCGTGTCGAAACCGCTGAGATCCTTGACGTAGTTCCACCGGTTCACGATCGACGCGTATCCGCGCGTGAATCCCGCGTGACGCCATCCCAGAGAAACGTACGCATCGATCAAGGCGTTATCCGGATTCTCCGTCGGCTCGCCATCGGAATCATGCAGCCGGTAGACCTGCGCGGGCCAGCATGTGACGCTGATCGCGCCGCGCTTGTGCGCCGCGGCCCGCAATGAGACCGTCAACGCGGTCAGCTGATCCTTGTTGGCCGAATCGCATAGCGGTCCAAGCCAAATCGAGCCTTCGAGGCCGAACCGGCCTTTCGTATACGCCACCATCGCGCCGGCAACCGGCGTCCCCTGCTCATCGGTCAATCCCAGGAACTGCGTGTCCGCGCCATCGGAGGCGGCCAGACGGGCCATCGCCGAAGTCTGCTGGAATCCGCCAAGCGCGCTGTTCGCGGACAATTCGTCAAACTGTTTCTCCGTCAATTCGCGGACGGACCAACCGGCACTCATCTTTTCCTCGTGCTGCATGTCATACCTCAGCTTCGTCTACATACGTAACCAAAGACGCGAGTATAAACATCCACCTGGGAAAAACGCTGGACGAAAGCCAAGTTCCAGCTATGATTCACATAACGGCGGCACAGCCATCCGTCAACGGCTGAGCAGACGGCGCAGGGCCGTCTTGACGCGGTAGACCACAGGACGCACGGGAAGCACGAACTCGCCCGGCAGCTCCTCCACGTAACCGTTGAAGCCCTGTTTGAACTCCAGCACGCCACGTCCCTCGTCATCGGGATCGTCGAAGACGCCGTCGATGCCATAGAAGTTATAGCGGCTCACGCCACGTTCCAGGCATAGATGCAGCATCGCGTAGTGCTGGATCAGCGCAGATGCATAGAACGGCTTGTATTCCTCGACACTGCCGGAGAACAGATATATGGTTTCACGGGGATGTTCCACGAACAACGAGGCGGCGGCGGGCAGGACGTCGCCCTTGCGGGCCAACGCCTCGGCCTCGGCAAGGCGCTTCTCGGCCGCGGCAAGGTTGCGGCTTTCCTCCCCCAGCTGCCTGACCAGCCTGGTGGTCTCACGTTCGGCGATCTTCGCCTTCAATGCGTCGACCTTCGCTTTCAGCACGTCGACCTTCGTCTTCATGTCGGCCTTGTATTCGGCGATATGGATCTCCGCCACCATGAAATGGGCGCTGCTGCCGTACGCCTTCTTGAACCGGTGGAAGTATTCCTCGCCGCGGTACTCGAAGCTGCGACGTTCGGCCGTGGCCTGTTCGATGTCGGCGAAGACCTTCAGCTCGTCGTCGCCCAGCTCACGCACATGCACGCCCATGGACGCGGCGCGCTTCACACTCCACTGCGTACGTTTGTCATATGACTTGAGAAGAGCACGCTCGTCGGCGATGCCGGTCAGATCCTTGACGTAGCGCCAGCGCGGAACCGCGGTGTATCCGATGGTGAATCCACCGTGCTCGAAACCGCACGCAGCGAGGTTTCCCACAATGGCGTCGTCGGGCTTCCCTCCTTGATCGTCGGGAAGTGGCTTGCCTTCGCCGTCACGCAGACGATACGGCTTCTCCGGCGTGATCTCGAGCTGCGCCGCCTTGTTCTGCTTGGCACGCTGTTTCAGCTGTCCGATGAGGAACGCGGTCAGTTCGGCGTCGTCGAAGTCGCATAGCGGCCCGTCATGGACCGTGCAGAACGTGGACACCCGGCTGCGATGCGTCTCCAGCAGCACCGCGGCGGCAAGTCCGCCGTTCTCACGCACGCCGAGGTATTCGACCTGCACGCCCTGCGCGGCGCGCAGCCGGCCGGCGGCCGAGGTCTGTTGGAAGTTGCCGTCCGGATGCCTGCCGGAGAAATCGTCGAATTCCTCTTCCGTAAGGGTTTCCAGAGTGAACGAACGCGTACCCATCAATTCTCCATCCATGTCATTGCCGACCATTGCCCATCATTGCCCATTCCGCCGATCGAGCGGATTTCGCGATTGCGCCTACCGTGCGCCGGAACATCATGCGGCGGCCGATCGCATACACGGCTATTTGACCAACGATTCGATCGCGCCCACCAGCGCGCGCAACGCCTTGCCTCGGTGGGAGATCGCGTTCTTCTCGGCGGGCTCCATTTCGGCGGACGTGAGCTTCACACCGGCATCGACCGCCCGTTGCGGCTGGTCGTCCGGCACGAACAGCGGATCGTAGCCGAAACCGTTGGCTCCACGTGGGGCGCGCAGCAGCACACCCGGCATCTCGCCGACCTGCACGGTCTCGCTGGCGATGGCGTACGGCTCGTCTCCGCCCTCCGCCTTACGCTCACCCGGCACGACGAGGGCGGCAGCACAGCGGAACCGCGCGGTGCGCTTGGCATCCGGAATGTCGGCCATCTGCTTGAGCAGCAGCGCGTTGTTGGCTTGGTCGTTGCCATGCTCGCCGGCCCAGCGCGCGGACAGGATGCCCGGCGCATTGCCCATCACGTCCACGATCAGGCCGGAATCATCCGCGACCGCGGGGCATCCGGTGCGTTCGGCCACGTCACGTGCCTTGACCAGCGCATTCTCTTGGAAGGTCACGCCATCCTCCACCGGGTCTGGCAGGCCGAGCGAGCCTGCGGAGACCAGCTGGACGTCGGCGGCATCCGCTCCGAGACGCTCTTCGAGAATGCGGCGGATCTCCACCAGCTTGCCTTCGTTATGCGTGGCGACGATGATCTTCATGCCTTGCGATTCCTTCCGTCGTTTCCTTCGTGCGATGCGTACCGTTCCGCACGTTCCCTTTCCGCTTTCGTTTCCGTTTCCGCCGTTCCCGCGGGAGGCGGCTCAGTCGAGCGCGAGCGCGGCGCGCTGGGCGGCCTGCAGCTCCCTGTTGCCCTTTTCGGCCAGGTCGAGCAGGGTGTCGAGCTCGGCGCGGTTGAACGGACGATGCTCGGCAGTGCCTTGGATTTCGATGAAATCGCCGGAACCGGTCATGGCCACGTTCATGTCGGTCATGGCTTGGCTGTCCTCGATGTACGGCAGGTCCAGCATCGGCTTGCCGTCGATCACACCGACGGAAACGGCGGAGACCCAGTCCTTGAGCACGCGGTCCGCGGACTTGATGCGCTTGTTTCGCTCGGCCCAATGCATCGCGTCTACAAGCGCCACGTACGCGCCGGTGATTGACGCGGTGCGGGTGCCGCCGTCAGCCTGCAGCACGTCGCAGTCGATCTGCACCTGGTTCTCGCCGAGTGCCTTCATATCGACGACGCCACGCAGGCAGCGGCCAATCAGACGGCTGATCTCATGCGTGCGTCCTCCGATCTTGCCACGCACCGACTCGCGGTCCGTACGGTCGGCGGTGGCGCGCGGCAGCATCGCGTATTCCGCGGTGACCCAGCCCAGACCGGAGTCCTTGCGCCAGCGCGGCACGCCCGTGGTGAAGGTGGCCGTGCACATCACGCGCGTGTTGCCGCATTCGATGAGCACCGAGCCTTCCGGAACGTCCGTGAAATGACGGGTGATGCGCACCGGACGCAACTCGTCCACCTTGCGTCCGTCCGCACGCACCACCGTCTGATCGCCCAACATGTCCTTGATCGCTACCATTGCCTTACCACACTTCGCTTTCCTATCGTTCGCGATGTCATACCGACCAATCGCTCGTCTTTCCAGCAACCGAGACTATCACCAGCCACGCACGCCGTGCCCCCGGCACCGCCTGCACGTATGATAGAACGCGAACCGGCGCCCGGCACCGCTGGCCACACGACCGCGGACGGCCTCGCCAAAAGTCAAGAAAGGCTTTGGAAATGCTGGATTACTCACCCGCACTCATGACCGATATGTACGAATACACCATGCTTGACGCATGTCTGAAGGACGGCACCGCCAACCGCAAGTGCGTATTCGAGATCTTCACCCGGCACCTGCCGCTGGGCCGCCACTACGGCGTGGCCGCCGGGCAGGGGCGCATCCTCGACGCGCTCGAGAAGTTCCACCTCGACGACAACGACCTGAAATTCCTCGCCGACCGCAAGGTGGTGAGCCCGGAAACCATCAAATGGCTTGAGAACTTCCATTTCTCCGGCTCCATTAAGGGCTACCGCGAAGGCGAGATGTTCTTCCCGAATTCGCCGATTCTGCAGGTCGAGGGAACGTTCGGCGAGTGCACGCTGTTGGAAACGCTGCTGCTGAGCATCCTGAACTACGATTCCGCCGTCGCGTCCGCCGCATCCCGCATGGTCAGCGCGGCGAAGGACCGTCCGTGCATGGACATGGGCGGCCGACGCACCAACGAATGGGCCGCCGTGGCCGCCGCGCGCGCCGCCGTGGTGGGCGGATTCAAAGGCACCGCCAACCTGCTGGCCGCGCAGATGTACGGCCTGAAGGCCATCGGCACCGCCGCGCACTGCTTCACGCTGGTGCATGACGACGAGAGGAGCGCCTTCGAATCGCAGATCGCGGCGCTCGGCAAGAACACCACGCTGCTGGTGGACACCTACAACATCGAGGACGCGGTGAAGACCGCCGTCGAAGTGGCCGGTCCCGAACTGGGCGGCGTGCGCATCGATTCCGGCGACCTCGCCTCCCTCGCGCAACGCGTGCGCAACCAGTTGGACGCGCTCGGCGCCACCAACACGAAGATCACCGTCACCAACGACCTCGACGAATACGCGCTGGCCGCCCTGCAGACCGCTCCGGTCGACTCCTACGGCGTGGGCACCATGCTCGTCACCGGTTCGGGCGCGCCGACCTGCGCGATGGTGTACAAGCTCACCGAACGTGAGAACTCCGCCGGCGAGATGCAGCCGGTCGCCAAGAAGTCGAAGGACAAGGCCACCGTTCCGGGACGCAAGCTCGCCTTCCGCTCCTATGAATACTCGCTGGCCGACTGCGAGCACGTCATCTCCGGATCCGAGGACAAGCTGGCCGCATACCAGCCGGAGGACGACTGGAAGGACCTGCTGGTCGACTATGTGACCGACGGTGAGAACCACAGCGAATACCAAGGCCACGACGCGATCGTCAACGCGCACGACTACCGCGCGCAGGCGCTCGCCGAACTGCCGATCGGCGCGCAAAGCCTGATGAAGGGCGATCCGGTCATCCCGACCGAAGTCACCGTGCTGTAACCGTCCGCAACCGCCCGCGCCGGAACTGACGTAGCCGCCGGAACCAATATCGTTCGCATCGCGCGGAACGGAATCGAGGAAACCGTTCCGTGCGATGCGAACGATAGTCGTATCAGGATAGCCGCATCAGAAAGACGAGTTCATCATCTCGTCGTAGATGCGCTTGCAGTCCGGGCACACCGGATACTGGGTGGGATCGTGCTTCGGCACCCACACCTTGCCGCACAGTGCCACGACCGGGCGCCCAGTGCGGCGGGATTCCTCGATACGGTCGCGCGACACGTAATGGGCGAAACGGTCCGCGTCGCCGTTGCCGCCATCATCGAGCTTCGTCTCCTCTTCGGGACGTTCCAGAACGGCGGTGCCGGTGCCCGCATCCGGATCGGACAACGGCGAAACCGGATCGTCGGAGCCAAACAAGCCATCGAAAATCGCAAATGCCATAGCGATACTCCTCATACATCCTCTATCTGCCGCCATCGCGGCCACAACCGACTCCCATCATAGCCGAGCCGCATTGCGACGGGCCGGCAACATGCACGGGCCGGCGTCTCCGACTTCTCAACCAATCGCGGTACGCTTGAGGCTATGACAATTGCAGTTTGCCCCGGGTCCTACGACCCAGTGACCGCCGGCCACCTGGACGTGATCGAACGTTGCGCGCGCTTTTTCGACGAAGTGCATGTGGTGGTGGCCGTGAACGCGGCGAAGACGCCGATGTTCTCCGAAGAAACCCGTGTCGACATCATCCGGAAGGCGCTCGAAAAGCGCGATTGCGACAACGTGAAGGTGGATTCGACCACAGGCCTGATCACCGATTACTGCACGAAGGTCGGCGCGACGGTCATCGTCAAGGGCCTTCGGCAGAACGGCGATTACGAGGCCGAGCTGGGCATGGCGCTGGTCAATCGCAAGCTCGCCGGCGTGGAGACGCTGTTCCTGCCCGCGGCCCCGGATCTGGAGCACATCTCCAGTTCCATCGTCAAGGACGTGGCACGGCATGGGGGTGACGTGACGGGCATGGTGCCCGATTGCGTGATCCCATTGCTCGCAGAGGCGCTTAACAACGAAAAGAAGGCATGATGACTGAAGAGACCAACGATTCCAGGCCGATTGCGGACGCCGACGACGTCACGTCGCAACAGCCGGTCGCCGCTGCCACCGATTACTCCGCGGCAGCGCACATCGACGGCACCGCCCCGACCGGCGCGGCATCGGCCGATATGGCTTCGGCAGGCGATTCCAACGCTTCCAAAGGTTCCAGCGCTTCCAGCAAGCCGGTAAAGCCATTGATCTCCATGTCGGATCTGCCCGACCTGCGCACCACGTTCGATCCGGACACGCCGCTCGGCGGCGCCGACGACCGCAGCCGTGACGAGTTCACCACCGTCTACGACATCATCGACAGCATGGAGAACGAGCTGGACGAGGCCAAGCCAATACTGTTCTCCCCCGGCTCGGTGCGCGTGGACCGCGAATCGTTCATCGGCAAGCTCGACCAGCTCAAGAAGATGCTGCCGGTGCAGCTGGAACGCGCCTCCGCGCTGATGCGCGAATCGGAACGCCGTCTGGAAAGCGCGCAGACGCAGGCGAACGCGATCGTGGCATCCGCGCAATCGCGCGCGGCCGACACCGTACGCGAGGCCAACGAGCAGGCGCAGTTCCTCGCGGGGCAGGAGAACGTGACGGAGATCGCCCGCCAGAAGGCCCGCGTCATCCTCGACCAGGCACAGTCGAAGGCCGACAAGCTCACGCAGAACGCCGACAAGTATTGCATCGCCATGATGGAATCGCTGCAGGAGCAGGTCGGCAAGATCGGCAACGGCGTGCAGGCCGGACTGAACGTGCTGTACGATCGCCAACGCGAGGCCGGCACGCATCTGGAGCATCTCGACGCGGACGATTATCCGAAGGACTGAACGAAACGCACCAAACCGTGCGACCAGGAAGGAACGAAAGACCGAATTATGGCACGTACTGAAGATTCCCCGTGGGCCGTTTCCGTGGCGCAAGTAGCCTCGCGGCCCGGGCAAAGCAAGGAGATCGACTCCGTATTCCCCGCTCCGAGCGGCATCGGCGACGAGATCATCGGTGTGGACGAGGGCGCGGACGTGTCCGTGGTCGGCTCGTTCGATTCAATCGTCGACGGCCTAATCCTCAACGCGCGCGTCAGTGCCCCCGTGCATGCCGAATGCACGCGCTGCCTGAAGCCGATCCAACGCGATTGGACGGTGAACGTCACCTCCTTCTTCCCGTACGAGGACAAGTCCGCGGCGAACAAGGGCGGCAAAACCGGAAAGAACGGCAAGGATGAGGAAGTGGACATCATCGCCGGCGAGGACGAGGCGGAAGACACCTATCCGCTGCTCGACGGCGGCGCCTGGGCCGATCTTGAGGCGATGCTGCGCGACACGCTGGTGGAGGAGCTGCCGCTGCAGCCGCTGTGCAGGCCGGATTGCAAGGGCCTGTGCTCACAGTGCGGCGAGGACCTCAACGTGCACCCCGACCACCACCATGACGTGACCGACATCCGTTTCGCCGCGCTGGAAGAGCTGAAAGCCAAGTTGGAAGGCAAGGAATAGGCGGACGGCGGCGGGCCCGGCCGCGACCTTCCATCATCCAAGCGGAGGTTTGTACGGAGCCCACGTTAAGATACTGAACGCTTAAGCTCAATCGTTCGAACGAAATAGAGGAAACACAATGGCACTGCCTAAGTACAAGACCTCGCGCGCGAATACCCATTCTCGCCGCGCAAACTGGAAGGCCAAGGCCGCCCAGACCGTTACCTGCCCGAACTGCGGCGCTCCGACGCTGCCGCACATGGCATGCCCGAGCTGCGGTTCCTTCCGCGGCCGCGTGTACCGTGAGGCCATCCGCTCCATCCACACCAAGTGAGTGGTTGCCGGATAACGGTATAGAAGCATGGAAACCCTGCCATCGACGGGTGGCGGGGTTTCTTTTATTATTGCAAGTGTTATGCGGTCGGAGCGTCCGATCGCATACGCGGCCGACGCGCGTTGCTTGCGTAGCAATACCGCCAGATTCCGCTGGCGTCTTGCCATGTGCGCAACGGCCACGGCCGAGGACGATGCGGCAGGTGTGTCCCGCCGCACGACGTATGGCATGACGCACAAGTGGTAAGGAATTTCCATGGCCAAGAACAACAATCAGGACAACAGCCAGGCACAGCCGACCGTCCAGACCGGTCCGGCCGATGAGAACAGGGGCCGCATCGGCACCTCCATCACCCCCGAAGGCGAGATGACCGCCAACGTGCTGCTCGAGGCGCTCGGCACCACGCTCGAGCCAGAGCTGCTCGTCGAGGCGCTCACCCACCGGTCCTTCTCGCACGAGCATGAAGGCGCCAAGAACTACGAACGTCTCGAGTTCCTCGGCGACGCGGTGCTCGAACTGGTCTCCACGGAAACGCTGTACAAAACACATCCCGACATGAACGAGGGCCAGCTGGCCAAAATGCGCGCGAAGGCCGTTTCCGAGGAATCGCTGAGCAAAATCGCCCGCGAAAAGCTGCATGTCGGACCGTACATCCTGCTCGGGCACGGCGAGGCGGAGCAGGGCGGAGCCGACAAAAGCTCCATCCTGTGCGACATCGTCGAATCGCTGATCGGCGCCACGTTCATCCAGCACGGTATCGACGAGGCGCGCCGCGTGGTGCATCATCTCGTCGACGATACGCTGGCGGAGGTCGCCACCGAAGGTCCGGCGCTCGATTGGAAGACGTCGCTGACCGTCAAGGCACACGACATGGGACTGCCGGAACCGTACTACCGGACTTCGGTGGCGGGGCCGGAGTACGCGCTGGAATTCACGGCGCGCGCCATGCTCGGCGACGAGGTCATCGGCACCGGTACCGGCAGCAGCAAACGCAAGGCGCAGCTGGCGGCCGCGGAAGCGGGTTGGAAGGCGCTCGACGGCCGCAAAGGCGGCGCGGAGGACGGAACGCGCGGCAAATCGCATAAATCGCACCACAAATCGCATCACAAGGCAAAGGAATCTGCGGCCGATTCGTCACAAAACAGCCGGTGAAGGCGATCGCCCCACAAAGCCCTACCACAGCCGTACGGGACGCGCCAGAATGTGGGACTTTCCGGCAAGCCGTCCTGTCAGCCGCTAGCATAGACTGATTACTAGCGGGGAACGCGATGCGCGATATGCCACAAGCGATTGCGCGACGTTCCATTCGGGGTTTTGGATGGCGCATGAACTACGCGCCGGACGAAACCCCTATTGAGGTATTTTCCACGAACGAGCATGAGAGGGAACATGGTGTTACCTACGCCTCTGCAGGCATTCAGCGGCATGCCGAAGGCATCCGCAACCACTGAAAAGCAGACCATTGTCGACGGCGAAAAAATGACCGGCGCCGAAGCGCTGGTCCGTTCGCTGGAGGATCTGGGGGTCAAGGACGTCTTCGGCGTTCCCGGCGGCGCGATTCTGCCCGTCTACGATTCCATCAAGGACGATACGAAGTTCCGCTTCATGTTGATGCGCCACGAGCAGGCCGCCGGCCATGCGGCCGAAGGCTACGCGCTGGCCACCGGCGAGGTCGGCGTGTGCATCGTGACCTCCGGACCGGGCGCCACGAACATGATCACCCCGATCGCCGACGCGAACATGGATTCCATTCCGATGGTCGTCATCACCGGCCAGGTCGGCGTGAACGCCATCGGCACGGACGCCTTCCAGGAAGCCGATATCGTCGGCGCCACCTATCCGGTGGTCAAGCATTCGTACCTCGTCACCCGCGCGCAGGACATTCCGCGCGTGCTGGCCGAGGCCCACTACATCGCACGTTCCGGTCGTCCGGGACCGGTGGTGGTGGACGTCACCAAGACGGCGCAGACCGGCGAGATGTATTATTCCTGGCCGCAACGCATGATCCTGCCGGGATACAATCCGACCACCAAGGCGCACGGCCGTGTGCTGTCCGACGCGGCGAAGTTGTTCGAGCAGTCGTACCGTCCGGTGCTGTACGTCGGCGGCGGCGCGGTGCGTTCCGACGCGGGCGAGCTCGTCAAGGAGCTGGCCGATGTGACCGGCGCCCCGATCGTCACCACCCTGCCGGCGCGTGGCATCGTGCCGGATTCCGATCCGAAGGTGCTTGGCATGCTCGGCATGCATGGCACGATCGCGGCGACCGGCGCCGTGCAGCGTTGCGATCTGCTGGTCGCGATCGGCGCGCGCTTCGACGACCGTGTCACCGGCAAGCTCGACGCGTTCGCGCCGGGCGCGCGCGTGATCCATATCGACATCGATCCAGCGGAAATCGGCAAGAACCGTCAGCCGGATGTGCCGATCGTCGGCGATGTGGCCACCGTGCTCAAGGACCTCATTCCGGAGATCAAGCGCGAGCAGGCCGTGCACGGCAAGCCCGACACCAGCCATTGGTGGGACGTCATCAACAAGTGGGTCGAGGAATATCCGATCACGTGGGACGAACCGACCGACGGCAGCCTTGCCCCGCAGTGGGTCGTCAAGCAGCTGTCCGACTTGGCCGATCCGGACACCATCTGGGTTTCCGGCGTGGGTCAGCATCAGATGTGGGCCACCCAGATCATCGAATTCAACAAGCCCCACTCCTGGCTGTCCTCCGGCGGCCTCGGCACGATGGGCTTCGGCCTGCCGGCAGCCATCGGCGCCCGCGTCGGCTCCGCCCGCGAATTCGACAACAAGAAGCCAGTGTGGCTCATCGACGGCGACGGCTCCTTCCAGATGACCTCCGAAGAGCTGGCGGCCGCGTTCCTCGACCACACTCCGGTGAAGATCGCACTGCTCAACAACTCCGTGTACGGCATGGTCCGTCAGTGGCAGACCCTGTTCTACGATCACCACTATTCCGCGACGAACCTGCTGGATGGCGAGAACACGCCGGACATCGTGGATGTGCCGGACTTCGTGAAGCTTGCCGAAGCATACGGCTGCATCGGCATGCGCGCGTTCACCAAGGACGAAGCCATCGAATGCATCAAGAAGGCCAACGAAATCAACGACCGTCCGGTGCTGATCGATTTCCGCGTGTGGAAGGATGCCATGGTGTGGCCGATGGTCGCAGCCGGCGATTCCAACGACAACGTCACGTACAAGCCGGGCGTGAAGCCTCTGCAGCGCGCTGGCGAGAACGACTGAACGAGTAGCGTAAGGAAGGAAATTTCGATCATGGCAAATTATCCTGCATCCCAGCCGGGTTCCAAGCGTCACACGCTGTCCGTGCTCGTCGAGAACCGTCCGGGCGTGCTGGCCCGCATCGCCGGCTTGTTCGCCCGCCGCGCGTTCAATATCAATTCGCTGTCCGTCTCCCCCACCGAGCGTCCGGACATCTCCCGCGTCACCGTCACCGCCGAAGTGGAGGAGGTGCCGCTCGAGCAGATCATCAAGCAGCTCAACAAGCTGCTGCACGTGCTGAAGATCGTGGACCTCGATCCGGAAACCACCGTGGAGCGCGAGCTGGTGCTCATCAAGGTGTCCGCCGACGAATCCAACCGTTCCGACGTGCTGGAGATCGTGCGTCTGTTCCGCGTGCGTGTGGTGGACGTGAATCCGGAATCGCTGACCATCGAGGCCACCGGCGCCGAAGGCAAGATCGACGCGCTGCTCGGCCTGCTGGAGCATTACGGCATCATCGAGCTGGTCCGTTCCGGTGCCGTGGCCGTGACCCGCGGCCCGAAGGCGCTGAGCGAAAAGGTGCTCGGCTCCGAGATCACCGGCCGCTGAACGGTCTGAACGGTATTATTTACGACAAAACGCTGCTTCGCGATTCATTTCGCGTGGCAGCGTTTTTCCGTATCTGATCTGTATCTGATCGGTATCTGATTCACCGCAATATCGTATGCTCCCATTGCGCCGCCTTGGGAATGCTCCGAATGGAACGGGAACATATCACCAGCACGGCGCTTGCCACGAGAACCGCGAGGAACACCAGCACCGTGCCATGGAATCCAAAAACCGGGAGCAACGTTCCGGCCACGGCGCTACAGAACATCGAAAGCACCTGGGCTGGAACCGTCAGCGTGACAGTAATGCGCCCCTGCATGCTCGTAGGCGACTTGGCGAAAATGAAACCAAGGAGCATTGCGTTAATCAACGGGAACGGCAGACCGACAAGCGAATTGGCAACCATCATGGCCCAATAGTTGTCGGTCAACGTCATCGGCAATACACACAGGCAGATAAACAGGTAGGCGAGGCACACGGTTGGTCCGACAGGAACTTTATCGCTGAATTTGCCGGCAAGCAACGATCCTACAAGCATCGTCAACGATATGCCGCCGCTGATGAATCCGATGAGGGTCGCATTGATTCTGCACGACACCAAATACAGCTGGATGGCATATTGGATGCCATTGACGCCAAAATTGACAAACGCTGCCACGATGAGCACGACCACCAGCGTCTTCCTGCGCAGCGACCATGACCAGCCTTCCAAGAAGTCGTGGAAGAAACCACCTTTCGCTGCATCATCATCCGTTTCCCCGATATGCCCGGTATTCGCACCATATTCGTGAATACCGGTGGCGGCGACACCGGCCACAGCGTACATACATGCCGACACCAGAAACGGCAGCCATGGAGCGACACTGTACAGAAAGCCTCCGATGGGGCCTCCTACCATGGTAATGGTCGCGTCGCGCCCCTCGTTGAGGCTCCGTGCCTTGGGATAACAGCGGATATCGATAATCGAACGGA
>ERZ808246.1528-NODE-1528-length-16573-cov-6.216431_pt1 | contig 16573 bp, 11 predicted proteins | sample MGYA00521083_ERZ808246 | MGnify/ENA primary metagenome ERZ808246 (study PRJEB31516, sample SAMN03275577) | gut metagenome | biome: mammalia-associated habitat; material: feces | host: Papio cynocephalus | place: Kenya | collected 2012-07-07 ... | reverse complement strand
ATATGCGCCGCCCCATTTCAAAGGGATATTTCTGCTCGCTCATAAAGCCCGACGGCTTCGGAATTGACGGAACGGACGTGGCGAAAATCCGTGAAAGGATGCGCGAAATCGTGAAGGAAAACCTGCCGTTCTACAGGCAGGAGGTGCAGGCGGAGGAGGCGGAGGCCGTCTTCGCGAGGGACGGACGCTCCGACGTCACTAAGCTGATCGGCACGACAAGACCGGTCTATGTCGATTACTACACCCTCGGAGGCAGCGCCGACTACTACTACGACACGCTCGTCCCCTCGTCCGGCTATCTCGGCGTGTGGGAACTTGAGCGGTACCGCAGCGGAATGCTCCTGCGCGTGCCAGACCGCCACCACCCGGAGCAGCTCGCGCCGTTCTTCGAGCAGCCTAAGACATTTGACGTGTTCTCGGAAAGCATCCACTGGAATGCACTCATGAAGCTGGACAGCGTCGGGGACGTGAACATCGCCTGCCAGAAGGGCAAGGCAAGCGAGCTGATTCAGGTCGCCGAGGCGCTTCAGGAAAAGAAGATAGTGCAGATTGCCGAGGAAATCGACAGGCGCTTCCACGCTGCGTCTCCGGTAAGGCTCGTGCTCATCACAGGCCCGACAAGCAGCGGAAAGACCACATTCTGCAAGCGGCTCAGCGTCCAGCTCAAGGCCTGCGGACTGCACCCGATTTCTTTCTCCACCGACGACTATTTCGTGAACCGCCTCGACACCCCAAAGCTCCCCGACGGCAACTACGACTTCGACAACTTCGACACCGTCGATCATGTCGCCCTCCAGAAGGACATCCTCAGGCTCCTCGCAGGCGAGACGGTGCAGGTGCCGGAATACAACTTTGTCACGGGAATCCGCGAGTACAACGGCAAGACTCTGAAGCTCGAATCCGACACGGTGCTTCTGGTAGAGGGCATCCACGCCCTGAACCCGCGCCTCACCGACAAGGTTCCGGACGCGAGCAAGTTCAGCATCTTCATCAACACCATCACCAGCATCTCCATCGACGACCACAACTGCATCCCGACCAGCGACAACCGCCTCCTCCGCCGCATAGTGCGCGACTACAACAAGGGGGCGTTCACCCCCGAGGCGACCATCAGCAACTGGCCGAACGTGCGCCGCGCCGAGGTGAAGTGGATTTATCCGTTTCAGGAGAACGCCGACGTGCTGTTCAACTCCGCCTACCTCGTCGAGTTCGCCGTCCTTCGTCCCCACGCGGAACAGATTCTCCGGACAATCCCGAAGAACTGCCCGGAGTACAGCGAGGCTCACCGCCTCCTCCGCTTCCTCTACTACTTCTTCCCCGTCTCCGACAAGGATGTCCCGGCCACTTCATTGCTCCGAGGCTTCATCGGCGGCAGCTCGCTGTGAGAAATTCTGACATGACGGCAGAAATAACCGCCGGAAATGTCATGAACTATGCGCTACAATAGCGGTGTCATATAGAGCGGAAGATAAACGACACCGTCTTCCTGTTTTAAATCCTTCGAATGAAGGACATACGGCGTCGATAGAAAATTTCCATACTTATCGATGCACTTTTTCAAAGAAGATAATGTATAGCGCTGCCCGCTTTTCACCTCCACCGGAGAAATGTTATGACGGGCTGTTATCATTTCCTTTTGTATAAGAAAATCTATTTCCATCCTGCTCTTGGCATCCGCATCGCTGCAACTATAGAAGTACAGTTTATGACCGCTGCTTTTCAGCATTTGTGCTACAATATTCTCGACAAGCATGCCTTCATTGATTTCTAGTTTGTCGAACATCAGCTTCTGATAGATTTCCTGTGACATGAGCCCCCGCGCATTGAACGTATGGCTGAGAAGCAGTCCGGTATCTGCCATATAGCACTTCAAAGTCGTCCTTTCCTCGTTTAGTCGCAGTCCCATGCTCGGTTCTGTAGTGTTGTAGCAGCAGTTGATAATTCTTGCGTCATCAAGCCAGAAAAAAGCATCCTCATATTCACGCATTCTCGCGTCATCACTAAGTGATGACAAGCGAAACTTCTTCTCGTGTCTTGAAAGCTGGGCAGGAATCTCGTCAAATATGGCCGTCACCTTCGTCTCATAATTGTCAGCGTACTTTCTGATATCATTCCTGTAAAGTTTCAATATCTGCCTCTTTACTGCATCAACCTTATTGAAGTCCAGAGACTCCACGTATGCATTCACAGCCTGCGGCATACCTCCGACAATCAGATATTTCCGGAAATATTCCATCGCACGCCGATGAAATTCGCACATAGGTTTCATCTCACTGAACTGCCTCCGGATGTAAGGCATCAGCATATCATCACCCATCGCCCACAGAAACTCCTCAAAATCCAGAGGATACATATCTATCGAGTCTTCCTCGGAAGGAATCAGAATCCCCTTGACATTTTTCTTTATGGATATGAGAGAACCTGTCTCGATGTAATCGAAACGTCCGTCGGCAACAAGTGCCTTGATGGCCTCTCTGGCTCTTGGACAAGCCTGTACCTCATCAAAAATAATCAGTGACTTTCTTACCGGTAGTCTTTTCCGATAATAAAGCTGTATGTTTTCAAGCAGCGTGTCAATATCTTCAAGATACAAATCAAACCAGGACTTCACTATGGGAGAAGCCTTTGAGAAGTCTATGAGAATATAGGATTCATACTCGTTCCTTGCAAACAACTCCGCAATATAGCTTTTCCCGATTCGCCTTGCTCCTTCTATCAACAGAGCCGTTGAACCATTTCTCTCCCGTTTCCAATCCAGCAGTTGCCCATATACTTTACGCCTTAACATATTTCACCTTTTTGAGATTATCATACGGGCAAATTTACACCTTTTTGAGATTATTGCAAAATAAATCCCATCTGGCCGGTGTTATACGTGTGAAGCGATGCAATCCATTCGAACATCGAAGAGGGGAAATCCTGCCAGTGGTTCCACTGATGGCCGCCGGTCTCATGCGGAATCTCCCTGACCGGGACTCCGGCCTCTCTAAGGGCGGCGCACCAGGCCACGCTGTTTTCGTTCGGTTTCACGACATCGTCGTCAAGAGAATATGCAACGTATGCCGGCGGGGTGGCCGAAGACACGCGTTTTTCAACCGAATATGCGTCAATCAGTTCCTGCGAAGGCATCGATGTCCCGAAAAACATTGTCATCGAGCCTGTGTGCGTTCTGACGGGATCCATGGATATGACCGTTCACCTCCGTCCTCTCACCGTTATCCTCCCCTGCCGCAGGCCTGCAGCATACCGTCAGGGCCAGCAGAATCACTGCCGGGCAAACTTTCATTTGTGAATTTCTAAACTATGTTCACAGACTCACGAGCCGTATGCAGTCAAAGGCAGCCTTCGATGATGTTACAGAGCATATCCTGACATCATTCTCTCCTTTGCGGAGTTCCACCTCGAACGGAATCTCAACGAATGCGGAGTCCGTCGCGGCAACCGACGCATGATGTGCCTCTCCGTTCACAACCAATTCAAAGCCAACGGCTTCCGGCGAGGAAAACCGAACGGAGATTCTGTATTTCCCGCCCTTGAGGCTGAAGACGTCACCCCATTCGAGATAATTCGTCGGCGAGTCTCCGAGGTTCGTCGCCACGGCGCGTCCGGAACCCCCCTCGACAGGGATGTACTTCACGCCCGTCCCGCGTATTGCGGTAAAGTCCGGACAATAGCCCCACTCCGCCTCATAGAGGACGGGCTCAATCCGCTCCCCCTCAACCTTGAGAATCTTCGCTGTGTGAGGCGGCAGCGTCATCTCTATGACTCCGCACGGAGCAAGGTCGGAGCGCAGGTTGAGGTCGCGCAGCTTCATCTGACCGGTGAACTCCAGCACATCGGCCGGAACGCTGAACGAGGCCTCAGAGCCAGAAGGATTATAGAGAGCGACGGCCCTCGCACCTCCATGGCGACGCAGGATATCCTTAGCGAAGACGTATGTCTCTCCCTCGTGCTGAACCACATGAGCCTGTAGTCCAAGCGGGTCCTGGTTCACGGCAATCAGCTCCGGGTTGGTGATTATCCGCATCGTCTCCTCCGGGATGTACTCGATGTCGCAGCCAAGAAGCAGCGGCGAGCTCATTATGCACCACATCCCGAAATGCGCCTCCTCCTCGGCATAGCTAAGTCCGAGCCCGTCCTCCCAGAACGGCGAAGGCTTGATGTTGTAGCCGACTGCGAGCATATCCATGTCGTTGTAGTGCCCGTCATGTGCGTAAGCGGACAGATAGAGATTCTTCTCCACGATGTGCCGGACAGAAGACCAGACGGGACGTATGTCTTCCGAAATCCGCCACGAGTCTGCAAGCTTCTCAACCCATGTCCCCGGATAGTCCCAGCGACAGACATTGATGTCGATGTGCCTTCCCGCCACGCTGTCAATCACCTGACGGATTTCCTCATAACGGTCCTTTTCCTCAAGGCGGCGGTGTATGCCCCCGCAGTAGTCAATCTTGATGAAGTCGAAGTTCCAGTTGTTGAAATACTGGTCCGCGTCCTGAACATCGTGCATCCAGAGTCCCGCCCCAAGCCCGTTCAGGTCCTTGTTGTAGCTCGACCCGCAGGTGTTGTCGCCGGCATCGGAATAGATTCCGGCCTTAAGGCCGAGGGAGTGGATGTGGTCGGAGATGGAACGCATCTGCGCGGAGCCGCCGGGAAACCTCACCGGATGCGGAATCATGTAACCGCGTTCGTCGCGGTAGCCGAAGAATCCGTCGTCGATGTTGATGTTTCCGTAACCGGCGTCCTTGAGACCGCGTTCGACGAGAAGGTTGGCCTGATGAGTGATTATGGAGTCGGAAATATCAACCATATATGCGTTCCACGAACTCCAGCCCATAAGCGGGGGCTTCACCGCCTGCGGCTGACGAGAGGTGCATGACACGATAAGCGCCGCAGCTATGATAAGGGGATATATTTTCTTCATATATTCTTTATCTTCAGCTCATCCTCACAAGAGAGAGGATTTACTTGTAGTTTTTCTCGATGTTCCGGTAAGTCTCCTCATCGACATGGACGATGCAGCCATGACGGCCGTCCTCCGGAGGGTAGAAGTTCGTCACATCCTTCCACGGAGCGCCCTGAATCGCCGAGGACTCACGCATCTCGTAGGCGTGCTCCCCGTAGTTCTCGTAGTAGAGCCGGAACTTGCCTTCCGGAGTGCGGACCATGATAGGAGCCTCACGCCAGTTCGGACTTACGGAAGGCCCGGGGTTGGTGTAGGGACCGAGCAGATTGTCCGACGAGGCAATCCTTATGGACTTGTGGGTCTTCGGAGCCTTGTCTTCCCAGCGCTCGTCCTTCATGATGGCGTAGTACTTACCGTTGAACTTTCTGATTATCACATCAATGAGGGAAATATCCGCATCGGCTCCCGTAAAGTAAATCGGGGCAAGGTCACCGCCGTCCTGAGCCGCAAAGAGCCGCTTCGGCCTCGTGAAGTCCACGAAATCCTTTGTCAGCATATAGCAGGTCTTCATGGTTTCCCAGTTCTTCCTGTCGTACATTTCCAGTTCCTCGGCAGTCTTTGCCTCCTGTCTTTTGCGGTAGTATTCCCCGGCGTGCCAGGTGATGATGAACTGCCTGCTGTCCTCATCGTAGAACATTTTCGGCGCTCCCACGAACGGAATCTCATTATAGACGCCAAGATGGTCAACGACGAACTTGTCCCCGTCGAGCACCCTGTTCTTCCACACCACGAGGTCGGTCGTGTGCCAGAGCACCAGCGACTCCTTCGACGAGCCGCGCACGACGCCTATCATATACCACCTCCGGCCGGCGTTTCCGAACACATCCGGTCCCTCGCAGATGTCAGGATGGCCAAAATAGCTTTCGAGAATCACCTTGCCGCCGTTCAGAGTCTCCCAGCTGAGCCCGTCGCGGGAAATGGAGTAGAACAGAGAGCCGTAGTCCGCATTTGTCATGTGCGCGAAGAGATAGCCTCCCTGCCCGTCCTCTACGGAAGGCCTGTCCGTCGGCTTGGTGTTGTCCGGGACGTCGCTCCCCGGTGTGCAGCCGGCAAGAAGAACCGTTCCTCCGGCGGCAATGGCAAGGTGCAGCGCTGCCGTGCACAAGAGCACCTTGCCTAAAAATGTTCTGATAATCTTCATTGTATGTTTACTTCCGTTGCATTATTCCACCTCAGCGGTGTTCCCCGTCACGATGCCGTCGACATAGATCTCGGCGATTTCGCAAGGCGTGTTGCCTCTGTAGCCCGCAGTAGGACGAATCTTCAGATAGCGTCCCGTCCTGTCGGCCTTGCCTACGGTCTCCGGAACGTCGTACCAAAATATTCCGTTTTCCTTAGGGATGTCGGTTGCCGTCAGGACAAGCTTCCAGTCGTTGCCGTCGTTGGCGGTGTTGTAGTTCTCCAATGTGCCGCCGCCCGTCCAGTAAGGATAGGAAGCATTCGTTCCCGCACTCTTGAATGACCATGTTGCCCCGATGTAAAACTCGCAGTTACGAAGATCATGATTATAAGGCCAGCTTTCCGGCAGTTTTCCGATGCCGACTCTTCCGACTTCAACATCTTTCTTGAAGTCAAAAACAAAGACAATGTTCGGAATATCCCTATGCCATTCCATATTCATAGAGACAAAGTCATCGCAAGAACTTCCATAATTCAAATCGTCCGTTTTTCCGTCCCAAATCGGCTTGTCATAAGTCTGTATCCACGCCGTGGTCAGTTTTCCATCAATCATATTTCCGACCTTTCCCCAACCTGCAGGATTGTCATCATTAACGAACTTGCACTGCCATTGAGTCTGGTCAACAGCCTCCATCACAACCCGCGTAGCCTTCGCAAGGTCAAGCCCGAGAGGATATATCCCGTTACGGTCAAACGTCCGTGCCGCTGACATGTTGAACACATAATAGGCCTTGTCCGTCCGCACCTTCACCTTCCCGGCATATGTTCCCGGAGCCACGACCATCCTCACGGAGCCGGAGTTGTCCTTGTCTGTCCCGACCTTAGCATCAGATTCCGTCCTCGCGGCATTTGTCAGAGGCGTCGCGAAATCACCTTCAGCCCTTGTGGAGGCAAGGTCAATGGCAAGCGTGGTCTCATCATCGGGATTGACATTCTGCACATTGATTTTAAACTCGCCGACGATGTTCTTGTCCGCCTCGAAAATCACGTCCCGGACAGTCTCGCCCTGATATTCCCCAGTCGTCGAGAACACCCGGAAATCAAGCAGAGCTCCGAGATTGAGGAATTTCACCGACTGAATCTTATTGTCCGCACCCACAAGCATATCCTCGGTAAAAGTGAACGGCACGCTCACCATCGGCATCGCGGTTCCGTCAAACTTTCCGCCCTTATGGCTCTGCACAAGCGGAATGGTTATGCTCTGCATCGGGCCGGCATTTACCGGTTCCCGCAGGTCATTGAAATTTCCGTTATTTATCGGAAGTACACGAGGCGACACCACGCATATACGGTCGCCGGCCTTCATCTGAATGTCCGTCGTGAACCCGAAAACAGGTCGCGGTTCCGTAGTCTGTATGCTTGTTCGCTGAGTATAGACAATATTCCCGTCCTTTTCAAGCGAGAATCCGAGCCAGTCTCCTGTCTCAAAAGCGAGGTGATCGCCTGTCATATCGGACTTGACAGCGGGAAGTACCTCGTTCACGAGCGCAAACCTGTATGTGTATGACGGTTTCTCCTCAACACCCGCAACCTTAGAGCAGGAAACGGAGACCATAGCTGCGAACATTGCAGCGGCGGCAAAAATTCTGTTTTTCATAGTCATTCGATTAAAGTTCATCATACGGGTTCATTCCCATTACCTCGGTTCCGTTCGTCCCGTCAAAACGGTCGTCGGACGCCGCAAATCCTGATTCGGTGAAAATGCACTCCACCGCAAATTTTGGGGAACAATAATTCCTCCCACAGAGGTTAAATTTTTCAGATCTCATGTTCATTTGTTTATATGTTATTATGTGTTATCATCCTCATTCTGAGGCACTTCATTTCTTCGCACAACCTATTTCACAGGATATCCATCGACAGACACGAGTTCGCTCAGATAGAACTCGGCGATGTTCACGGCCTTCGGATCCAGCCCCTCAAACAGTTCAACCGGACGTATCTTCACATAACGCCCCTTCACCGCCGTTTGCACCTGCGACCAATATTCCCTGACCGGCCAGTCCATCTCGACGGTAGTGAGAAGCTTCCAGTCGTTCCCTTCATCGAGAGTGCTGTAATTGGCAATGCTGCCGCCGTCCCGCACGGTCTTGAATTCAAAGGAGCTTTCCGTGTAAACCTCGCATCTCTTGACCTTCTGCTCATTAAATTTGGCCGACTGCAGAATCCCCGCGCCTCCGAGACTGTACTCACGCCCGAGGTCAATCACCATGATGATGTTCGGAATCTCACGCGAGCCCTCGAACAGAGTCGGGACAATCGAATGCAGATTCTTGTCGGCGGGCTCGTATGTATAGTCGTCCCATGAAGGATTTGACACAGCCCCGTTCCATTGCGTTCCCCATGTAGTCTCCGGTCTTCCGTCGAAAGCGTATGTAGCAAACCATTGCAGATCAAGAGTTTCCCCATACCAATGCTCCTGAGAATTGACATAGACGAGCTTCCAGCCCGTGCGGTCAACCGGACGATAGACATATTTCGGATTGGTGACGACAAGATAACGTACCTCCTCCGAAGCGCCTACCGGACAAGAGCTGCCGTCAAGCCTGAGCGGAAGCAGATAGGTCTCGTCGGAAGACAGTCCATTCCTGCTCAGATGCAGTTTACCCTTGACGATTTCCGTCTTGGCTGTAACGTTGATCCCGTCGAAGGACCATGCCGATGCAGGAAGCAGGCCGTATGATGTGGCGTTCTTCGTATTGTATTCATCCACAAGGGTTTCAAGACCGTCCGTGACAATCTTTCCGACAAACGGGGTGAGGTTGCTCTCGCTGTACTCGACCTTGGCCTCGATGTCGATGTCAAGTTCCCTCAATGCAATCTCCGCTCTTATGTCCGACTGATCCGGCCACACAACCTCCGGACCGTTGATGTCGAAACGGTAGAGAACCGTGCTGCTTGAAGTGTTGACGGTGTCGGTTTCGCTCCGCAGGGCGACCGGAAGAACCAGGGTCTTCCCCTCAGCCCGAAGCGCCTGCCGATAGATGTCCTCCGGAGAAAAGACCAGAGGGACATAGCGGCTGCGCGATTTTCCCAAGAGTGAGACCTCGTCCCCGTCCTTTATGGAATATGAGCTTTCGTCAATTATTTCCAGGCTGCCCTCGTCATAGCCGAAAGTCTCGCAGGCTTTGGCGAGGCTCATGACCTCAATCCGGGCGAATGCGTCCCCGTCCGGATTGCCGCCGCCCTTCAGGACAAGAATCGAGTCCTTGTATTCCTTGACGGTATTTCCGCTGCGGAGTTCCCGTACGCCGCTGTTCTTGATTGACAGAATCCTGTTATACCGGTCAGGAAAAAGCTTGTATTCCTCCCTGCACGAGGCAAGGAGCAGCACAGACAAAAATATGGTTGCTATAGATATTCTTTTCATTGCAAATCATTGGTTTCATGTTTCATCATCAGCGCAAGGGCATCAATATCCCGGAGCCTGGACCATGTTAGGGTTGGAATACACCTCATTGTTGGAGACAGGCATAAGGTACATCCTGTCGTTCCAGTCGAACGGCTGAGCTATATCGACAACCTCATTGAACGAGGCGAACGACGGGGAGGTCTGCACAGCATTGAGCCCCTTCCAGTTGCCGGTGGAAAGCCTCTCGCGCCCTTGAAGGTAGCGGCGAATGTCGTAGTAGCGGTAGCCCTCAAGCCAGCACTCGACAAAGCGCTCGTCCAGCACGGCCTGAAGCGCAGTCTTGCCCTTCTCCGCAAGCAGTGCCTCCGTCCATGGAGCTATACCGGCACGCCCGCGCACCTTGTTCACATACGATATGGCCGCGCCGTCGTTGCCGCACTGGGCCTCGCATTCGGCGAGCGAGAGGTACATCTCCGCAAGCCGCACAATCGGGAACGGAGCCTTGCAGGAGGCGTAGTTGTTGCTCCAGCCGGTGCCCGTGTATTGGAAGTTCGGATGTACCCACTTCTTGTTGAGCCAGCCGGTCACGACATAGTTCCTCGTTCCCCAGATGCCGGCGTCATATCCGGTTTTCGTATTGTTCCGCATTTCGCTGTACAGAGGGTTCCCGGCGGCAATCTTCGTCGAGTATTCGTCCCCGTCGAATGAGATTGCGGCGTAGTAGCGCGGCTCGCGGCGGACATTTATCTTCGTGATGTCCGGGTTCGTAAGTCCGGCGGAGGTGTGGTACTCCGATTCCGGCCAGAAAGAGGGATCTTCCTCGGGAAGAAAGCCATTATCCGTGAAGAAATGCTCCACGGTGTAGAGGGTCGGCGAGAGTCCGCCCCAGCCTCCGACGTTGGTGTTGGTGTCATTCTTCAGCACCCAGTGAGGCAAGGATGACATGAATGTGCTGTTATCGTCAGTTCCGCCCTGCACGACGAATCCCCAGACAGTCTCGGTGTTGCCGTTGTCAGGCGACGAGCACATCACATAGCGCATAAGCACAACCTGCTTCCTGAAGGCCTCCGCATCGGCGTCCGAACCGAGTCCCGGAATCACAGGAAGGCCTATCTTCTGGTTCTCGCGCAGCGTCTCGGAATCCTCAAGCGAGAACAGCTCGGAGCCAGCGGCCTCGGCGGCCTTCACGGCCTCTTCCATTGCTGTACGCGCCTTCTCCCATTTCGTCCTGTCAAATTCGTGGCTCACAAGTTCCCTACCATACCCCGGAGTCTCCCAGGAAGTGTTCTTCCACGCCCTGTCCGGAAATCCCCCGTTCCACAGCGGCGAGGCGGCCAGAACGAGAGTCCGGGCCTTCAGCGCCTTGCACGCGACAGAGGTGGCACGGCCATAGAACGATGAGTTGGCATAGCTCACGGGCAGTCCCTCGGCCGCCTCGTCAAAGAGGTCACAGATGTACTTCACGCAATAGTCAAAGTGCGAGCGTCCCGGAAATTCGGGCTTGGGAGCGTCAGAGTCGATAAACTTATCGACAATCGGAATCGGACCAAAAAGCGAGAGCAGGCGAAGATGATAGTATGCCTTGAGGAACTTCACCTCGCAGATGAACTGTTCGCGGGTGTTAGTATTGAGCTGCGGATTGTGTTCATCAATCAGTTTCAGGAAAAGGTTACAGTAGCCGATTCCATCATACCATATTTTCCAGACATATCCGTTGTCACCGTTTATGGACGACGGGGTTATGGAATTCCACTGCACCCTTGAGCCGTAGTTTTCCCACTCCTGCGGCGTAACATACTCGTCGGCACGCATATCGAGATTTGCCGAGAGCTGCATGCTCGCGTTGTTCTGTGCATAGGAATAGCAGGAATAGAGCATCTTCGTCGTGGTCGCCTCATCGACCATCATGTCGTCAAGATCCGGCTGCTCCGGAGGGACGACGTCAAGATAACTGCATGAAGCCAAGGCGACTGCTGCCAATGCGGGCAATATTCTTCTTATGTTGATTTTCATGACTGTGATTTTACAAATTGAACTGCAGGCCGATGTTGAATGTCCGCTGGAGCGGATAGGAATTGAAGCTGAGTTCAGGATCCCAATACTTGAACTTCGACCACACGGCAAGGTTGTCCGCGCTGAAATAGAGTCTGAACCACTTGAGCCTGTAGCCTACCTCCAGTGTCTTGAACCTCAGGAAGCTTCCGTCCCTCATCCACCAGCTGCTCGGCTGGTTGTTGTTTGAAATCTGCGTCGTGAGCGTTCCGAGACGAGGATAAAGGACATTGGAGTTGTCCGCGCCCTCGCTCCAGTGGCTGTCAGCAATCCATTTCATAAGGTTGTTGTCATTGGAGTCGTTCGCACAGAAAGGATACATTCCCGTAAGCATTATGTTCCTCTTCGCGGAGCCGTTGAAGAACACGCTCACGTCAAGGTTTTTCCACTGCACGCTGATTCCGAAGCCGTACTGGATTCGAGGCATTCCGCCGTAAGGAGAGAGCATCACCTGGTCCTCGGCAGTAATCCTGTTGTCGCCGTTGATGTCGCGGTAGCGAATGTCACCCGGCATCACGGTGCTTCCGAAGATGCTCTGGTCCGGACTCGCGTCAATTTCGGCCTGGTTAGAGAACAGCCCCTCCGCGATGTAGCCCCTCATGGCGTCAAGCGGCTTCCCGGTCTGTGTCTGCCAGACATAAGGATAGTCAGGTTCATCGACATAGACATACTTGTTCCGCGAATATGTGTAATTGGCCCGCGCGTCGATGAACCAGTCCTTGTTTATCTGCTTGGTCCAGTTCGCGCTGAGTTCGAAGCCCTTGTTGTCGACCTTTCCGACATTTGCCCACGGAACCGCGTTCTGGTAGCCGAGCACAGAGGGGAACGACGCTCTCTTCATGAGAATGCGGTCACGCCTGCTGCTGAACCAGTCGAAGGTGAAATTGAGCTGATTGAAAAGCTGGAGGTCCACGCCGACGTCAAACTCGGTCGCTCTCTCCCAGCTGGCGTTGGAAACAGGGTACGAGTTCACCAGCGGGCCCTGCTGACTTAAGCCTCCGGTGACACCCGACTCGAATCTTCCGCCGCCGTTCATGTTGACACTGCTGAGATAGAGATAATGAGGCGCGCCGGCGTAGAGTCCGGTCTCGTCGCTTCCGACAAGTCCGTATGACGACCTCAGCTTAAAATAATTCACGAAATCAATTACTGGAGTCCAGAACTTCTCGTTGCTCGCCACCCAGCCGAGCGACATCGCCGGGAAGAATTCGTAGCGTTTGCCCGCCTCCAGACGCTCCGTCCCGTTGTAGCCGAAGTTGAACTCAACGAGGTAGCGGTTCGCGTAGTCGTATGTGGCGCGTCCAGAGAATCCCTGGTTGCGCTGCGGAAGCACTGAGCTTATGTACTGGCGCATCATGTACATCGCCATCGCCGTCACGTTGTGGCTTCCGAAAGAACGCGCATAGTTGAGCCGCGCGTCAAGATAGAACACGTTGTCGCTGTAGCGCGTCACGTCCGACTGGGATATGTACTCGGTTCCTTCCTGAAGCTTGGTGGTGCTGTACTGCTCGGGGAACTCCTCCGAGACGCTCGCCATATCGACCGCATAGAAGTACGGGGTGAGGCTTCGCGTGAAGTAGTTCTGCGAATAGTTGTTGAAATTGACGAGCGCCGTGAGCGAGAGCCCCTCGGTGATGAAGTCAAACTTCTGGTCGAGGTTCAGGGAAATGTTAAGCTTGTTCGCCCGGTTCTCTTTGTAGGTGTTGAGCATATTCGCATACGGGTTCGTGTAGAATCGTCCCGCGGACATGACCGCAGAGCCGAAGCGGATGTGCCTGTCGCCATCCTCCGCCGGGAAAGCCGCCGGGAAGGAAACCGGAGTGTTCTTGAAAATGCTGTAGAAGATGTCGCTGGAGCTGACATTCGGCGACTTCATGTTGGAAATCTGCGCGTTCATCCTCAGGTCTATCTTCGTATATTGAGTGATCTTGTAGCCGATGTTGTTCTGGAATGTGTATGCCCACCGGTTATAGTTGTTGTCGTATGAATATGCCTTCGGCGTGTTGAGGAGTCCGCCATCGTGGTTCATCTGAAGGCTCATGTAATATGTCAGCGCCGAGCCGCCTCCGGAAATGTTGACATTGGCCCTCTGGCTCATCGTGAACTTCTTGAACATCAGACCATACCAATCGACGTTCGGATAGACGTACGGATTTATTCCGCTTGCTGTGTTTGCAATCTGAGCCTCGCTGTAACGCGGTGTCGCGGACGGATTGCGGCTAAGGAGCGCCTCGTTATAGGTCTTCATATATGTCGGTCCATCGGCATATTCCACCACACCCACCGGCTGCAGGAAAGACTGCTCGACGGAGGCGTTGACCTTGGCCTTCGTGTTCTCCTTTCCTGACTTTGTCGTGATTATCATGACACCGTTCGCACCCCTCGCACCGTAAATCGCCGTGGCCGAGGCGTCCTTGAGTATAGAGAAGTTCTCTATGGACTCGGCCGGCAGGTTGTCGAGGTCGCCGGCGGAAATCTCCACGCCGTCAAGCAGGATAAGCGGCGTAGAACGGCCGCCGAACGTGCTTATTCCACGGATGTAGAACTGCGAGGTTGAGCCGGGCTCACCGCTGTTTGTGACGGCGATGACTCCGGAAAGCTTTCCCGCGAGATTGTTGGTCAACGAGGAGGACGGAGCCTTCAGGGCATCTCCCTTTATGGCCACGATTGAGCCTGTCACGGACACTTTCTTCTGCGTGCCCGCGCCGACGACAACGACGCCTTCAAGCTCGTTGGCAGAAGTCAGCGTAATCTCAAGATCTCCGAGATTTCCCACGCGGAACTCGCGCGGCTGGTAGCCGACATAGGAGACATCAAGGACAGTACGGTTGTCACAGCCGTCAATCGTGAACTTTCCGTCTATGTCGGTGACTGCAACATTGTCGGAGCCCTTGACGAGCACCGTAGCCCCGATGAGCGGAGTCCTGTCAATCTCGTCGAGGACAATGCCCTTCACGGAGCGCTTGTCGTTCACCCTCTTAGGCTCATTGACATTTCTCTTGAGCACGATTTCCCTGTCCTGAACACGCCATGTGATGGCAGTTCCGGCAAAGAGCCTCTCAAGAACCTCATCAATAGTCCCGGAAACGTTCACGCTCCGGCTGCCTATTCCGGTAAGGTCCTCCGAATTGTAAAAGAAAGAATAGTCAGTCTCCTTCTGGATTTGGGAGATTGCCTGTTCCACCGTCATCTGTCCCCGCAGGCTGACATCCTGCGCCGCCACAAGGCGCGGGACGCACGAGAGAATGGCAACAGCCAGCGCCGTGATGGCGCGGATGTGGTTTGATTTTACCGTCATAATTTAATGGTTATCAGTAAATAATATTGGATTATTTGTGAATCAGGTAAGTATCTCCGCTCTTGTCGTAATCGAGATCAAGCATGAAGCAGAGTTTGTCCAGCACACTACCGGGCGTTTCCGAGTGCATTATCTTTCCGTTGACTCTCTGCCCGTTTCCGATGGACGGCTCCGTCGTGACATTGATTGACCAGTTCCAGCAGATAAATTCGACGATGTCCCCGAGCGAGGCATTCTCTATGACATAGTTCCCGTCTTTCCACGAAATCCCCTTGAAGAACGGGGCTATGCTGATTGTGGAAGCCTCCGGGCTGAATGCAAGACGGTTCGACGGGGTGAGAGAGACCTTCTGGCCTGTTGTCTCCGCGATGAAATCGACTGCACCGGAATAAAGAGTCACATAAACAAGGTCATCTCCGCTCCTGTTCACGGAGAATGAGGTTCCCTTTACCTCGATGTAGGAATCGTTCAGCTCGACGATGAAGTTCTGCTCGTTTTCCTTCTTGGTGACGTCGAAAACGGCATTTCCGGAGAGCGAGACAACGCGCGAATCCGTCATGTCCGCCGGGTAGCTGACCGAACTTCCGGCATCAAGCCAGACACGCGAGCCGTCCGGAAGCTCCAGGCAGTCGTTTGCCTCCGCAAGATAGACAAGCTGCGGAACTGAAGCTTCCTTCTGTCCTGTCTCCCCGCCTATCCACCGGAAGCAGACCACGAAAGCGGCGACGCAAGCCACCGCTGCAACTGCCCCGGCAGCCCATTTCCAGATTGTCCCGTGACGGAACAGGCGCCTGTCTATGCGCGCCAAAATCCTTTTTCCAACAGCTTCGTCAGCAGGATTCTCTCCCGTCACGGAGTTCCATTGCCTTCTTGTGTATTCGTCAAAATTCATGTCCCTGCAAAATTTTTCAAACAGATATAAATACACAAAAAGAAAGCGCTGCACCACATCGGCACAGCACTTTTCCAAGAAAAAATTTCAAATATGATGATTTTCGGGCATCCCCTGCGAGCAACACCTCCGATTCAGAGGCTCAAAAATATGAGGAATAGAGGCAAATTGGACTTCAGAAACTTCAGGGCAAGATTAATGTTACGCAGCACACCCTTCTCCGTTATACCCATAATCTCTGCTATATCCTTGATTGATACCCCCCCCGACGACTCAGAAGAAATGCCTCGCGCTGTCTCGGAGGCATTTCCGACACAAGACGGTCAACAGCCTCGCGCAGGAACCCGGCGTCGATGCCGCCCTCGATGTCCTGGTAGAACTCCGGTCCCGCCCCGTCAATGAAATCGGAAAGCGGCTCGGTCGTAAAGGAACGGCGTGCCCTATTGAATATAAGATTACGCGTGATTATGAAAAGAAAACCGTCAAAATCCTTGTCCGCATCGACGAGAGAACGCTTTTCCCAAATGCGGATGAACACCTGCTGCACCACCTCTTCCTGTTCAAAGGAGTCTCGGATGTAAAGCCGGGTGAAAGAATACACCTTGCGCCAATACTGCCTGTAGATTGTTTCAAAGGCAGTCCTGTCACCCTCCCGGAAACAGATAATCGCATTCTTCACCTCTTCATCCATTGCTGTCTATCTTGATGTGGGCGCAAATATAGGTAAAATAAATAAAAAAAAAAGGACTCCGACTGATTTTCATCAATCGGAGTCCTCAAAGCGTGGCGACGACCTACTCTCCCACATGGTGGTGCAGTACCATCGGCGCGGCC
>ERZ808246.1527-NODE-1527-length-16574-cov-3.722986_pt1 | contig 16574 bp, 11 predicted proteins | sample MGYA00521083_ERZ808246 | MGnify/ENA primary metagenome ERZ808246 (study PRJEB31516, sample SAMN03275577) | gut metagenome | biome: mammalia-associated habitat; material: feces | host: Papio cynocephalus | place: Kenya | collected 2012-07-07 ... | reverse complement strand
TCAGGAAATCCCGGAGGTATTTGATCCGCAGATAGAACTTCACCCATCTGCCCTTTTTCTCATCCTCCGGCTTCAGGCCGACATTGACATGATGAACCCGCGGATCCAGACGGAATTCATCCCTGTCAATCCACTCCACGGTCACATAGACGTCATACCCCTCTTCCGCGAACTTGTTCGCAAGGTTGGAGACCACGCGCTCCGCGCCTCCATGCACCAGGCAATTCAAATGAAATGCGATTTTCTTCACGCTGTGTTCTACCTCTGTACGATGTATTCTCCGCATCTGCGTCAAGGCTTTCCGCAGGAAATTCCGAATGTATCAAGCCGGAATGTCTGCTGTAACCGAATTCAGGCCTTTCCCTTGATTGCCGCATGGATTTCCTCCAAATATGCGGCCGCGACCTTCTCACGGTCGAATTCTTCAATCATTTTCTGTCTTGCCGCTTCGCCCATCGAAGCTCTCTGCAGGCGGTCCAGCGTCAGGAAATGCCGGAGCGTACGGATCAGCTCTTCCGGGGAGTGCGGTGCGAAGCCGTACCCCGTGACGCCGTCCTCAAAGATTTCCCGGCAGCCCGAAATATTCGAAGCGATCACCGGTCTTGCACAGGCGGATGCCTCCATCAGCACATTGGACATTCCCTCATGCCAGGTCGGCATGACAACCGCCGAACAATCCCGATAGAACTCATGCATGTCCGGATGAAAGCCAAGCTGAATGATTTCCCCGCGAGACGTCCTCTCGTCCAGCTGTGCCTGATAATCCTCATCGCAGTAGCCGCAGATGGAAAACGTCACCTTCTCCGAATGCAGCACCTCTGCCGCCCGGAAGAATTCCTCAATTCCCTTCTCCTTCATTACGCGGCCGACGAACAGGAAGTTCGTGATGTCTCCCTCCGGATACGGCATCGCCTGCCACACCTTCGTATTGACACCGGATCCCGGAACCAGGCGATCCTTCCCGCTGACAAGCCCGGCCCTCCGGAAAATCTGGCGATTCTCTTCGTTCTGGAAAAAGACGCACGCCGCCTTCTTCAAGCCTTCATAGTACATTCTCTCCACGAGAAACAGGAGCGGTCCGCTCTTCTGAAAGGTGCTCCCGAGTCCCGTGATCGTCGGAAGATACGGGATTCCCATCCTGCGGCAGACAAAACCGCCGTACACGTTCGGCTTGATGGTATAGGTGAGCACAAGATCCGGATGGTACTTCTTCATCAGAAGCTCATAGGCATGCATCAGAGTAAGATCCTGCGCCGGATTCATCCCTCTTCGGTTGATCGGTGTGTGCTCGATGATGACGCCCTCCTGTTCCAGAAGGTCCGTCTTCACCGCATCCGGAAGACTTGCCACCACGCGGTACTCCCCAAGGAGCTTTTCCACCAGCTCGTTCCGGAAATCGTAGAGACCTCCAGAGGAATTGGCAAGAATCATTACCGTTTTCTTCACTTTGTCTTGCCCGCCTGTCATCTCTGCCTTCATGCCAGTTCTCCTTCCCGGCGGATCGCAATCTCATTGTACTTCATCATCACAATTCCGGTTTCATAATCCCCGATGTTCACCGGGTTCTCTCTTCCTTCCAGATTGGCAATCATCTGGGAGGGAAAATCCACGCCGCACGCATAGGCATGCGGATAACCGCCGCCAAAGCGTGGATTGACCTCGGAAAGGAACCACTCTCCCTCCGGAATCTCACTCGTCTCATTTTCCTTTCCGTGCTCATCGTGGAACAGGTCAATGTCAATCATGCCGCGGAAGCCGCATTTCTCCGCAAAAAGAGCCAGCTTCCGAAGCAGCTCCGGATCCCTGACGGAAACCGACTTGTCCGTCTCTCCCGCGCGCATGCGGATCTTCTTTTTCAGGAAAAGTGACGTACATTTGCCGGAAACAAGGTCAACATAAAGGTCACATCCGTATTCCTGTCCGGTCATCAGCTCCTGCACCATGAGATGATCGTAGTTGTCGAACAAGGTCTTCACCGTTTCATCATTTTCCACCCGGTTGATATTCAGACTCGCACTTCCGCACTGGGGCTTTACGAAGACCGGATACGAGACCTCGCCTGCCTGCTTGGCTTTCCAGAAGTCCTCTTCGCTGGTCCAGCACCTTGCCGTCCGGATGCCCTCTTTCTTCAGAAGCTCATACATCCGGTACTTGTCAAGACAGGTCTCGCACAGCTCATAGGAGGAAACCACCGGAGTGACGCCGATCGCCTCGAACCTTGCCCGCTCCCTCGCAAGAAGCGACAGCTCCGGGTCAATCAGGGAGAAAACACCGCAGATCTCTTCCCTTCGGCAGATCTCCAGAATCCGGTCCAGATAATCTGGTGCCGTGATGCGCGGCACCACATAAGCCTTGTCCGCATCGTACAGTGCGGGTGCCAGAGGCGAAGCGTCCGTTGCGACGACCCGCCCGTTTCCGTTTAATGTCCTGCGAAAGGCCTGCACAACCTTATTGCGCGTTCCCACGCTCAGAATCAAGATGTTCATTTTATACCCTCGGTCATATTACAGCTTGTCGAAAAACAGTGGAGTTCCGCCCGTATGCAGGAACAGAATCCTCTCGTTCCGGATTCCGTGATCCCGCAGATACTGCAGCATTCCGAAGAACGCCTTGCCGACATAGGTGGTATCCATCGGAATTCCTTCTGTCCGCATTACGCGGCGGATGCAGTCCTCTTCTTCCGGAGTTGCCTTCCCGTAGCCGCCAAGGCGGTATTCATCCGCAAAGACAAGGTCCTCTTCCCGAAGCTGTGGCACCGCAGTCCCGGGATGCTTGTCGGAAAGCTCCCGGTAATAATCCAGAATGCTCTCTCTTACAACGTCTTTTCCGCGCGGGCAGGGCCTCGCGATGCTGATCCCGACAATCCGGTTGTACTCCCGCGCCCCGGGCTCTTTTCCCGAAGCCAGGTCTTCCTTCCGATCCTCTGCCTCATTTCCGGAATGTCCGGCTTTTGCCAGCTCTTTCAGTTCTCTCCCGCAAACAAGCCCTGCCTGCGTGGAGCCGGTTCCTGTCGCGTGGAAAATTTCATCGAAGCGAATGCCTGTTTCCTCTTCCTGCCGCACAATTTCACGGAATGCATCGACATAGCTCTGCGTTCCCGCGTTTCCGTGGCCACCGCCCTGAATGAAATAGGGCTTTCTTCCCTGCTCCCGGTATTCCTGAAGGCGACTTTCAATCGTATCGTGTACCTGCTCCACCGGAACGGTTTCTACCGATGCCCCGAAGTCCTTCACCAGTACACGGTTGAACAGTTCCCTTCCGTTCGTCCCGTGCTCCTCCTCACCGGAAGAAATGATGTGGCACGGAACATCAAGCGATGCTGCAAGGTTTGCAATGATGCGGCAGTGATTGGAGGAATTGGAGCCATAGGTCATGATGACATCTGGCTGCTGCCCCTGAATTTCCCGGTAAAAATATGCAGCCTTTCTTGCCTTGTTTCCCCCGAAGGAAAACGGAAGGAGATCCTCCCTCTTAATCCAGATTTCATTGTCCGAATAATCCCCGGACAAACGGGTAACCGGCGTCGGAGGAAACGGCTCCTCCAGCACTCTGATTTTCTTAAGCCCTGCCATCGCTGTCATCCCTATTCCTTACTGAGGCAGCCGGTGCATCAGCATCGATGCTGCAGTTTTCCCTCCGATACACATCCAAATCCGGAATGGTCTGATCCGCCCCTGACTGCACTCCGGAATGGTGCAGGACCTTTCCCACGGTGCCGAACACAATTTTCAGGTCTGTTGCAAAGGAAACCGTCCGCACATACTGAAGATCATAATGGAATCTGGCCTCCCAGTTCAACGCGTTCCTGCCGTTGATCTGTGCAAGCCCCGTCAGTCCCGGCCGCACATCGTGCCGGTGCATCTCCTCCTCGGTGTAGTACGGAAGATAACGCACCAGAAGAGGGCGGGGACCTACGAACGACATATCTCCCTTCAGAATATTGATGAATTCCGGCAGCTCATCCAGGCTGGTTGCCCGCAGCACCTTGCCGAAATGCGGCAGACGCTCCGCATCCGGCAAAAGATTTCCCGCCTCGTCCCTTGCATCCGTCATGGAACGGAACTTCAGAAGGCCGAAAATCTTTCCGTCCTTTCCCGGGCGGTCCTGATGGAAGAACACCGGAGAGCCGAGCTTTCCCCGTACCAGGATCATTAAAATCAGAAAAACCGGGCTCAGTAAAATGAGCCCGATTAGCGCCAGTATAATATCCAGTAATCTCTTGATATATCTGCGGTACATGGTGTTTTCTTTCCTTTCAGCCTGCCGGAAAAGCGGTTTCTCAGAACAATCCGCGAATGATCCCGATAATCCGTTCCATGTCCTCCTGGGTATTCTTGTTGTCCGAAGGAAGGCACAGTCCACGGTTGTAGATATCCATGCAGACCGAGCCGGTCTCGTTCTCTTTTCCATGAGGATCCGCAATGAAATCACAGCCCTCATAAATCGGCTGGTTGTGCATCGGATTCCAGATCGGCCGGGAATCAATGTTCTCCTTCTGCAGCGCTTCGAAAATATCCATCGGCTTTACGCCGCAGTCTCTCTTCAGCGTCAGGCAGGACAGCCAATTGTTGGCGACTGCGTCCGCACCGCCAAGAGGATTCATCGTGATCGCATCAATGTCCGCAAAAGCCTTCTGATAGGTCCGATAAATTGCCTGCTTCTGCGCGATATGTTCTTCCAGATGGAGGAGCTGTCCGCGGCCGATTCCGGCGATGATGTTGCTCATCCGGTAGTTGAAGCCGAGCTCCTTATGCAGGTAATACGGAACCGGCTCCCTCGCCTGCGTCGCAAGGAACCGTGCATGCCGGATGGCCTCTTCGTCCTCCGATACCAGCATTCCGCCGCCGGAGGTCGTGATGATCTTGTTGCCGTTGAAGGAAAGCGCACCGAACCTTCCGAAGCGTCCGCACTTTTTCCCCTTCCAGCTGCTGCCGAGAGCCTCCGCGGCATCCTCGATCAGCGGTGTGTCGTACTCCTTGCAGATGGCCTCGATCTCATCCAGCCTGGCCGGAGTCCCGTACAGATCCGCACAGATCACTGCCTTGACCTTGGGGTATTTCTCAAAGGCCTTGCGGAGCGCCGCAGGTGACATGTTCCAGGTGTCCGGCTCCGAATCGATGAAAACAAGCGTCCCCTTCTCATACGCGACGGGATTGCAGGTCGCAGCGAAGGTCATAGAGGTGCAGAAAACCACGTCCCCCTCCTCTACGCCAAGAAGCCGCACAGCCAGATGAAGCGCCGCCGTTCCCGCGGACAGAGCCGCCGCATATCCGATGCCCAGATAAGCCGCCATCTCCTTCTCAAAACCATCCACATTCGGACCAAGAGGCGCCACCCAGTTGGTGTCAAACGCCTCCGCGATAAACCTCTGCTCCTCCCCGTGCATTGTAGGACTGGACAAATAAATTTTTTTATTCATGCTCCCTCTTTTCCGCAGCGCTCTGCCTGTGGATCCGTACCTTCTCGTTCTCGTGGAGCTTTGCATCCACTGCCGAAGCATCCGCAAGGCGCTTCTGCTGCCTCTCGATCTCCTCATGAATCCGCTCCCGGTTGACCTCCGTGTTCTTGCGGTAGGTCGGAACAATCTCCTTTACCAGCTCACGGATGGCCGGGGATTCCGCATAGGCTGCTTCCTTCAGGCGCTGCAGCTGCACAAAGAACCGATCCTCATCAATTTCAAGAGGCTTTCCAATGTGGATCTGACGGTTGGCCGTGTCCTTCATGCCCTCTTCGTTCATCAGCATCTCTTCATAGAGCTTCTCGCCGGGGCGAAGACCTGTAAAGACAATTTTAATGTCCTCGCCGACCTTGTAGCCGGAGAGCTTGATCAGGTTCTCCGCAAGATCCAGAATTTTGACCGGCTCCCCCATATCCAGAATGAAGATCTCGCCGCCCTTTGCATAGGCCCCCGCCTGAAGCACCAGAGAAACCGCCTCCGGAATGGTCATGAAATAGCGGATGATGTTGGGATCCGTCACCGTCACCGGTCCGCCCGCTGCAATCTGCTTCTTGAACAGTGGGATGACGCTGCCGTTCGATCCCAGGACATTGCCGAAACGGACCGCAACGAAATTGCAGTCATAATGGCGGTTGAACACCTGAATGATCATCTCGCAGATCCGCTTCGAGGCTCCCATGATGTTGGTCGGATTGACCGCCTTGTCCGTGGAAATCATCACGAACCGCTCCGTCCCATAGGTGGCCGCCGCCATTGCGGTGTTGAATGTCCCGTATACGTTGTTCTTGATCGCTTCACACGGGCTGGTCTCCATCAGCGGCACATGCTTATGCGCGGCCGCATGGTAGACAATGTCGGGCCGGTACTTGCGGAAAATCCAATTGATCCGGTCCACATTCCGGACGGAGGCAATGAGCACCACGAGATCCAGATCCGGATATTTTCTCTTTAATTCCTGCTGGATGTCATAGGCGCTGTTCTCATAAATATCAATGATGATCAGCTGCCTTGGGCGGTGCCCCGCGATCTGCCGGCACAGCTCCGATCCGATGGAGCCGCCTCCGCCAGTGACACAGACCACCTTTCCCTGCACATAGCCGATAATCGAATCAATATCAACCTTCACAGGGTCTCTTCCCAGAAGATCCTCTACCTCGACGTCATGCAGCTTTGAGACACTGACCTCGCCATTCACCAGCTGGTAGATGCCGGGAAGCGTGCGCATCTTGCACTTCGTTTCCTTGCAGATATCCAGAATTCCCTTCAGTCCCGCTCTGGAAAGAGAAGGAATCGCGATGATAATCTCGTCAATGTCATACTCCTGCACCGCCGCCGGAATCTCTTCCCTTCCCCCGACGACCTTGACGCCCTGAATGTATTTGCCCCACTTGTCCTTGGAGTCATCAATCAGACATTTCAGGTTCATCGTGGAGTAATGTGAATTCAGAATCTCGCGGACAATAATGTTGCCCGCTTCTCCCGCGCCGATGACCATGACATTGGTCGCATTGCTGCGGTTCGCATTCTTGTGCTTCACACCGCGCAGGAATCGGTATGAGAACCGGCTGATGAAGGTCAGCGAGATCATCAGGAACATGTACATGAAATAATAGCTCTTCGGTACAGCCTGCGTCTCATGCCGGTTCAGATGCAGAATTCCAACATTCAGGATCGCCGCAGCCACATTGGCAAAAACCAGATTCTGCAGCTCCGTCTCCCCCGCAAACGCCCAGAGCGAATCATAGAGCCGGAACAGATAGAACAGCACAATGGTCACGGCGATCGTGAACGGAAGTGCCTCCAGTACCGGAAGTGAGAAATAATCCGGAATCTCCGACGGCTGGAACTCATAGCGGATCAGAAGCGAAAGATAGCTTGCCAGAATCACGCTCAGAATGTCATATACTATCAGAACCGCACGGCGCCAGAACTTCGCATAGTTAAAGCGCTGTCTGGCATCCTGTTCGTTCCTGTTCTCTGATTTGATCATAAACTCCTCAAAGCCGAAGGATGCTCTTGCCTGCCCCCTTGCACCCTCATTTTCATTCGCAGTATTTGTTTTTCATCCGCTGCTCCTTACTGAAAATCTCCGCAAGAAAGCATGGTAATCCAATCCATAAGTATACAACATACCTGGGCAATGTGCACGGACCCAGAAGGATCGTCAGCCACACCAGGAAAACCGGAAGGTAGGAAAGAAGAATTCTTCTCTTCCTCTGTCGGATGAGTGTCGCGAGCATAAAGAAAAACAGCCACGCCATCACGCCGCAGGAAAGGAATCCTCCCGGGATCAGAAACTTCTGCGCCCGCACATCCAGGGAGAGAAACCGGTACCAGTCATCCAGCGCCGGAATCAGGCTCCGTCTGACACCCGGAAGCTCTGTCTCGTAGCCGAAGTACGAGCTGTCTCCATAGGTAAAGGTATACACCGTATTCCCACGGTAGCAGTCGATCACCGCTCCCGGTGTCCAGAAGCCATAGCTTGTCATCAGCCAGGCATTGAGATACGACGCGGGATGACGCATTCCCTGGGAAAGCCAGAGTTTCCAGCACGCCTTCCGGTCCGCCCGGTATGCCGCATTATTGAAATGAATTTTCACCTGATCCGAAAGGACTGGATTGTACAGCTCCCAGGAATCCGACGGCACCATGAGGGCTCGCATCTCTTCCTTCTCTTCTTCGGAGAAGGAAGCCGGATCTGCATTCCACACTCTTGCAAGCTGCATGATCGGCACCGTCAGAATCTCCTGACTCTCCTCCGATGTTGCGGAGACGGAAAATGCCAGTCCCTTTGACGCTCCCAGATACAGGATAAGCGGAAGAAAAAGCAGCAATGCTCTTTTCTTCACTGTCTCTGCCGACTTGCTCCGGTTTTTCGCAGATTTCCCGTCCTGTGCTTTTTTCTTTCCAGAAGAAATGGAAAAGACAGCCAGAAGGAGAATCAGAAAAACCACGTAGGCATAGACGCCGTTATTACGAAAAAGCATCATCACCACAGCGGACAGCACAAAGCCCGCCCCGGTTCCGAAAGAGCCTTCCTCTGCGTTCTCCGTCAGGATTTCACGAAGAAATACCGTCATCAGGATAAGCGCCGCCGCAAAAATCCCGTCCTTGCAGCTGCAGAGGACGAACATCGTAATGACGGGACAAAAGCCATACCAGAAAAAAGCGAACACCGGGACGACGCGGCCCGCACGGCGCTTTCGAATGTCCCCGAGAAGAAATGTGAACACCGCATTCAGGACCGCTGCCTGCAAAAGCAGGTACACGAAAATTCCGGCATTATAGGATCCGAGGACCTTGTGCACGGCAAGAATGATTCCGCCAAGAAGAAGGACATGGGCAAGCGGATGGTGCGTAGTGAAACACCTTGTCTGCACCATCGAAAGCTCCTCTGCGGCATCATAGACGAAAAAGCCCGGATACACGGCAAGAAGGGTGATAAGATCCGCGGCCATCCAGATCAGCCAGGGGAAAAGAAAGTCTCTGCACCGCCTCTGACCTTCGGAAAGCTTCAGCCCTTCCTTCCGGAAACGATTCTTCACGGAGCTGAGCTTCCCGGGATTTCTCGTTTTCTCCGGTTTACTCTTTGCCCTCCGGTCCTGCCACTTCCAGAAAAAACGGCAGAGGACGGCGGCAAGAAGCCAGCAGAGGACGAAAGAAAAAAGCTCCCCCGCTCCAGGTCTTCCGAGGCAGCCGTTTTTCTCCAGCATGCCGCCGACAAGACACGCCGCCGACAGGCCAAAGCCGTAAAGCCCCGCCAGCATCCAATCTCTTTTTTCTCCGTTTTGTATCTTCATCTTTTTATAAATTCTCCGATGCGGGAGCAGGCGCACGCAGTGTGCGGTCTCCAGGCAGGAGAAGATGCCATCAGGCATCTTCGAGTGCAGGGAACAGCACCGGTGCCATGGCGAACAGCATCACGATCGTATACGGATTGCTGAAGTGGAAAATCCACTCCACCATGCCCGTCAGCCCGAATCCGGTCACCAGGAGGAAGGGGAGAAGCGCATATTCGTCCTGTTTGCCCCGTTTCTTCGCATAAGAGAAGGCTGCGCCGAACACAAGAAGAACCACAGCAAGAAGCAGCACTCCTGCCGGAATTCCGCTGTCATATGCTGTCTGCAGGAAGATATTGTGTGCATGCACGGCAATCTCACCGCTCTCCAGCTGAACGCCCATTTCATCGTGTCCGGTCCAGTTCAGCTGCTTCAGATAGGCAAGATACAGGCCCATTCTTCCGTTGGAGACATCTCCCGTATCAATGGACCCCGCCTCGAGTTCCGCCTGTGTGGCAAGGAGCATGGGTGCAGCCGGCTGCCCCAGCATTTTTCCAAGAGTCCGTATGCCGCTTCCGGCATCTGCCGCGGCCAGCATGCCGTCCTGCACGGGTTCCAACCCTTGCCGGATGTCCGCAGTCCGATATCCCTGCGGGACATTCCATTCATTGCCGTAATAAATCTTTGATCCGATCTCACCGCCCAGAATCCGGTCGCCGAAGTCCCGGATGAAAATTTCAATGTTCATGAACGCTGTGCAGTTCCACGTTACATTGCGAAGAACCCAGTCATCATACGGCTCAAGCTCTGTAAAGCGCTGCGGATGCGCATACACCGTGGAAATCACCCGCTGCCCGGTGAAGGCCACGGGGAAGGTAAGCACCATGATGAGAAGAAAGGCAAGAAGCGTCTTTGCGCCGGTTTTCAGACGAAAGGCGAGGCGTTTTCTCTCCGGCCCCAGATTGCCGAGATAGAAGGCTGCGATCAGAAGGAGCAGGGCAAGAATTCCAATGCCGGACCGTGTAAGGCTCATGGCCATATAAGAGCACGCAAGCCCCAGGAAGAAGGCTTCCTTCCAGGTCCTTGCAAGCTTCCCCCGAAGATCCAGCCCCGCGCACCCCCGGAATTTCCGGACAAAGAGTGTCACCGCCGCTGCGCAGACAATGACAAGATAATAGGCTGTCACGGTCGGCGTGTGAAAGTGCATGGAAAACCGGCTGTACATATAGGCAAGGTAGTACCGGTGCAGCATGGTGTAGGCCACCTTGAATGCAAAATCCAGAAGGATGCCCTCGCACAGATCCTGCAGAAGACGATCTTTCCCCGTCCAGAAGCGATAACGCAGATAGAACAGAAGCCAGATTCCCGCAAGAAGCGGTGTCCAGAGTCTCGTATTCCGGAAAACCAGAATCCAGGCCGTAAAAAGAAGGACCACGGTAAGGAGTCCCTTCCGGACACCAGCAAGAGGCTTCTGCTTTCTCCGGATCCTGTCCGCCAGCATGCAGACAAGTGAGGTCACTGCCACCGCAGCTGCGGCGCAGGCAGCCGCTCTTGATACTGTCACGGAATTCTTCCAGGCAGCCTCCGGATCCGCTGCAGCAGGAATCCAGTTGTGTGCGCTGTAAAGAACCGCAAGCAAGGCACTGACCACCGTCACAGCAGCCGTCTTCACATTGCAGTTGGAAGCAATGTCTCCCATCAGAAGTGTAATAAGACAGATCAGCACCACAATCCACGCCATTGCCGTGTCGTGAATGTAATCATTGGTGGCATTCATGTAATCCGCGCTTTTACCTATCATCAGCGCGATGCAGGCGATGATCCCGTAGTGCCAGATGTTTTTCCCGGCCAGGGATTCATTCACAAGGTCCGGAATCCCCTCCCGGCTGTGCCAGAGACCGTACAGACACCAAGCGCCGCCAAGAAGCACACCCGCTTCATAGATAAGAATATCCGGTATTCTCCCATCGAACAGCTTAAGCGGCCAGACCGCAAGGAAAGCAAGCCCGAACACCAGAATGACTGGCGGCGTCAGCCCAAGCTGCATGGCCCGCAGCACTGATGTCACCGTATTCCGCTCCGGGAACTTCCGGAAGAAAAGGAACACCAGGACAAAGGCCGCTGCAAATACCGCCGTATAACCAAGACCGCGGACCATCGACGGCCCCTTCGTCTCTGCAATCCGGTACTGAAGGGACGTCTTCAGCGCGGCTCCGTCGATCCCACTGTCATGATAAAATCCTGTCTGGTAGAGCGGTGCTTTTCCGGAGGCAAGGGCCCCCTCCTGCGATTCGAAGCCCACCGTGAAGCGGCTTTTCTCCAGTCCCCGCACCGTGTACACATAGGTTTCTCCCGGGACAAGATCTGCGTCTACAAAGACCGTCGCATAGGCAGGAACTTCGTCCGGAAGCGTCACCTCTTCCTCGGCGGTCAGCTCCATCGCACCATTCTCCAGAACGTGAAAGAGCTGAAACTGTGCTTTGCTTCCCGTCTGCACGGAGCTCACGTAAAATTTCAGAGTCTGCAGATGATCATACTGCGCCGTGAAGTACTCCCCGGCGTCCTCATCCTCTGTCACCGCATCACTGACCTGAACCGGATCGAGACCGGAGGCAAATGTGTGCTCCTCCCGATACAGCCGCATCGGCCAGATGGTGGCAAGGGCGATCAAAAGGACGATCAAAAGGCCCGCATAAACCGCATGTTTCTTCTGTATTACCGCTCTCAGCATTTACTGCTCTTCCTTTCCGGTCTCTTCCCGTATCACATACTGCGGCGCACTGTTGACAGAAATATAGGTTCTCCCGATGTACTCACCTGCCAGTCCCAGCATCAGCATCGTCATGCCTCCGAAGAAAATGATGGCCGTCATCAGGGCGGAGAATCCGACCGGAACGGCTGGATTCACCAGTTTTTTCGCAATGGTATAAATGGCATATACAAAGGAAAGCGCCGCACAGAAGGCTCCGATTGCCGTCCCGATCCGAAGGGGTTTGATGGAGAAGGCCGTGAAGCCGTTCATCCAGAGGGCAAGAAGCTTTCCCAGAGTGTAGCCGCTTCTTCCCACCTCACGCTTCCTGTGATGCACCGGCACATTGACGATATTCTTTGTCGTGCGAAGGACCAGTCCCAGAAGATAGGGATAGGAATTCTGGTACCGGAGAACCTCATCGGCGACAAACCGGCGCATCGCAAAATAGCTGCTCACGTACAGATCATGAGGCTTGTTCAGCATTTTCTCCAGCATCTTTTCATTGACCCAGCTGCCAAAATTCCGGAACGCGGAATGCTCCTTATGATCATAGCTTGCGTAGGCGACATCTGCACCCTCCCGAATCGCATCAAGAAGCTTTCCCACCTCATCCGCGGGCGTCTGTCCATCATCATCCAGGCAGACGACGATATTCCCTGTCGTATGGCGGATCCCTGCCATCAGCGCCGCATGCTGTCCGAAATTCCGGGCAAGGTCGATTCCAAAGCGCTCTGTCTTCTCCTTGCAAAGCGTTTGGATGACCTCCCAGGTCTCCTTCCCGGAGCCGTCATTGACCATCACAATCTCATACACATAGGAGGACAATCCTGCCATTGTATCGTCAATTTCCTTTACAACACCGGCAAGTGTTTTCTCCGAGTGATAGCATGGAATCACAAAGCTGATTTTCTTATTTTCCTTCATAGCCGTAATCTTCTCTCTTAAGTCTCAGGAAATACATGTCCTTATGCGCTCCGTCGGTGCACTCCACCCTGGGAAGTATCCCTGCAATTCGGAATCCCGCCCGCTCATATCCCTTCCGTGAAGCGGGATTGTCTTCAAAAATCCGGCAGACAATATCGGAAAGGCCGAGGACACGGAAGCCGTAATCACAGGTCATCCGGATCATCCTCGCGCTGTACCCCTTTCCGATCGCCGAATCCTCGCCGATCCAGTCACCGCACTCCGCGTACTGCGGATGAATATCATCCAGAACGGCGCAGCCGATCGGAACATCCAGCCTTGCTCCGTCCCCGCATTTGCGCTCCTCACAGAAAATAAACTGCGCAACCTTCCCGGACTCCACCTTCTCGTGAAAATAGCGCTGCTGCCCTTCCAGAGTAAACTTTTCCCGGTAAATGTAGCGGCTTTGCACCCTCGGATTGTTTCTCCAATCCACGATGATCTGGGAATCCTCCAGCGTCAGTGGACGCATTTTCAGATTCCCATCCTCTGCAAGATATATTTTTTTCTGTTTCTCCATTGTGATACCTCGCTGAGGCAAAATCCGCGATACCAGAGAGAATTTCGCGAAGGCGAATTCTCTTTGTGTACAGAGTGCCGCTTGGCGGCACTCTGAGCAGGAAAAGATGTCATCAGACATCTTCTACTGCAGCGGTTTTACCGAATGCGTTTTTGACAAATGCGGCAGCACCGGCTGCAATTGTGACCCTGTACTCTGACCAGGTCACTCCACAGAATAGATCACCCAGTCGTTCCCGATGCGGTCCTCTTCCTTCACGGAAGCCTGCTGCCCCTTTGCGGCGTAGTATTCCGTAAGCCAGGAAAGATCCGCTCCTGTCTCTGCCGCCACGTATACATTCTCATGTGCAAGAAGAATTTCGTCCAGTGCAGGGGCCGTTTCACCTGCGAAGCTCCCTGCATTTTCACTGCAATTTTCCGTTTCCGGTGGAAGGACTCCCAGATTTTCCAGCTTTTCTCTCTCGAGCGGGCTTTTGCTCGCCCAGCCACCCATCAGATCATAATTGACAGGCTTTCCTCCTGCCGCAAAAAGGGGATCAGAGAAGTCCACCGTCGAATAAACATCTGTAAGATAGACGTTCTCCGGATGCTCCCTGCAGTAATCCAGAAACTCCTCATAAGGCGCATTCTTTGCAAGGCGGCTGTTCTGCTCCTCTGTAATTTCCCGCACCTGAATTCCCGCCGCAGCAAGAAATACCAGCGACAGCAGCAGGAAAACGGCAATGCTTCCCTTCTTTCTTCCCTCAAGAGCCTTCGCGATCATCCAGAGAAGAATCACCGCCTCCGCAAGATAAATGCTGTGCGTCAGACGGACCACCGGACGATGATTGTAATACAGATACAGGAAAAGCGCGCTCCGAAGGGCAAACAGCATCAGAATCCACCCCGCCTGTCTCAGGAAGAAAAAGCGCGCGGACCTGCCGGAATTGTTTTCCTTCTCATCCTCCTCCAGCGATTTCCGCAAAAAAACGCCAACGGAAAGAATCAGGGCAGTGCCATAGAGAACCAGCGAAATCATCCGATACGGTTCTTCTGCGTTTGTCGTCATCGAAGCGCGGTAATCCCAGAGGGCCTCCCGAAGACGTGTCCCCGTACTTTTCTCGCTCCCTGCTTTTCCCTTTGCATATGACGCAAGAGCTTCCAGTTTGTCCGCATCAATGTTTCCATCCAGCCCGAAATTGTAGTTCCAAATAAGCTCAGCCTCCTCCGCATTCAGACCGATGCTCTCATAAATGCTCTCGTTGTCCTCGTAGGCCGGAATCTTCTGGAAATCATACAGCTGGGTCCTTGCGTCAAAAAAGCGGTTGAACTCCTGCCACTGTGCGGACCGGTAGCCGAGCCGGTTGCCGAGCTCCCCGAGCCCCAGCACCGCAAGGACAAGAAGAAGAACAATGCCCATCAATCGGAATTTCTTCTTCCTGCCAAGAGGAAGCTCCAGCGCCCGGATCAGAAAGGAAAGCGCGGCAAACGGTCCGACGAAAATCATCATCTCCGAGCGAAGAAGAAATCCCAGACCGATCAGCAGCACCGGCGGAAGAATTTCCCCTGCCCAGTCCTTCCGGGATTCTCCAGGCTCCATGGTAAGAAACCAGAATGCCGCCGCAGAGCCAATCATTCCGACCGTCACAGAATACTGAAGGAAGACAAAATGATACAGAAAAACTCCAGCCGCAGCAAGAAGTGCCAGCAGGACAGCTCCCGTTTTCCGGAGCACTTCTGCTTGTTTGCTCTCTTCCCTGTTCAGAATCCGCCCGAGAACAATGGCCAGGGATCCGAACTGGCACACCAGAAGAAAAAGGCCATACCAGTCTATGCCTGCTGCCATCCGGTACAATCCGCCCAGCACCGCGGTCAGCGGGAAATAACTCTGGATATTCCGAAACGCCGGAACGCCTGTGTAGCTTCCCGCAAGGATCTCCGCCATCAGGGAATCATCGTTGAGATCGTAGTAATACGTCCACACACATCCTGTCAGAAATGCCGCAACCGCGCAGAGCACACAGGGAAGCAGGACATTCCAAAGCCTCCTGCTTTCCTTCCCCGTCCTTCTGTCCGTATTCGATTGTCTGACTGCTCCCGTCTTCGTATTGACAGCTCCTGTTCTTCCGATCGTCTCTTCTGGTACACGCATGCCGCATTCTGCAAAACCACCTCCGTGATTTTGCCTTCGCGAGGGATAAAAGCATTTAACAGCTGCGATAGAATTTCTCAATCACAGATACAACATCATTGACATTCTCTTCCGTCAGTGAATAGTACATCGGAAGGCGAAGAAGCCTCTCGCTCTCCTTCGTAGTATATCGATCCTCTCCATGGAAGCGGCCGAACTTCTTTCCCGCAGGACTTGAATGAAGAGGGATGTAATGAAACACTGCAAGAATCCCCTGCTCCCTCAGCGCCCCGATGAGGGCCTGCCGTTCCTCCAGATCCTTCGTCTTGATGTAGAACATATGTGCATTGTGAACGCACCCTTCCGGAATCACCGGAAGCTCAATTCTTCCCTCCTTGGCAAGAGGGGACAGCAGACGGTAATACTGCTCCCAGCGGGCAAGCCTCGTCTCATTGATCTCATCCGCGCGGTCCAGCTGTGCCATCAGGTAGGCCGCGTTCAGCTCACTCGGAAGGAAGGAGCTTCCATAGTCCACCCAGGTATACTTGTCGATCTGCCCGCGGTAGAACTGGCTGCGGTTCGTCCCCTTCTCGCGAAGAATTTCCGCCTCATTCACTCTGTCCGGATCCTGGATCAGAATGGCACCGCCCTCGCCCATCGAATAGTTCTTCGTCTCATGGAAGGAATAGCAGCCGAAATCCCCAATGGTGCCAAGGGCTCTTCCCTTATAGGTGCTCATCACACCCTGGGCCGCATCCTCAACCACCATCAGATGGTGACGCCTTGCGATCTCCAGAATGGTATCCATCTCGCAGGCAACCCCCGCGTAATGAACGGCAACGATGACACGCGTCCGCTCCGTGATCGCATCCTCAATCTTCGTCTCATCCAGATTCATGGTATCCGGACGAATGTCTACAAACACCGGCACCGCTCCTCTCAGCACGAAGGCATCCGCGGTCGAGCAGAACGTATAGCTCGGCATAATCACCT
>ERZ808246.1526-NODE-1526-length-16576-cov-25.345802_pt1 | contig 16576 bp, 11 predicted proteins | sample MGYA00521083_ERZ808246 | MGnify/ENA primary metagenome ERZ808246 (study PRJEB31516, sample SAMN03275577) | gut metagenome | biome: mammalia-associated habitat; material: feces | host: Papio cynocephalus | place: Kenya | collected 2012-07-07 ... | reverse complement strand
ACCGGGTCCAGGAATTCGCGCGTCGGTCCGGCGGTGACGACGAAAGGCAGCCTAGGCTTGCTGACCGGCATCTGCGTTCGTCTGCGCGGTCTGCCACACGACGCGGTCGCGCGAAATCTTGAAGAGACCCTTCTTCTCCAGCGCGGCGATTGTCGCGGCGGCGTTCGCCGCGCCGAACTGGGTCTCGAGGGTGTTGCGCAGTTTGTGCACCGAGCCGGGCGCCATCTTCGTCAGGCGCTCGAGCTGTTCGGCCCCCAGCTCCGTCGCCGGGGCGTCCGCCACGGGGGCTTTCGCCTTGGGCTTGGCGGCGGTCTTTCGCGTCGCCGTGCGGGTGCGGGTCTTGGGGGCGCGCGCCGCGGGTTCGGCGGGCGGCTCTTCCGCCGCGGGCGTTTCGTCCGTCTCGGTTTCGGAAATGACGTCCGTGAACACGGCGCGCGGGGCGCGGGGGGCCGGCACGGGCGCGACGGTCGGCGTCGGGGCGCCTTCCAGCAGCGCGAGAATCGTCTCGGGCGACTCGGTCACCTCGTAGTCCAGGTCGTTCCCGAGCGGCACGACGATCGTGCCGCCCTGGCGCCGCGGTTCGAGCGCGGCGATGAAGACGCTTTGAATCCAGACGGGGGTCTTGTCCGTTCGTGTCAATTTGATGTACATAGGCTTTCCAATTCGAACGCGGCTTGCGGCGCGGCTCAGGCCTTCTTCATCTGCGGGAAGAGGACCACGTCGCGGATGCCGTCGCACCCGGTCAGAAGCATGACGAGACGGTCGATGCCGATGCCCAGCCCGCCCGTCGGGGGCATGCCGCACTCGAGCGCCGAAATGAAGTCCTCGTCGATCTTCTCCGTGTCCTCGCCCGCCTGGTGTTCGAGCGCCTTGCGCTGCTCGAGGGGGTTGTTCTGCTCGGTGTAGCCCGGGCACAGTTCGCGCCCGCCCACCACGAACTCGAACACGTCCACGAGCGCCGGATCGTCCGGGCACGCCTTGGCGAGCGGCACGAATTCGTGCGGCAGCCGCGTCACGAAGGTCGGCTGGCGCAGGTTCTTCTCGATGAGCTTGTCGTAGACCTCGTGCGTCAGCATGAGCGTGTCGGTTATGCCGTCCAGCTCGAGGTTCGTCTCCGTCTCCTTGCCCTTGGCCTTCGCCTTGGCGAGCTGCGCCGCGAAATCGAGCTCGAACCAGTCCGCCCCCATGAGGTCCTTCACGAGGTCGCTGTAGGCCACGCGGCGGTAGGGCGGATTGAAGTCGATGATTTCCTTTTTCTCGCCGTACGGAATCTGGCGCGAACCGACGACCGTATCGCAGAGATGCGGAATCAGGCCCTCGATGATCGCCTCCATGGACGTGCGGTCGCCGTAGGCTTCGTAGATCTCGAGCACCGTGAACTCGGGGTTGTGCGAGCGGTCGATGCCCTCGTTGCGAAAGTCCTTGCCCAGCTCGAACACCTTGTTCATCCCGCCCACCAAGAGGCGCTTCAGGTAGAGCTCGGGGGCGATGCGCAGCACCATGTGCTGGTCGAGCGCGTTGAAATGCGTCTCGAACGGCTTGGCCGCCGCGCCGCCCGCCTGCGCCTGCAGAATCGGCGTCTCGACCTCGATGAAGCCTTTGGACCACAGGTACTTGCGCGTCTCCATGAGCAGGTTGGAGCGCGTCACGAAGCGCGCGCGCGTCTCGTCGTTCGTCATGAGGTCGACGTACCGCCGGCGGTAGCGCTCTTCCTGGTCCGCGAGGCCGTGGAACTTTTCCGGCGGCTGCTCGAGCGCCTTGGCGAGCATCGTCCAGTCCGCGACGACGATGGACTTCTCGCCCTTCTGCGTCGTGAAGAGCGCGCCTTCCGCGCCGATGATGTCCCCCAGGTTCAGGAGCTTGAACGCCTTGAACGCCGTCTCGGACAGTTCATCGCGCTTGAAGATGAGCTGGAACCTGTCCGTTCCGTCGTTGATGGTGCAGAAGTTCATCTTGCCCATGCGCCGGATGGTCATGAGGCGTCCGGCCACGCGCACGCGCACGCCTTCGGCGAACGCCGCGCGCACCTGCGCGAGATCCTCGTGGGGGTACTTGCGCCCGTAGGGCGCGTAGCCGAGCTCCTCCAGCGCCCGCATGTTCTGCAGACGCTGCTCGCGATATTCGTTCGTTTCCGCCATGTGCGTGGTCCTTCAGTCCTCGAACGCGATGTCAAGCGCGTCCGAAATCATGTCGACGGCGTCCTCCAGATCTTCTTCCTTCAGCACGAGCGGCGGCAGGAAGCGCACGACGCCGCCCTTGGCCGTCAGGGCGAGCAGACCCTGTCCGCGCAGGGCTTCCACGATTTTCGCCGGGTCGCCGTCCACGACGAGCCCGAGCATGAGCCCTTTGCCGCGCACCTCGAGAAGCTGGTCGTGGGCGTCCACGAACTCCTGCAGCGCCGCGCGCAGAAGTTCGCCCGTCTGCGCCGCGCGCGCGAGGAGTCCTTCCTCCTCGATGACCGAAATCACCGCGTTCGCCGCGGCCGCGGCGACGGGGTTGCCGCCGAAGGTGGAGGCGTGGTCCGAAAGGCCGAAGACGTCCGCCGTCTTGGCGTTCGAGACGAGCGCGCCCATCGGCAGGCCGTCCGCAAGCGCCTTGGCGAGGGTGAAGAGGTCGGGCTTGACGCCGTAGCCCTGCCAGGCGAACCAGGTTCCCGTGCGCCCCATGCCGGACTGCACCTCGTCGCAGATCATGAGCAGGTTCTTCTCGTCGCACAGCGCCCGCACGCCCTTCATGAATTCTTCGGTCGCCGGGGTCACGCCGCCTTCGCCCTGCACCGCCTCGAGCATGATCGCGACGGTCTTGTCCGAAACGGCCGCCTTGACGCTCTCGAGGTCGTTGAAATCCGCATAGACGAAGCCGGTCGGCAGGGGATCGTACCCCTCCTGGCACCACGCCTGGCCCGTCGCCGCCACCGTCGCGAGCGTCCGCCCGTGGAAGCCGCGGCGCATCGTCACGATCTCGTGGCGTCCGCCGTTCGCCTGGCCCCACTTGCGGGCGAGCTTGATGGCCGCCTCGTTCGCCTCCGCGCCCGAGTTGCAGAAGAAGACCTTGCCCTCGAGCCCCGAAATCTCGACAAGCTTCGCCGCGAGATTCGTCTCCGGGACGTTCGCGAAGAGATTGGAGGAGTGAGTCAGCTGCGCCGCCTGCTCCTGGATCGCCTTCACCACCTTCGGATGCGAATAGCCCACATTGTGCACGCCGATCCCGCTCGTGAAATCATAGAGGACAAGCCCGTCCGCATCGCGCACCGTCACGCCTTTTCCGCTCACCAGCACGGTGGCGGGTGCATAGGTCGGCATCATGACCTTCCTGTAGAGGTCGAGTATCGGTTGCGTCTTGTTGCTCATTCTGTTATCTCCGTTCCCACGCCTTCTCGCGTGAATATTTCAAGTAATAAAGAGTGTTGCATGCGACCGTCCACGAGCTGCACCTTCTGCACCCCGGCGCGGATGGCCTTCTCGCAGCTGACGATCTTCGGGAGCATGCCGCCCGAAATCGTGCCGTCCGCCTTGAGCTTCTCGATGGAATCCAGATGCAGCGTCGAGAGCAGGGTCCGCGGGTCGGACGGGTCCTTCAGAAGCCCCGGGACGTCCGAGACGAGGACGAACTTGAGGACCTTGAGCGCCTGGGCGAGCGCCGCGGCGGAAATGTCGGCGTTCACGTTGTAGAGGTGCCCGTCTTCCAGCCCCGTCGCGAGCGGCGTGATGACCGGCACGATGCCCGCGTCCATCATCTCCAGGACCGGGCGCGTGTCGACCGCGACGACCTCGCCGACAAAGCCGCGGTCGGGCTCCGTGATTTTGCGCGCCTTGAAGAGCCAGTTGCCGTGCAGGGGCTTGGCGTTGGTGCCGCGCTTCGACAGACGCGCGACGAGGTCGGGGTTCACCGTCCCGTTCAGGGTGCGGCGCACGATCTCCATCGTCTCCTCGTCCGTCACGCGCTGGCCGGCGACGAACTTCGGCTCGTGGCCGGACGCCGTGATCGCGCGCGAAATCGCCTTGCCGCCGCCGTGCACGATGGCGACTTTCATGCCGATCGTCCGCATGAAGGCGATATCGTCCATCACGGAATCGAGATTGCCCTCGATTTCCATGACCGACCCTCCCAGCTTGACAAGGACCATCGCGCCCTTGAAAGCCTGGATGTACGGCAAAGCCTCGGTCAAAACCGCGGCTTTTGTCTGCGCTGTCTCAAATCTCTCCATATAGGGACAATAGTATACCAAAAACCGCCCCGAATCGCAATTGCGTCGATTGCGAAATGGTAAAAGCGCGATTTGCCCTGGTGATGCGTACCGGATTTTCAACGGTTGACAAACTCCGAAGGGCGACAGAAGACGTTAGTGCAGCCTTTTGCCGCTCCTCGGAGTATACTCCATCGGCGAGACGGCCACCCCGTTCCGGCGCAACGGCATCACCGTTCCGGCGATCGGGCCTATGGATGCGGCCGTCCGCTTCCCTGCCGACCGGCGTCGGGGTCTTCGCGGCGAAAACGCAAAAAAGGGACGGAGGGGGTAGCCCTCCGTCACTTCGGCCGTCCCTGGGGGGGACAGCCCTCGCGGCAGGCTTAGTCCGCCGCGACCAGTTTGACCGTCTTCGCGACGGGAACGGCTATGTTCTCCGCATCGCCGCCGTGCAGACGCAGCTCGAGCGCGATCTCCGTGCCGGCCGGCAGGTCCGCCCAGGCGGACGGCCATTCGAAACTGAGAAGGACGTCGCTTGACGCGGATGGCGTCAAGTCAGCCGTCTTCGTCTCGCCGTCCTCCGTCCATGTGCTTGCGATCCGGTCTCCCAGTTCCGCCGCATAGGACAGGTTCCGTCCGCCTATGACAAACGCGCGGGACATCACGATCTCGCCGTTTTTGCCGCCGGAAGTCGCTCCGATCAAGCTTATCCAGGCTTTCGGACCCGCGTGGTTGACCCTCTCCCAGTCGAACGCGTCGACCGGGATTTCCAGCTCCTTGGCCGGGCGCATGCGGATTCTGTACGTATTGCCGCTGTCCAGCGTCAACGATTCGTTGAGCGTTCCGCATAGCGTGCCTTCCAGGACGAACGCCCTGTCCAACCGCAGACGGAAGCCCATGGACAGCAGTTCGTGAACGGCTTCCATGCAGCCGCGGAACACGCCGACCACCTCTCCCTGTTTGCCGAGCACGTAACCGTGCTTGAGTGCGAATTCCACGATGTATTCCAGGTCGTGGGTTTCATTGTCCGTTACCTGCGCAATGTTGCAGGCGTCCTTCGTCACCGGATTACGCACTTTCCTGACAAGATATTTCATTCTTGGTTTGCTCATATTCTCACCTCCTTTCCGTTTTTGTTTTCTTTTGCCTGCCCGCTCCTGCGGGCTTTTGCTTCTTCTCTCATGTTTTTATTCATGGTTTTGACCTTGTTTACAGAACCAGAGTCCGCCACGCGAACCGTCGGCGGCACCCTGCCGCCCGAAACATCCGGTCCGCGCCGCCTCCGCGGCTGATATTTCAGCCTTGGAAGCCTCTTGCGCCCTTGATTCACGACGCATATGATAGCATATCCGGGGGTGTCCAGAAAAGGGCCGCGCCCTCTAGACGGGGGCGCGGCCAGGGTGGCGCGGCACAGGGCAAGGGCGATACGGGATTGGAGATCCCAAACTCGTCCGCCCGAAAGAGGCTGTGGCGCGGGGGCGGACGCCGCGATCCACCCCGGGAGCCCGTCCGCCGGCCGTTCAGTCCGCTCCGGGACCGCGCGGATGCCGCGCCTTGTACGCCTCGACGACCGCCGCGGGCGCGCACATCCGTTCCTTGTTCGTATAAAAGCGCCAGCGGCCGCTGCCTTGCCGTTTCTCCCCTTCCGGACTCCACTCGCCCGACTCCGGAATCCACCGCGGCAGCATGAAGATCTGGTCGTCCTTGAACCGCGCGGCATCGCCGTTGCCGCGCTTCTGGAAAGCCTTCCGCCAGGGTGCGCCGCCCCGGGGGACGGCATTGTACGTCTTCTCGGGATGCCGCAGCATCATCTCCACGATCCGCCACGCCGCGGACCGGGTGGAGAGGCGGTAGATCGCCGGCTTCCGCAAATCCTCTATCTGGGTCTCCGTCCGTCCCGGCGTGATCCTGAAGCGGAATCTCTCGTACGGCCGGGCAGGTTCCACGTCGGGCCGCGGCGCTTCCGCCGCCTTCGTGCGCGTCATTTCCGCCTGGCGCACGTCGTCCGCCAGCCGCCGCTGCGCGTCCAGGAACCGGATGACCGTCTCTTTCGCGGAAGGCGGCGTCTCCTCCACGGGAAGCGCCAGCCGCCCGTGCAGATCGCTTTCGAGCGCGCGCCAGAGCGCCGCCGATGCGTATCTGTTTTTCGCCGCGAACGCCATCGCCGCGGCGCAATAACCGTGAATCGCCGCGCGCAATTCCGCGATCTGCCGCGCCTCGTGCGGGAAGAACCAGCCTTCCTCCACCTCGACTCTCCCGTCCGGACGCAACGCCACATGCGGATATTTCAGCTCGCGCGGCAGTTCCAGAGCCCTCTGGATCGCAAGGCAGACGCCCTCGTCGTCTTCCCGGGGCCAGACGGAAACCTTTCCCGTGCGGAGCGCGTCCTTCCGGCGTCGAAAACCCGCCGCCAGCGCCAAACAGCCGCACGGGCCCGCGTCGGTCGGAAACAAATCGTCTGCCCGCCGCATGAAATCCTCCAGCGCGGCAGACCGGTTCAATTCGGACGCCGCTTCGGCGTCCGCCTCCGTGCGGAGGATGCCGCCCGATCGCCCTCTCTCGCTCTTTTTCCTGTCGTTCATGGTCTTGCTCCTTACTCCTTATATTATAGCAAATTCCAGGGACTCCGCGAGAGCCGTCGACGCCCTCGCGAAGCGGACACCCCTTCCATGCGGACAAGGGGTGGCGCCGTCCATGGACGAGGCGGGCGCAGTCCATAAGCTAGGGGTGGTGTAGTCCATGAACGAGGCGGGTGCCGCTTGTAATCTAGAGGGGTCGCCGTCCATGGACGAGAGAGTCGCCGTCCGTGGACGAAGGGGGCGCGGTTTGCCGTAATAATGTGTATCGGATTTCCAAAAGGACAATATCAGGGGGCGGGCCCGTTTGTCCAATACCGCGTACCGGCGCAAAACAAGGGACAGTCATAAGACATCCAAATGCCCAGGTGTCCGTTTCCCTTCTCCTTATAATAAGGCCGCTCGAACGTTCCGCCCGGGCTTCGCCGGTTGCGCGCCCGGGCAAGGGACTTTCCGGGATGGCGGCGGTCCTCTGTCGCCGTCGGGAAAACCGACCCACCCTGTCCGAAACACGGGCGCCGACCCGGCCCGACGCCGGGTATCGCCATCTCTTCGGACGCGTCCTGCGGTTCGTCGTACAGGGACGCGTCCGCCAACGGAAAAAACGGAGCACGGCCATGAGAATGTTCGGATTGCCGCCAAGATCACCCGGAAAAATTGTCGCCGATGCGCCTCGCCACGCTTGCATTTCACGTTGCGGCTCCGGCGGACAAGGACGGATTCAAGGGCGTGGCTTTGCCTGCACGCGATTCCCGTCCAGACAGATGGGCATCAAGGCATAGCGGCGTCCGAGCATTGCATACTTCGCACCAGCCGCAACATTGTACGGCAAAAACTCGACGGGCGACGGATGTGCCCACGCGCGAAACGCCAACCGGTCGGCAGCCGTGTCGTTCACGCCCGGAATGCACGGCACCCGGAAGACATGTCGCACACCCGACGCCTTGAGCCACGCGACATTCCCCCGCACAACGTCCAAATCGCCGCCGCACCACTTCGCAAAGGCCGTCGCGTCCGCAAGCTTCAGGTCCTGGTAGACGAAATCGAGCCGCTGGACGACGCGGCGATAGGTCGCGGACGGACAGTACCCGCTCGTCTCCAGCGCCAACCCCACGTCCGCCGCCTCCGGGCGCGCCCGCAGCGCGTCGATCAGCGCGAGAAGGAAATCCGCCTGCGCGAGAGGCTCGCCGCCGGAAAAGGTGATGCCGCCGCCGGACTGCGCCATGATGTCGGCGTTCGTCAGCAGTTCCGCCGCAAGCCCGTCGGGCGTCCAGTCTTCGCCGCAGGCGACTCTCGTGCCGTCGCGGCGCGTCAGCGTCTCCTTCGCGAAGGACTGTCCCTCCGGATTGTGGCACCACGCGCAGCGCAGAGGACAGCCCTTGAAAAAGACGGTCGTGCGGATGCCCGGCCCGTCCTGCAAGGTGAATTCGCGGATCTCGAAGACGCGGCCGGTCATGAGGCGGCCAGCTCGACGCGGCGGATGATCTGGTCCTGGTACTCGCGGTCAAGCTCGACGAAGTAGCCCGACCAGCCCCACACGCGCACGATCAAGTGGCGGTGCCGCTCGGGGTGCGACTGCGCATCCAACAGCGTCTCGCGGTTGATCGTGTTGATCTGCATCTGGTGGCCGCCGCGCGCAACGAAGAACTTCACGAGCTGCGCGACCTTCTCCACGCCGTCCGCCTGCGCAAAGGCCGAGTCGTGGATCTCCAGCGTGAGCGGCCCGCCGTTGCAGACCGGCACGAGATCCGGCTCCGTGAACGAACGGACGACCGAGACCGGCCCCTTCACGGGCGCATCGAGCGACGGCGCGTAGTTGGCCGAGAGCGGATGCCCCTTCAGGCGTCCGTCGGCGCTCGCGGGAACCTCGCGCGCATGCCAAATGTAGTACATGGCCGAACCCGTGCCCGGACGGAAGATGCCGCCCCGGCCGTTTCGCTTGCCGTCGAAGGCGTGTCCCCAAAACGCAAGGAGCCGCTTCGCGATCTCGTCGACGCGCGGATCGGCGTTCCCCATCTTCGGGGCGGCCTGCGCCGCCGCGCGGACGTCGGGGCGTCCGGCGAAGTCGGTGTCGAGCAGCGCCACGAGTTCGGGCAGCGTCACGAGTCTCTGCTCGAAGACGAGCGCCCGCACGGACGCGAGCGAATCGACGGCGACGGCGATGCCCGTGCCGTGGATGCCGAAGTTGTTGTACTTCGCCCCCCGGCAGATGTCGCGCGCCCGGTCGATGCAGCCCGTGGAGAGGACGGAGACGAACGGCCCCGGCAGGATCTCGACGTGGCGGTACTTCGCGGCGAGCGCATCCGCCCGACGCTGGATCTCGTCGAAGAACGCACGTTCGACGGCTTCGTAGGCCGCCGCGTCCGAAGCCGTCCGCAACGCCGCGTCCAGGCACCCGACGAACGACACGGCGTCGATGTTGTTGATGTCCATGCCGCATCCGGGAATCAGGAACTCCCAGCAGGCGGCGACGGAATAGTCGCGCGCGTCCGCGAGGTCGTAGCCCCAGCGCACGAGCGCGGGGATGACGACATCGTCGTTCGCGTACTGCGGGAAGCCCAGCCCCTTCGCCGTCAGCTCCGTGCCGGCCTCGTAGACGTCGAGCGGCGTCGTCCCGTCGACGCGCAGATTGATCTTCGGATCGACGAGCTTCAGCTCGCCGCACGCCTTCAGGCAGAGACGCGAGAGCGCATTGAACGCGGGCTTCCCCTCTCGCGTCACGCCGCCGAGCATGACGGACTGCCCGTTGTCGCCCTGCTGGACGCCGATGTAGAGGTCGCTGTCGCGGTTGCAGGCGATGAAGAACTCCTCCAGCCACTCCAGCGCCTCGTCGTCCGTGAGACGCCCCGCCCGGATGTCGGCATCGTAGTAGGGGAAGAGATACTGGTCGATGCGGCCGAGCCCGCAGTGGTACTCGCCCTCGCACCACAGCGCATAGTGCAGGACGCGCAAGACCTGCAGCGCCTCCGGAAACGTCTTCGCGCCCGTGTGGACGGCGGAGAGGAGGCAGGTTGGGGATGTTTGCGAGATCTGGACGGCTTGGATGTAACGGTCGACGAGGCCGAGGACGGCCTTGACGGAGAGAATCGCGTTCGCGAGGAAGCTGACGCCCGCGCCATCCTGCCCGGCACGGGCGCGCGACAGGCGAGCTCTCAGCCCGGCGAGCCGCGCATCGAGTCCGTCGCGGATCGTCGGCGCGAAGTCGGCCGTCAGGTTGAAGACGACACCCTTCTCGCCGAAGGCCGCTCCCGCCGAACGGCGCGCGTCCATCTCCGCGTCCGAATGGAGGTCGGGGATCCGCCTCACCGTCCGCAGGAAGTGCAGCCGCTCGCCGTCCATGAACGCGGGACGCTCGGCGGCAAGCATCGCCTCCAGCCCCATCCGCGCGCGCGTCTCGTCGTCGGTCTTCCCGGCGATGAACCTGTCGAGCAGCGGCTTCCAGTCGACGTCGCGGCGAAACTTCGCCTGCTCCTTGTCAAACGTCCGGTCCAGCAGTGACTTGATTCTGTCTGTCATAGTGCAATCCGATTGTTCGCAATTCGATTGTTCGACGATTCGATCACTCCCCTATTCCCAGCCGCCGCTCGATGTCCTCGATCGTGCCGCCTTTCGTCTCGGGCATGAAGAAGACCGCCCAGACGAGCTGGAGCGCCATCATGAAGGCGAAGAACGCGAACGCCCACGCCCCCGCGCGTTCCGCCACCGCGGGGAACGCCCAGGATATGACGGTGCACATGAACCAGTGGGTGAAGCAGCCAAGGGCCTGTCCCTTCGCGCGGACGACGTTCGGGAAGACTTCCGAGATGTAGACCCAGATGACGGCGCCCGACGAGACGGCGAAGAACGCGATGAAGCCGAGGATGCCCGCGACGGCGATCGCCGCGTTCGGCTGCGGCCGGGCGAGCTGCCACGCGACGAGCGCGTGCATCGCGATCATGAGCGCCGAACCGCCGATGATCAGCGCGCGCCGTCCGAAGCGGTCGATCACGAGGAACGCCAGCATCGTGAACGTCAGGTTCACGCACCCGACGCCGATCGTCCCGACAAGCGCGGCGTTCGCAGAGCCCTCGCCGAAGATCAGCTGGAAGATGCGCGGCGCGTAGTAGTTGATCGCGTTGATGCCCGAGACCTGGTTGAAGAACGCGATCAGGAACGCGAGCAGGATCGGCTTGAGGTAGCGCCGCTGGAAGAGCGGCACGTCGACGCCGCCGGCCGCCGCCGCGAGCGACGCGCGGATCCCGTCCAGCGTCCGCGCGATCTCCGGGCAGCCGATGCGTGCCAGCACGCTGCGCGCCGCGTCGTCGCGTCCCACGCGCACGAGCCAGCGCGGCGATTCGGGGATCGTGCCGAGAAGCCCCATGAACAGGAAGATCGGCAGACACTCGGCGCCCAGCATCACGCGCCAGACGATCTTCGGGTCGACGTCCGGCTGGAAGCGCGCGATCAGATAGTTCGAGACGTACGAGACCAGGATGCCGAGGACGATGTTGAACTGGTTCATCGCCACCAGCCGTCCGCGATACCGCCCTGGCGAGACCTCGACGAGGTAGAGCGGCACGACGACCGAGACGCCGCCGATCGCGAGACCGCCGACGAAGCGGAACAAGCCGAGGAGGTGCGGCCCCCACGTCCTGTCGAACGGCGTGAACGCGCAACCGACGGCCGAGACGAGAAAGAGCGTCCCCATCAGCCACAGCGTCGGCTTGCGCCCCCAGCGGTCGGAAGGCCGCCCAGCCGTAAAGACGCCGACGACCGTGCCGATCAGCGCACCCGAAATGATGAGCCCGTGCCAGAACGGCGTGAGCGCGAACTCGTCCTGGATCGCCTTCTCCGCGCCCGAAATGACGCCGGAGTCGAAGCCGAAGAGGAAGCCGCCGAGCGCGGCAACCACGACAATGTAGAAAAGAGACCTGTTCATGCCCGATGCCCTTCAATCAGAATTCGACCGTGACCGGAACGTCCGCCGAGACGTCGCCCTTGAGCGTGACGGCGAGCACGCGGCCGTCCGACTCCAGCGTCGACGCGACCGACGCGCCGACCGCCGCGACCTTGCGCACGGCGAAGCCCGTCGGAACGGCAATGCGCAGCGTCAGCGGGAAGCCGCCGACCGTGCGGACGGTCGCCGTCAGCGTCCGGCCCGCCCACCGCTCGTCTTTCAGCTCGACGCCGCCCTGCGTCAGGTGGCGGTCGGTCGTGAGGACCTGCGGCCGCCCGCGGTCGGGACGCAGCGAGACGAGCCGCACGCTGCGCGCGGGCACGGGCAGCTCCAGACGCCCCGTCTGCGCGCCGAGGAATGCGCCGCCCCAGAACTCCCAGCCGAGGAAGCGCCGGTCCGCCGGCTCGCCCAGCTCGTCCCAGTCCACGCCCACGCGCGCCTCGGCGTCGCCCCAGTTGAAGAGCGCGACGACGTGCCAGTCGCCGAACGGACGCGCCACGTGGAGATCCCAGACGGGAAGATGCCCGAACTGCGGATAAAGCTTCGCCGGGCGCGTGTCGCAGACCGGCAGCGCCTGCTGGATGAGCCGCACGCGGTCGGGCGCAAGTTCGGCCAGCTTGTCGCCGGCGAACGTCTGCTGGCCGGGCAGCGCGACGACCGTCGCCTCGACCTGAGCCTGTTCGCGCGCGAGCGCCCCCTGGCTCACGAGCATGCAGTCGGGATCGCTCCAGAAGACGATGCCGTGCGCGAAAATCTGGTTCACCGTGCACCGGGCCTGCAGCAGGATGTTCGCCCACTTCACCGGCTCGTTCGGGTGCACGATGTCGGCGCCTGTGCGGCTCGCGTCGGCGTAGGCCGCCTCCGCACCCGTGAAGTGCCCCTGGCACGCGAGAAAGATCCGGTCGTCGCCGATGCCCTTGCGGAACGCCGCGACCGTGCGCTCGAACGGATTCGGGCAGCCCGGGTCGCGGAAGCGCGCGCGGACGTCTGGCCGCTCGTACAGGTGCGCGCAATAGCCCGGTCCGCGCCCGGACATGCCGTCGATCTTGAAGAACTCGTAGCCCCAGTCATGCGAGGCCGTGTCGAAGATCCGCGTCAGGTGGTCGAGCGCCTCCGGCACCGTCGGGTCGAGCGTGAACTTGCCGTTCCACGACTGGATCGGTCGACCCTCCGCGTCATGCAGGAACCAGTCCTTGTGCGCGCGGTAGAACGCCTCGTTGCCCGTGCCGTAGGGCGCCATCCACAGCCCCGGACGGAAGCCGAGCTTGCGGATCTCGTCCGCGAGCCACTTCATGCCCTCCGGGAACTGCGGCGCGTAAGTCTCGAGGTTCATGTTGTGGAACTTCGACACCGGCAGGCGGCCGGAGTTGTCCTGCCACGACTCGATGTTCCAGATCTCCATGCCGAACGGCCTGAACCACTTCGCGGCGAAGCGCGCCTCGTCGAGGTTCTCCTTGGAGCCGGCCTGGTCGAAGTAGGTGTTCCAGCTCAGCCACCCGGTCGGCGCGTGCGGGGCGCGCGTCCGGTCGAGCGGACGGTAGTACGGCACCCAGCGGCTCCTGTAGTAGTCGCGCACGACGGCGAACGACAGCGCGTTGCGCGTCGGGTCGGCGATCGACAGCGTCGCGGAAAGCCGCCACGCGCCGCCCGCCGCCGCCGACAGCCGCCCGGACGAGAACGTCAGGGCCTCGTCCGCCGCCGGCGAGAAGAGCGCGTCGTCGTCGCTCGAGACCGCCGCGCCGCTCTTCACCGACAGGACGCGGTCATGCGCCTTGGGCGCAAGCCGGCAAGGAATCGCGTCGCCGCGCGCCGTCACGTCGGCCTCGAAGCGCAGTTCGCCCTCGTAGGCGAAGGCCGTGCGGTGGTAGACGAGCAGCGAGACGCGGTCGCCGTCCGGCTGGAAGGCGATGTAGCCATGGACGTTGTCCGCCGGATCGACCAGCGCGAGCCGCCCCTTCGCGCCGTCGCGCGCGTCCGCGACGCGCCACGCCGCCGTCTGCGACGGGTCGACGGCCACGCCCGCGCCCGTCACCTTCGCGGGGCCCGTGAACGAGAGCCGCCCCGCGATGCGCGCGCCGCTCGCCGCGTGGGACAGCGTCAACCGCGCCTCTGCAGGCGCGAAGTCCACCGACCATGCGCCTGCCGTGCGCGACGTGTCCGCCATCGCCGCGCCGCATGCGGCGCAAGCCGCCGCCAGATCCAGAAACTTCTTCGTCATGACACGCGTTCCTCCTGTTCCGGTTTCAATCGCATTTCGGGCAGTCGACCGCGCGCGTCTTGACGAGCTTGGTCGCGTGCGGCGGCACGAGGGCCGTATACGCAACGGCGTGACGCCCCTCGCACTTCTGCCGCCAGAGGTCCTTGACCCACCGCTCGCCGTCGCCAAGGCCGAGTTCCGCGAACGTCACCGTGATTTCGCGGGCGAACGGATACTTGTTGACGAGGGCGACGGCCGTGAAGCCGCCGGAGAGCGGACGCGCCCAGACCTCCTCGGCGTCCGTCCGGCGGATGCGCCGGGCGATCTTGCCGAGCCTGTCCTGGCTCACGGCGAGCACTTCGTCGTTGACGAGCAGGCTGCGCGTGAACGCGTCGAGCTTCGTCAAGTCACAGCCGATCAGAAGCGGCGAACCAAGCATGCACCACAGCGAGACGTGCGTGTACTGCTCGTTCGGCGTGAGGAACGTCGGATGCGTGAAGCCGCACGAGCGCTGGTCGCCGACGATCATCATATCGAGGTCGATCCAGCAGCCGGGGCCCGACCACTTCCAGTAGTTCCCGGCGCCGAGACGCGATTCGATCGACCGCCACATCCACGGCCAGGAGTCCTTCATGTCCTCCCAGACGCGCCAGGCGTTCGCCCCTGTCTCGCGCGCCCACTCCTCGGCGTGGCCCATGCCGTACTGGCAGAAGGAGTAGAGAATGTCGCGGTTCTGCCGTCTGAGGCAGTCGCGCATCAGCCGGTAGGGGCGCCGCTTCGATTCGCCGCGCTCGTCGCGCCAGTCGCCGATGTGCCACGGAAGCCCGCCGCGCTCGTCCGCGACGACCTCGTCGTAGGAGCACCAGTCGTACTTGACGTAGTCGAAGCCCCAGTCCGCCCACTGCGCCGCGTCCTGCAGCTCGTGCCCGTAACTGCCCTCGCAGCCGCCGCAGGTCGTCGGTCCCGGCGAGGAGTAGAGACCCGCGCGGAAGCCGAGCGCGTGGATGTCGTCCGTCAAGCCCTTCATGTCCGGGAAGGACGGGTTGGGCAGGATGCGTCCTTCGGCGTCGCGGGCGGGTCCGCGCAGTTCGGGGCGGTCCTTGTTCTGCGGCGCGTTGTTCATCTCCCAGAAGTCGTCAAGGTTGACGTAGGCCCAGCCATGGTCGCCGAGCCCCGTGGCGTCCAGCGCGCGCGCAGCCTCCCGCGCATGCTCGCCCGTGAAGCGCGAGCCCCAGATGTTCCAGCTGTTCCAGCCCATGGGCGGCGTCAGGGCGATCGTGGCCCCGACCGCAAGGCGGATCGTCCGCGTCGCCCGGCCCTTCGCGTTCTCGGCCGTCACCTCGATGTCGTAGTCGCCCTCCTGCGTCGGCGCCGTGCCGCGCAAGATCCCCTTCTCGGCGTCGAGCGTCACTCCGTCCGGCAGGTTCTTGGCCGTGAAGCGCAACGGGCGCTCTCCGGACGTCGCCACGCGAAAGACGACCGGCCGCCCGGGCCGGACACCCCAGATGTCCGCGCCGTTGATCTGCGGCTCCGGCTTCTCCGGCGGCGTGAGGATGCCGAGCTGCCGCATCGCCTCCGGCCCGGCGATCGGCCCGATGTGCGCATCGTCCGGGCACGTGATGCGCGCATCGAGCCAGTCGCCGTAGGCGGCGTCGAACGCGACCCACGGCGCGTCCGACGACGTCTCCAGCACGAGTTCCCGGACGCCGGCGAGACCGACGCGCACCTCGACCGGCCGCATCCCCTCGCGCAGGGACGGCGACCGCCAGACGACCTTTCCGTCCGCCCACACCCTGAAGACCATCTGCACCTGGCGCGAGCCGCGCTTCAGGCCGCGCGCGCAGTCGTCCACGCCGACGCGCGCCTCAAACGCCGTCGCGCGCCCGTCCAGACGGAATCCGACCGCGCCTTCCGCCCGCGTGCCGATGCCGCGCGCAAAGACCTTTTCCGCGACTGTCAGCGGCGTGCCGCCGACCGCCTGGCGCACGCCCGTCCGATCGCCGCGCCCGTTGTAGGAGCCGGACAGATCCAGCGCATCCACATACCGTACGTCGCCGGCCGCCGTCAGTGCCGCACCGAATGCCAATCCCGTCAACAAGGTCGCGCGTTTTCGCCATGCCGCCCGATCCATTCGAACAAATGACATATATCTCGTTCCTTTATCTTCGTTCAAACCATGCAGCCATTATAGCAAAAAACGAGACGCTTGAAAGCAGAAGACATGTCAACTTTTTCGGGTACGCTGTCCAGAAAGGGGAAGTGTGACATGTCGTGAGACACCCGGGACAGGTCGTTCCGAGGGGAGGGGGCAAACCGTCCGGGGAACCTCTTGCCGCCCGTCGGCGCTTGCTCCGCAAGAGACGAGGGGCGGCGTTTCAAGGAAACCGCATCGCCGTTCCGGCGCAACGGGGTAGGCGTTCCGGCGCAACGGGGTAGGCGTTCCGGCGCAACGGCATCACCGTTCCGGCGCAACGGCATAGCCGTTTCAAGGCATTTGAACACCCGTTTCGGGCGTACCGGGCGGGCGAAAAAGGGGCACTCGACCGGGTCACCCCGGGTTTTTAGGGGATATCTGCCTATTTCATGATTGATTTCAACTGAAAACGCAAACTAACGGACAATTTTCCGTCTGCAGGCGATCCGTTCTCATGCCCATGAGAATTTTTTCTCATCGGCACGAG
>ERZ808246.1522-NODE-1522-length-16623-cov-6.115282_pt1 | contig 16623 bp, 13 predicted proteins | sample MGYA00521083_ERZ808246 | MGnify/ENA primary metagenome ERZ808246 (study PRJEB31516, sample SAMN03275577) | gut metagenome | biome: mammalia-associated habitat; material: feces | host: Papio cynocephalus | place: Kenya | collected 2012-07-07 ... | reverse complement strand
AACTGGTGCAAGGGAAGGGATTTGAACCCTCGAACTCCTACGAGAATAGGCCCTGAACCTATCTCCTTTGGCCAGGCTCGGATACCCTTGCACGGAGAGCCTTGGAACTGCGGATATAATACCTGTATATAATGAATTTGATTTCCCGGGACCTGGCCCGGGATATGCCACAAGGGCTCAGGCTTTCATGATCTTCATCCAGCCACCAGACTCGTATATGGCGAGCCCCCTCTTGGCGAGGATGGACTCGAATTCCTCCCATGTGATGACATCGAGCCTGTTGTTCTTTCCCTTCGTGAACTGGACGCCTTCCGTTCCCTTGACCTTGCCCGGCTTGAGACCCTTGTTTCTGGCTATGGCCTGGGCCTTCTTCATATCGATTTTTTCCATGACTATGGTATCATCCCCCCTTAGTCTATCGATTTAAGTCTATTTAAACTATAAAAATATTCGTCGGAACATAGCCAGATGCTGGAACGAACAGAAGTCCTCTGTCAACACGATCCGCGATCCTTCGACCGAATGGCATCACAACCAATATCAACCAAAACACGGTTGATGCACCCATGACTCAGATTGGGAGGATGGTGTTGAAATCCTCCCGGACGGAGAACATCGCTCCCGAGGACGGCATCATCCTCGGCCGCGCCCTGTCCATGGACTGCAAGAGGGTAGCCGTCGCCCGCGACACAGCCAGCAGCAGCTGCATGATGGCCGGGGCGGTCATATCCGGACTCCTGTTCCAGGGCGTCGACGTGATTGACATCGGCGTCGTGAGCGCCCCCGCCGCAGCCATGTTCTCCGGAAAAGCCGACTGCACGGTATACGTGGTCGGGCGCCAGGGGATGGTCAGCGGGTACTATCTGCTGAATCCTGACGGCAGTCTCTTCCGCGACGAGCAGATAAGGCATCTGGACAAGTTCTTCCAATCCCCGCCTGAACGCCCGTCGCATGAGAAGCTGGGGCGCCGCATGGTCCGCGACGGGACGACAGAGGCGTACAACAGAGCTGTGATGTCCGTCTTCAGCAGGGAGACGAAGTGCTCCATATTCCTAGACTGCAGGTACGGGACCGGATCCGATTCCTTGCCGCAGATCCTCAACAGGACCGGAGCGGACGTCGTGGCAATCAACGCTCAGAGAGATCCCGATTTCGTCGGGGAGACGGACGAGATGGAGCGCCTCAGAAGCTACGTGTCCCAGAATCCCGGAAGCATAGGACTCCTCCTCAACAGGACCGGAACCGCCGTGGACGTCGTCGACGAGACCGGCAACGCGATCCCGCCGGAGAGGATGTTCGCCCTGCTGGTTCTCTATCTTAAGCCGTCGTCCATCGCCATGCCGGTGGACAGCTCCTCCCTGCTGGAGGATGTCTTCGAGAAGGGCGTCGGCATCGAGATCGACACGCCCTTCCCGGAGCCTCCGAAGCATGACGTGGTGCTCACCCGCGACAACGCTTCCGCGGTATGCGAAGCGGTATCGGACGGCGCCGACCTGGGATACTATCACGGAAGCGTGATATTCCGCAACGGCGTCCTGCTGGGCGACGGGATAAGGGCCGCCACAGCGATCGCCCAGATGGCCGGCACGAACAGCCTCCACCGCATCACGGACCTCATGCCGGAGTACCTGCGCGAGGAGAAATCGGTTAAGTGCGACCTCAAGGCCGACGCGTTCAGGCACCTGTTCGAAGAGAACTCCGGCGACATGGCCGGGAGCTGGAGCCAGTACGGCGATTCTTACAGAGTAGTGCTCGACAGCGGCTGGTTCATGCTCAGCCTCGCCACCCGCGGGGACGAGGGCACCTGGATCGAGATCACGGCGGAATCCAAGGACCGCGCGTATCTGGCGGGCCTGATGGAGCTCGCGGAGGACCTCGTGTCCCGGATGCTCCGCGGGCTGCGATCGGTGCGTCACGACCTCCAGCTCGATGGGCTCGCCGTACGAATCGTACGCCTTCCAGCTGGTCCTGTCGTAGGGCTGGCACGTTATGAAATGGACTCCTCCCGTGTTCCTGAAGAAGTCCTTGTCCTCCTCCGACGGCTCGTTGGAGAATCCGGGATGGGAATGGGCGGACCCCGCCAGGCTGTAGTCTATGGGGGCCATCCACTGGTTCAGGAAGCTGTGGGAATCCCCGTAGACCGTGCCCGGGAGCAGGATCATCTCGGTGACCACGCCGTCGATCTCCCGTGTCATGCAGAGGAACTCGTCCGGATAGGTCGACCTGGCTGACTCGTTGAACGCGTCTATGAAGTCGATGTCCACGGCGTGTATCCTGTCGCTCATAGGGTGTTCACCAGCTTCTCCCTCACGCGGGAATAGAAATCGGTGCCGAAGCGTATGAAGCGGGCCTTGTGCTCCGAGAGCATGAACTCCACCTTTGATCCGCCCTCCATGTAGATCTCCTCCTGCCCGTCGAGCACTATGAGGCATCCCTTGTCCAGGACGTTCTCCACGGTGACCTTGGACGTGGCCGGGATCACGAAGGGTCTGGAGCTGAACTTGTACGCGGCCATGGGCACGACCATCAGGGCATTGACCTGGGGGTCCATGTAAGGAGCCCCGAGGGACATGGAATAGCAGGTCGAGCCGGTCGGGGTGGATACGATGATGCCGTCGGCCCTGAGCTCCGATGCCAGGATATCGTCGACGTACACCCTGAAGTGGCGGATCTTCGCAACCGTGTCGGTATGGACGACGGCCTCGTTCACGGAATCCTTGAGATACTCGCCGTTGTAGAAGCAGGCGAGCTTGAACCTGGTCTCGACGATGTAGTCGCCCTCGATCAGCCTGGTCAGACCCTCCCTGATCTCGTCGTTCTCGATCTCCGCGAGGAATCCCACGCTGCCTCCGTTGACTCCTATGATGATCGCGTCCGTGGCCTGCAGCGCTCTGAGTATGGTCCCGTCCCCTCCGACGACGATCACGATGTCCGCGTTCATACGGGCCAGAGGGATTCCGGGAACGTCGAGGGCCTCGGCTATCTCGGTGTCGACGCAGAAGTCCACCCCTGCCTCCCTCAGGAACTCGACGACCTGGCGGGCCGGCTCGATTATGTTCCCGATATGGGCGTTGGCGTACACGCCGTACCTGTGGTGGACGTCGCGGGAGCGGTGCTTCACGATGGCGTCGTACACCCTCGGATCGCCTACGGCGAGGAAGTTCGAGCGGTGCTCGAGGTCGAACGGCATGTCGAGGACGTTGTTGTTCAGATCGTAGACCTCTCCTCCGGCCTCCCTCAGGATGATCGTGCTCGCCGCGATGTCCACCACGCGCACCGAGCGCGTGTACCTCTCGGCCTTCATGTAGTAGCCGTCGGCCTCGCCCTCGGCGACGATCTCCATCTCCAGAGAGGCGCAGCCGAGCGAGCGGGACGAGCGGACCTGCTTCGCGACTGCGAACGCGTCCGGATGGGCGCCGTTGCCCTCGTAGATCATCATGAAGAGGTCGTCGAGCCTCGCCTCCCTGACGTGGATCGGCTTCCCGTTCTTGAACGCCCCCTTGCCCTTCTCGGCGTACATCTCGTCGCCCGTGGCGAGGTTCCTCAGATATCCCAGGCGGGTGTCGGAGAGCCTGGACTTCCCCACTGCGAGGGACACGGTGTAGTACGGAAGGCCCGCGACGGCATTGGAAGTGCCGTCGATTGGATCCATGACGAGGATCTCCTCGCCTCCGTTGTCGACGTAGCCTATCTCCTCGCTCAGGACGTTGAGCGGGAGCCTGTTGCGCTCTATGTACATGAGCGCGGCGTTCTCCGCGACCTTGTCCACCGCTGAGGAGCTGGAGCCGTCCGCGCCCATGCAGACCTTCCTGCCCCTCTCGGAGGACGGGACCTTCTCGACTGCCTCCTGGACCGCATCCGCGATCGCAGCGAGGTCCGCCATCGTTATCATGCTCGCCCGGTAGGCACTATCCCTTAATAGGAGGTGCCCCTGGAACGGCCTATGGATGAGCTCGGACCCGAAGGAGTCTACATCGACCGCGGAAGGCTGTACACGGAATCGTCCTGCCCCGGCAGGAGGATCTACGGCGAGAGGCTGGTCCGCTCCGACGGGAGGGAGTACCGCGAATGGGACCCCCGCCGCAGCAAGCTCTCGGCCTACCTGTCCGTGGGCGGGAGGGAGCTCCCCATCAGAAGAGGATCCACCGTGCTGTACCTCGGAGCTTCGAGCGGCACCACGCCGTCCCACGTCGCCGACATAGCCAGGGACGGGAAGGTCGTCTGCGTCGAGTTCGCTCCGCGCATGTTCCGCGAGCTCGTCAGGAACAGCGAGGGGAGGCCGGCGATGATGCCCGTGCTGGGCGATGCGACGAAGCCCGAGGAGTACGCGATGTTCGCGGACCGTGCGGATGTGGTGTACCAGGACGTGGCCCAGAAGAGGCAGGCCGACATACTCTGCGACAACATGGACGCCTTCGGCGCGGAATGGGGCATGGTCGCCGTGAAGGCCAGGTCGGAGGACGTCACCGCTCCCCCGGAAAGGATCTTCGAGGAGGCCGAGGCCCGGCTGCGCGAGAGAGGCATGTCTATAGTGGATGCGAGGGACATCGGACCGTACGAGAAGGACCACGAGATGATAGTCGTGAGGAGGCGCCGAGATGGGCCGCACCGCCTATGCCGTAGCCTTCGACGGCGACAGGTTCCTGATGGTCTGGCACCCGAAGCGCAAGGGCTGGGAGATGCCGGGAGGGCACGTCGAAGCCGGAGAGACGTCGGAGGAGGCCGCCGCCAGGGAGTTCATGGAGGAGGCCGGCTACCGCATAGAGATCGTGGCGTGCAGGGACATCGGATACTGCGACGTCTGCGCCGCCGTGCTCGGAGAGAAGGTCGGAGAGCATCCCGAGATGGAATCCCGCCTGTTCTCGGAGCTCCCGGATACCCTGTCGTTCGACCGTGCCGAGTATGAGGACACGGTCCCGTGGGCGAGATCGGCTGTGGCCTCCAAGAAGGGGCTGCGAGCGCGTTCCGCGGACCTCTCCGAAGGACCGAGCCACTCTTTATATAGAGAATAAGCATCGGCGAATTCAGCCTCGCCGCCATATGATTCGGAGGATCAAAAATGGCAAGAATGCACACAAGAAGAAAGGGAAAGTCGGGATCCAAGCGCCCGATGATCTCCGAGAATCCCTCCTGGGTTCCTCTCAACGCCACCGAGATCGAGGACCTGGTCGCGAAACTCGCCAACGAAGGAATGACTTCCGCGAAGATCGGACTCGTCCTCAGGGACCAGTACGGTGTTCCCAATGTCAAGCTCGCTACGGGCAAGAACATCACCCAGATCATGGAGGAGAAGGGCGTCGCGTCCTCTCTGCCCGAGGATCTGGCCAACCTCATGAGACGCGCCATCGCCCTCAACGTCCACCTCAGGGACAACAAGGGAGACGTCTCCAACAGGAGGGGCCTCAACATGATCGAAGCGAAGATCAGGAGGCTCGAGCGCTACTACAAGAGGATCGGAACCCTTCCTGCAGACTGGAAGTACTCCCTCAGCAACGCGGAGCTCATGCTCAAGTGAGTCCATATGGACGAACTTCCGCCCAAACTTCTTACAACCTTATCACAGGCTGCGGACACGGTCCGCAGCCACCGCTTCATACAGGTGTTCTCCCACTTCGATGCGGACGGCGTATCCTCGGCTGCCATACTCGCCAAGGCCCTGCTCCGCGCCGGCAAGGAGTTCAAGGTCACCCTGTTCACGACCCTGAACGACTACAACATGAACGTCATCAGGGCGGCCAAGGGCGACTGCATCATAGTCTCGGACCTCGGCGCATCCTACATCGACCAGTTCGACGAGATGGAGCTTCCCGTCATCGTTCTGGACCACCACACGGTGATATCCGAGGCCAAGCGCACCATCTATGCGAATCCCCACCTCTACGGCATCGACGGCATGACATCGGGATGCGGAGCCACCATGTGCCTCCTGTTCGCCGTCACACTGGACGAGGCCAACTGGGATCTCGTGCAGGTGGCGTTCGCCGGCATAGCCGGGGACAGGCAGCACATCAACGGCCTGTCCGGCCTCAATGTCCATCTCCTCGCTGAAGGCGAGAAGCGCGGATTCATCAAGCGGACCCCCGGATCGCTGATCCCCTCGGGCAACCTCATGACACGCCTGTTCCTGGACACGGACCCGTACATACGCGGGGTCAGCGGGGACGTCGACGGCGTCGCGAAGCTGCTGGAAGACGCAGGAGTATCCAACGGCAAGTCGTACTCCGACCTCACCGACGAGGAGAAGAGGAGGCTGTCGTCGCTCATAGCGGTGAAGATGACCGCCCAGGGCGTACTGCTCTCGTCCATGAACGAGGTCGCCCGCGACAGGTACGAGCTCAAGGACTGGGGCATGGATGCGGAGAGCCTCGCTTCGCTGCTCAACAGCTGCGGCCGCTCCGGGATCGGAGGGGCGGGCATAGCCGCCGGAATGGGCGACGAGAGATGCCTCAGGATGGCCGCGGATGCGGACGAGGAGTCGGCGAGATCCCTGGTCCAGGCGATGAAGGCCCTGGACGAGAGGGGGCTGACACAGATGAAGCACCTCCAGTGGTTCGATTCCACAGAATCCGGGTTCACCGGGATGCTCTGCGGAGTCTCCATGCAGTCCATAGCGGACCCCGACAAGCCCACGATCGGACTGAACCTCTCCGGGGACCCGGTCAACATCTCCTCCAGAGGGATGTGGGGCCAGCTCGAGAGGGGCATCGACCTCGCTGCGGCGATGAGGGAGGCCTGCGCATCTGTCGGCGGAGCCGGAGGCGGCCACAAGATCGCCGCCGGCGGATCCGTGCCGGCCGAGAGGGTGCAGGAATTCCTGGACAATCTGGACTCGATCCTCGGCAGGCAGCTGTCGGAGAACGCCCGATCGGCGCCATCCGACGTCCACCTCGTCGGTCCTGAACCTCTGGCGGACGACGGTTTCGGGAATCGTCATCCTGACCCCCGACGAATACATCTCGGCTCCGAGCCACGCGATCATCGCGCCGTTGTCCCTGCAGTACTGCCTGTCGGGTACGTACATCTCGGCTCCGCGCGCGTGCGCCATATCCTCGACCATGTCCCTGAGACGTCCGTTCTGGGCTACTCCTCCGCCGAGGAGGACCTCCTTCTTCCCGATGTGGGCCATGGCGCGCTCGGTGACCTCCGTGAGCATGGCGAAAGCCGTCTCCTGGACGGAGAACGCTATGTCCTCGAGCGGAACGCCTTTCCTGCTGAGGGCCACCGCCGCGGTTATCATGCCCGAGAAGGCGACATCCATCCCCTTAACCGAATACGGGAGCTCGTGATACTTCGTGCCCTCGCGCGCCAGCCTCTCTATCTCGGGGCCGGCGTAGAACCCCATCCCGAGATCCCTGCCGAGCTTGTCCAGCATGTTGCCTATGCCGATGTCCTGCGTTTCCCCGAAGATCCTGTACCTCCCTTCGGCGAACGCTATGACCTGCGTGTTGCCTCCGGAAGCGTAGAGGAGCGCCGGATCCCTGCAGCCGGTGAGGGCGCGGCCGATCTCGATGTGTGCTATGCAGTGGTTGACCCCGATTATCGGGATGCCGAGGGTGCAGGCGAATGCCCTCGCCGCGGTGGCGGCGACCCTCAGGCAGGGACCCAGTCCGGGCCCCATCGAGAACGATACGAGGTCTATGTCCTCGGGCCCGACACCGGCCTTGTCCAGGGCGCGGGACATCACCTCGGCTGCGACCTCCGCATGGTGGTTGGCGGCCTCGCGCGGATGGAGCCCTCCCTGAGGCGGACGGAACATGTCGAGCTCGTTCGCAAGGACGTCGCAGTCGGAGTCGACTATCCCTACGCCCAGGGTGTGGGCGGTCCCCTCGATTCCCAATGTAAGCATCTGTACCGCCTCGTGGATAGGCGCATGCCGATAAAAACACGCCCTCGATTCCTGCCTTGGCCCAGGAACATGGCGGCGTAGATCGGCAGATACCTCACATCCCCGTCGATGACTACATCTGATTCCGAGCGGCCACAGACAGTATTTAAATGAAATCAAAATCTTTAACTAGTATAAGGATATCAACGGTCTTGCTGGGCTCGTGGTCTAGGGGTTATGACGTCGCCTTGACATGGCGGAGGTCGCCGGTTCAAATCCGGCCGGGCCCACCAGCTTCTTCTTCTTCATACCATTCTACGCGTACGTTGTTCATTCATCCATTCTTTCGCTCAGGGTAACACTCATCGAATCGAATGATTCGAGACGAAATTAGAAATTTGTCTAATCATAGAGGAACCTAGGTTACAAAAGCTTTAATTATCATACATCGCGTGCGACGCGCCAACCAACTGCGCCGGAAGCTGTCCTCGGACATTTTCCGCACATAGGGAGAATGAAAGATGACACTGTACGACTCAGCTATGGATCTGGTCGGTACCCTCAACTCCTACTTCTGGGGCATCGCATTCGTCTTCCTCATCGGTCTCGGGCTGATCTTCACATTCAGGCTCAAGGGCCTCCAGCTCACCAAGATCAAGGAAACCTCGAAGCTGTCCGTTTCCGGAGTGAAGGAGGGGAAGGGGACCCACAAGATCTCCTCATTCGAAGCGTTCTGTATCGGAATGGGCGCCCGTATCGGCGTCGGTAACATCGCGGGAGTTGCGACCGCCATCGTCACCGGAGGTCCCGGTGCCGTGTTCTGGATGTGGATCTTCGCCATCATCGGATCCGCCAGCAGCTTCATGGAATCCACCCTCGCCCAGATCTACAAGGAGAAGAAGGAGGACGGCCACTTCTACGGCGGCCCCGCCTACTACGCCACGAAAGGTCTCGGCAACAAGAAGGTCGGATACCTCGCAGCCATACTCCTGGTCCTCACATTCGGAATCGGATTCGTCGCCGTCCAGGCATGCAACGCATCCAACGCGCTCTGCGGAGCGTTCGAATTCGACAACAACCACTACGTGTTCGCGATCATCATCGCCGCAGTGGCCGCCCTCATCATCTTCAAGGGACTCAAGAGGATCGCCAAGTTCTCCTCCGCCATCGTCCCCGTCATGGCCATCGCATGGATCGTCTTCGCGCTCGTCGCCATCATCATGAACATCGATGGAGTCGGCAACGCGTTCTCCATGATCTTCGAGTACGCCTTCCAGGCGCCCAGCGTCATGGGAGGAGCCATCGGAAGCATCATCGTCGTCGGTCTGAAGAGAGGAGTGTTCTCCAACGAGGCCGGTCTCGGTTCCGTCGCCAACATCGCCGCAACCGCTGATGTCAAGCACCCCATCAAGCAGGGTATGATCCAGTCCTTCGGAGTCCTCGTGGACACCCTCCTGGTCTGTACCCTCACCGCGCTCGTCGTCCTCTCCTACGGCTCCTTCGAGGATATCCTCCTGTTCGGAACCAAGGGATCTCTTCTCGTCCAGGATGTCGTCTCCAGCACGGCTTTCGGCTCTGCTGCCAACTACATCATCGCGATCTTCATGTTCATCTTCGCGTTCACCAGTCTCATCGGATACTACACGATGAGCGAGTCAAACGCCAGATTCATCAAGGACGACAAGAAGGTCATCTTCATGGTCAAGATCCTGGTCATCGTCGTCGCACTCATCGCGGCAACCGCCTACGACGTCAGCGCCGTGGACACGGTCAGCGATACGTTCATGGCGCTGATGGCATCGGTCAACATGATCATCGTCCTGCTCCTGAGCAGGAAGGTCTTCGAAGCATACGAGGATTACAGGATCCAGAAGAAGGAGGGCATAGACGAGCCCGAGTTCCACAAGTCCTGCCTCAGCGACACCACCGGAGTCACGGAATGGGAGGACTGAACATGGAAGCCCCCAAGATCGTCAACGCCCTCGTCCTGCTCGCTCTGATCATCGGAGTCGTCGCGGGATACGCCAACTACGAAGGCAACAGCAGCCTGCTCTTCATCTGCCTCGGCATCGGACTCGTGGTGCTCTGCATCGCGTACTACCTGCTCGAGAAGGACGGGGACAGGAAGGCCGGACGCAAGCTCGAAAACTTCTGAGGGGCGAGACTCCTCGAAACTTCTTAACCAAGATCCCGCCGCCCGGCGGGATCATTCTCTCTTTCTTTTCAATGCTCTGAGACGCCTATGGCATCGCGAATGGATATGAATCCGCATCAGATTCGGAACTCCATGCAGCAGATAGACCTCGGAGGGATGTCTTTCGCGGAAATCCGCGAGAAAAACAAATACTACGTCGACAAGACGGGTCTGATTGCAGACATCCTCGGAACCAACGACAAAGGAGTCTATCTGTTCACACGTCCGCGCAGATTCGGCAAGACCACGAACCTGTCCATGCTGGATGCGTTCTTCAACATCAGGTACAAAGGGAACAGCTGGTTCGAAGGGCTGGAGATCTCCGAACATCCGGGGTACTCAGGATACATGAACGCATTCCCAGTCATACACATCGATCTGGGAGTCGCAGATGCGGACGAATACGGCGAATTCCTCGCCGGCATGCGCAAAGCGGTGAGAGACGCATTCAGCTCCCACCGGGATCTCCTTTCATGGCCGGAGCTGTCCGATACCGTCAGAAGCCTCTTCAACATATTCGAATCGGAAACTACCCCATTGAACCCGGATATGCTGGAATCCTCGGTGAGCAGCCTCTCGGAGGCACTTGCGGAATTCCATGGGAAACCGCCTGTGATACTCATCGACGAATACGACCGTCCGGTGTCCGATGCATTCGGAAAAGAATCGCATGAGAGGATGATGTCCTTCCTGACGAAATTCGTTTATGCCTCGGTCAAAGCGAACCCGAACAGACAGATGGTCTACATCACAGGCGTCATGCAGATCGCCAAACAAAGCATATTCTCAGGACTCAACAATATAGTAGTCAACAACGTTTTCTCCAAGAAGTCGGACGAAAGATTCGGATTCACGGAATCGGATGTCAGGAGGATCCTCTCTGATTTCGGTTTCTCCGACAGGTTCGATCTCGCCAAGAAATGGTACGACGGATACCGCTTCGGCGATGCCGAGGTCTACAATCCATACAGCATCATGAACTTCGTATCCGAGGACTGCAGAGAATACCCCTACTGGGTTCAGAGCGGGAGGGACGTCCTCGTCAAAGACCTCCTGAAAAGCATATCCTCCGAGAACTACTCGAACATCATGGAGCTGGTTACCGGCGGATCGATGGAATCGGAGCTCGTGGACTCCTTCCCGTACGAGACGATCGGAAAATCCGGAGAACCCCTCTACAGCCTGATGGTCATGTCGGGATACCTCAACGCGGTGCCCACGGGGAAGCTCGGGATCCATGGGAACGAGCTGTTCGAGATCTCGATCCCGAACGAGGAGGTGAAGAGGCTGGTCGGCAGGATGATGAACAGCGTGTATCCTGTGGATGTGAGCGACTTCGTCCTCTTCAACAAAGCGCTGATCGAGGAGGATCCCGCGGCCATGGAAAAGACTCTCGCCAGGATAATGTCCGGAGCCAGCTACCTGAACCTCCGCGAGGCTACATACGAAGCTGTGATCATGACCCTGGTCCATGCCCTGTCCAGCAGATACAGGGTGAAGGTCGAAGCCCCGGAAGGACAGGGCAGGGTGGATGTGCTCCTCTGGCCCTTGGTGAGAGGCGAACCGGGCATCGTATTCGAGCTGAAGACCGCCGGCAGAAAGAAGGACCTGAACGCCCGCGTGGACGAGGCCTTCGCGCAGATCCACGACCGCGGATACTGCGACGGGATGGAGGGCCGCGTGATACTCGTCGGGATGGCCTTCTGGAAGAAGGTCCCCTGCGTCAGGATCGAATCAATCGTGAACCGGGATGGGACCCCGATCACAGGAGCGCGATGTTCTCCGATATCACGGCATCGTCGTGACCCTTGCGTCCGAGGATCGGCTCAATCTCGGAGCTGCGCCTGCCGGCGATCCTGGAGAGCTCGTCGGAGTCGTAGGCGGCTATGCCTTTGGCGATGGTCTCGCCGCCGCATACGATCTCCACCACGTCCCCTTCGTCGAACCTTCCTTCGATGCCCTTTATCCCTACCGGCAGAAGGGATCTGTGAGCCGCGATGGCCTTCCCCGCACCCTCGTCGATGATGAGACTTCCGACCGGATGGGCGGACTTTATCCAGCGCCTCTTCTTCGATATCCCTCTCGGCGCTAGGAACACGGTGCCTATGTCCTCCCCCATGGAGGCCTTGAACACCGCATCGGGCTCCTTGCTCAGGGCGATGACCATCATGCAGCCCGCGTCCCTGCATATCTCCGCCGCATCCAGCTTGGTCCTCATCCCGCCAGTCCCCACGCCGGAGACGGCGTCTCCCGCCATATGGCGGACCGCATCGAGATCCTCCACCACGGGCACGAGGACCGCGTCGGGATCCGACGTCGGATCCCTGTCGTAAAGGCCGGCGACGTCCGAGAGGATTATCAGGAGGTCGGCATCGGTCCTGCTGGCGACTATCGCCGAAAGGGTGTCGTTGTCTCCGAACTTGATCTCGTAGTCGCTGACGGCATCGTTCTCGTTGAAGATGGGGACCACTCCGCATTTCAGAAGGGTCTCGACCGTGTTGTTGAGGCTGACGGCCTGGCTCCTGACCGAGTAGTCGTCCATAGTCAGAAGGACCTGGCCGACGAGCATCCCGTGGTTGCGGAAGCTGTCGCTCCATTCCTTCATGAGTATGCTCTGGCCGACGGATGCGGCGGCCTGTCTTATCGGGATCTCCTTGGGCTTCGCCTTCACACCCATGGACCTGAGGCCTATCGCTATGGCTCCGGACGACACGATGAGGACCTCCTTGCCTTCGGCCCTCAGCCTCCCGACCTGCTCCGCGACCGAGTCCATGAATCCTCTGGACACGGCGTATCCCGCGCCCATGATCGAAGACGATCCGATCTTGACGACCACGCGGGTCGCGTCCCTCAGCGCTTCCCTGCGGTCCATCGCTCTCCCCCGAAAGGATACCTCTCATGGGAGGGGACGTGGGTGAATCTCCTGCATCCGGGGCCGACGTAGTCCTTGACGACCTGCCCGTGCCCTATGAGGACGTACTTGTAGATCATCAGGCCCTCCATGCCCACGGGGCCGCGGGCATGGATCTTGTTGGTGCTAATGCCGACCTCCGCTCCCTTGCCGAAGCGGTAGCCGTCGGCGAACCTCGTGGATGCGTTGACGAACACGTCCGCGGAATCGACTCCGGCGACGAACCTCGCCGCACGGGACATGTCCGAGGTTACTATGGCGTCGGTGTGATGCGAGCCGTGGGCGTTGATGAACGAAACGGCTTCGTCCAGAGAGTCCACGATGCGGATGGAGACGATGAGATCGCCGTATTCCGTATCCCAGTCCTGCTCGGTCGCAGGCTCCGCGGCTATGATGCATCTGGTCCTCTCGTCCCCGCGCATCTCCACGCCCTTGGACGCGAACGACTCGGCCATCCTGGGAAGGAAGGATTCAGCCACGGAGGAATCGACGAGCAGCGTCTCCATGGCGTTGCAGACAGCAGGGTACTGCGTCTTGGAATCCAGGACTATATCGCGGGCCATATCGAGATCCGCTTTAGAATCGACGTAGACGTGGCATATGCCCGCTGCATGCCCGAGAACCGGAATCCTCGTGTGCTCCTGGATGTATCTGACGAACTCGTTGGACCCCCGGGGGATCAGAAGGTCGATGTAGTCTGCGAGCCCGAGTATCGCATCGATGTCGTCCCTGGACTCCATGAGGACGAAGGCATCTGATGGAATCCCCGCGGAGGCCGCTGCATCCCTGAGGATCGCGAACAGGACCCTTATGGACTCCACCGCCTCGCGGCCGCCCTTGAACGCCACTCCGTTGCCCGACTTGAGGCACAGGGACATTATCTGAGGGACCACGTCGGGACGGGATTCGAAGATCACTCCGAGCATGCCTATGGGGCAGCTCACCTGGAAGAGGGTGAGGCCCTGGTCGAGCTCCGTCTCGGAAAGGACGTGGCCGACAGGGTCGTCCAGACGGATGACGTCGCGGATGCCTGCGATCATCCCGTCTATTTTGGAATCGTCGACGGCCAGCCTCTTGAGCATGGAGGCCGTCATCCTTCCGGACTCCAGGAGGATCCTCCCGTTCTCCATGTCCCTGGCATTGGCTTCCAATATGCTGTTCCTGCCGGCATCGAGGGCGGCAGCCATCGCCTCCAGGGCGCGGTTCTTGGTTTCGGAGGGAACCGTCGAAAGGAGGATTGATGCCTCCTTCGCCCGCTTCACCTCGGAGATGACGTCCGACATATGGACGGCGATATGGCAACGATAAGATAACCGTATCCACGACGGTCGCCGGGAAGGCGGCATCCGCCACTCCGCCCGTTCCCAGGCGGAACCGGAAACACGAATGTCGCTCAGCATTCCGTGACAATCATCACCGGTCTTCAGTCGGAGGAGAGACGATGATTCCCAGGGTACAGCGCCTCCTTTCTTCTTCCGGAGCCTCCGAACCGAAGCTCCGCACCAGGCCGAGGATGCCATCCACCAGCATCCCGATCTCCCTGTCGCTGCCGCACACCTGCAGGGCCTGGAATCCGATCGGATGAGCTGTGCGAGCCTCCCCCGGATCCATTCCGGCATGCCTTCTGAACATGTCCTCGAACCACATGCAGAACATCGGGAACATCCGGGCCGCTTCGGAGCTGGGCATCCCTCCGTCCTGAATCTGCTGGAACGAGGGGATCGCTCCCGGACTGAGCGCGTAGGTCTTCTCCGTCGTGCCGCGCTTCTGCTCGCGACGCGCGATCTCTATCATCCTGCTTCCCTCCATCTTCGCCAGGAGGCGGTACATCGTGGAGCGGGGGATCGAAGGATCCGCCTCGCACAGCTCCCCAGCAGTGGCATTTCCCATGCCCATGATATGGAGCAGCACCCTGCGAACGCGCGGATCCGACAGGGCCTCCGTCATCATTCCGTCCATGCACATGAATCGGCAAACCGTATGAGACGGTATCGTCATGTGAGGGATGACCGCTTCGGACGGCTGGACGGGAAGCATGTGACAAACGCTATATACGGCGATAGAGTGGGGATGCACAAGCCGAGGTAGCCAAGCCCGGTATGGCGGCGGTCTCGAAAACCGCTGGAGTAATCCTCGGGAGTTCGAATCTCTCCCTCGGCGCCACTTGTCTCGAATCTCGCTATGGTTTGAACGGTTTCACGTTGTGCTGTAATCTATATAGTTAAGAATTAATCTATATAATATACAGACGAATCATATTTTATCACTCGCTGTCATGCAACGCCATCCTCGCCGCATCCTGCAGGATGTCGGAGGAATGTTAGACCTGGTCCTGAAACGGAGAATCGATTTGCAGATGATCCGGACGACGAAACGACCGCCCTCGACGGACGGCAGAAGCCGCCGGTCCCTCTATGATAATTCTCCCGAACCGTGCCGCGCCTGGAGAGAGGCGCTCCGCGGTCAGGATCCAGGGGGGATACACATGAACACCAAGGAAGAACAACGCCGTGGGGGGGGGGCAAAAGCCTCCAGGAAACTCATGGCGGCAATCGCCGTACTGGCGATAGCTTTCGCTGTCCTCGCAGCGATACCTGCGATAGCGGACGACAGCGAGGCCGCTACAGCAGCTTTCGGAGAAGCCCGTGCCGTCGAAGATATCGCGGCCAAGGGAACCGTCGAGCTCTCCGAGAATTGGACAATCGGATCGGGAGAAAAAATCTCAGTAAATAGTAATCTGATTGTCCCTGTAGGGAAGACTCTGACTGTCGAGAAAGGAGGCGTACTGACCTTCACCGAAAATTCTGCCGTCACAATCAAAGGAGATTTCATCGTTTTCGGAACGGTGGAGATCGCTGGGAAATGTGAAACAAACTCCGGAGGAAAACTCATCATCGAGCAGGATGCGTCGGTCCTCGTTAAAGAGACAGGGGATATAACATTATACCATTCAATCGTGAAAGAATCCGCGAACCTCACAATCGAGGGGAAAATTTCCAATCTGAATATTACGAACTACGGTACTATCGAAATCAACTCCGAAGTAGCTTCCACGTTCAATGTAGCCACGATTAACGTGGGAGGCGATGGCGCAAAGTTGGACATCACAAACCTCTCATTTCCGATTTTGAATTCAAAGAATAAGAACGATTATAACGGCATCATACCCAAACTCATTGTTACTGATAATAACATGATTGTCTATCAGAAAGGCGATTATACGAAAAGAGTAACCAACGAGGATTCAAATTCCATTACTATCACGCAAGAGAAGGGGGTCAAGGATGACAGTAATGCAAAACGCACAATCTCCGGAATAACTCTGGTCGAGAGACTGTCTTTGAATCCCGTGGATGAGGATCCCGGATACGGATACATCCCCGATACAGGCATGGCCTATGACTATAGGATGGAGATCTTCGGAAAAGTCTCATCCGATGCAAGTTCTTCCTCCGATACGAACATCACGGATTATCAGAAGAAATCTGTCATTCAACTGTATGGAAAACATGACATCACTGTTCCGGCAGGTGAAGAATTCATTCTCGGATCCAACGTGAAGGTCCTCAATAATTATCATAGGGGTTGCCATCTCAATATTGAAGGAACAATGGATGCAACCGCTCAAGGTGCTGAATTCAGCAATTATCAAACGATTACCGTGACCGGCAACGGTTCTATCAGGACCCAGAA
>ERZ808246.1521-NODE-1521-length-16643-cov-3.697794_pt1 | contig 16643 bp, 17 predicted proteins | sample MGYA00521083_ERZ808246 | MGnify/ENA primary metagenome ERZ808246 (study PRJEB31516, sample SAMN03275577) | gut metagenome | biome: mammalia-associated habitat; material: feces | host: Papio cynocephalus | place: Kenya | collected 2012-07-07 ... | reverse complement strand
GCTCTTCCGATCTGCATAATTAGTAAGAAACCCATTTAATATTAATTATGCTTTATATTATGATAAAAAAATTGATGAAGATATTTTATCTCAAGGAATTAATTTATTTTTAGGTGAACATGAATTTAAAAATTTTTGTTCTAACAAAGAAAAAGATTCTTATATAAGAACAATTTATTCTTTTACATATAAAATAGAAAATAATCAACTTATTTTTGATATTATTGGCTCTGGCTTCAAAAGGTATATGGTAAGAATGATTATTGGTACTTTATTAGCTTTAAATAATCATCAAATAGATTTATCTTATATCAAAACAAGATTAAATGATATAAAAAAAGGAACAACAATTTATAATGCTGAACCTAATGGATTATATTTAGTGGAGGTTTTTTATGATTAGAAATAATTATCATACTCATACTTTTAGATGTGGACATGCAATAGGTAATGATGAAGAATATGTTATTGAAGCTATTGGCATGGGTTTGTATACTTTAGGTTTTTCTGATCATGTAATGCTTAAAGGCGTTAGACAAGATAACGTTAGAGGTGATTTTGAATGTACTGAAGGTTATTTTGCTTCTATTAGACAACTACAATATAAATATCGTGATAGAATAAAAATATTATTAGGTTTTGAAGCAGAAGCATTTGAAGAATTTTTTCCATATTATAAAGAATTATTAGAAACTAAGAAAATCGATTATTTAATTTTAGGTAATCATTGTACTTTAGATAATGGAATTATAAGAAATTATTTTGGTAAATTTACTACTAAAAAAGATGTTATTGAATATACTGATTCTTTAATTAAAGGTATGGAAACAGGTTTATTTAGTGCAGTAGCGCATCCAGATTATTTTATGGATACTTATTTCAAATGGAATTTTTTTACTAAAAGAATTGCTAAAAGAATTATAAAAAAATCAATAGAACTAGATATTCCTTTAGAATTTAATTTGTCATGTTTTAGAAGAGGAAAACAAAAAAAAGGTAAAGAAATTAGATGGGGATACCCTTACATTCCTTTTTGGAAAATGGTTAGTAAAATGAAAGCAAAAGTTATTGTCGGAATTGATGCTCATGCACCTAGTGATATTTCTTCATATTTAAATGATGAAGGTTATAGATTATTAGAAACACTTAATTTAAATGTTATTGAAGAATTAAATATTGATAGAAAATATAAATAAATTAATTAATTTAAATAAAAAAGTTATATTTTTGTGTTTATTTGAATGTAGAAAATATAGAAAAATAAAAAGATAAGTGATAGACTTATAAGTGATTTAATATAAAGGAGTTTTTATCATGGGAAGAGCACATGAAGTTAGAGCAAAGAAGATGGCTGCTACAAGTGCAGCAAAATCAGCTTTGTATATGAGAGCAAGTAAAGAAATTTATATGGCTGCAAAATCTGGTGAACCTGATCCAAATTCAAACTTAGCTTTAAGAGCAGTTCTTGAAAAATATAAAGGACAAGGTGTTACTAAAGATGTTATTGAAAGAGCAATTAACAAAGCAAAAGGCGGAGAAAAAGTTGCTTATGAATCAGGAAGATATGAAGGATATGGTCCAAGCAATGTAGCAATCATTGTTGATACATTAACTGATAATGTAAGAAGAGCTTATGATTCAGTAAGAATGTGTTTTAATAAAAAAGGTGGACATTTAGGCACTCCAGGTTCAGTTGCTTATAATTTTACAGAAACAGGTCTTATTACTTTTGTTGGTAATGATGTTGATGGTGTTACTGAAGCATTAGTTTTAGGTGATGTCAATGTTGATGATGTTTCCCAAGATGATGATTTAATTGTTGTTAAAGTTGATAAATCTGATTTAATGAAAGCTAAACAATGCTTAAATGACGCTGGATATAATGAATTTGAACAATGTGAAATCACAATGTTACCAAATGATGAAGTTGTTTTAACTGGTGATGAAGCAAGAAAATTCAATGACTTATTAGATTTATTAGACGAAGTTGAAGATGTTCAAAACGTTTATCATAACGCTAAAATTGAAGAATAATTAAATTTAAAATAATTGAAAACCTTGATTAATTTCAGGGTTTTTATTTGGTTTTATTTTTTAATTCTTCTTCGCTTTCTTCAATATATTCTTCATAATCATGATCAATAGTTATAATAGCATTATATGTATTATCAATATCTTTAATTATTTGTTTGATATTTTTTTCTATTTCATCATCTTTTAATTTAGTTTCTAGACAAACGGCTACATCAAAAACAATATTAGTATGAGTTGGTCCTTTAATAACTCTAAAATCATGAATATTATTAACATAAGGTAAAGCTTTTAATATTGGTATAATCTGGTTTCTAACTTTATCAGTAAATGGATCATTTAAAACAACTGGATCCATGTGAATAGTTATAATAATATTAAATTCATGTAAAATCTCTTTTTCAATATTATCAATCATATCATGAGTAGATAAAATATCTTTACTTGCATCAACTTCAACATGGATAGAAGCATAATATGTTTTAGGTCCATAATTATGAATTTGTAAATCATGAATACCTAAAACTCCATCATAAGAAAGAATTTTATGAACTAATTTTTTAACTAATTCATCATCAACTTTTTCTCCAATTAATGGGTTAGATGTTTCTTTAATTAATTTAAATCCTGATATTAAAATGAATATGCCTACTATACAACCTAAATAACCATCAATATAAAATGAAAAACATTGAGATATAATAATACCGACTAAAACAAATGAAGTAGCTAAAACATCATTTCTTGAATCAGTTGAAGTAGCAATTAAAGCTAAAGATGATATTCTTTTACCAATTTTTTTATAAAATAAACCTTGAAATATTTTTACTAAAATGGAAATGGATAAAACAACAATAGTGATAATAAATTCTATTTGTTCCATTTTTTGAAATGGCTTATTAAAATTATCAATAATTCCTGAAATTGAATTAGTTATTAATTGTACTCCTAAGATACTAATAATGATAGAAACTACTAATCCTGCAATATATTCAATTCTTGCATGACCATAAGGATGATCTTTATCAGCAGGCTTACTAGATAATTTAAAACCAATTAAAGAAACTAAAGAACTACCTGCATCAGATAAGTTATTAAAACCATCGGCTATTAAAGAAATTAAATTAAATAATAAACCAAAAACTAATTTAAGAACACAAATAAAGAAGTTAGAAATAATACCAAATATAGAAGCAAGATTACCATATTTTTGTCTTACTTGTGGATTATTTACATCTTTATAATTTTTAATAAATAATTTAATTATAATATTCATATTTATTTTTTAGAAAATGCATTAACTAAAGAGAATGCTGATAAAACAATTAATGCTACACCTATAACAATACATAGAACTTTTAAAATTCCGCCAAAACCGAATATTAATAATATAATTGCAAAAATAATAGAAGCGAGATTATGTTTAATTCCTTCAACAAGATCTTTTTTAGACATAATGATATCAATAAGAGCAATTACTAAAATAATTATACCAATGTATTGAGACATTTGATCTCTAAATATAATAATTAAGACTGCTAAGACCATAATAGATAATGATGTAATAAATTGACCTATAGCAACTGAAGTTTTATATTTTAAATTTTTACATGTATCAATAAATTGAGTAAGATTAGTTAATATCATAACTACACCTATGATGATGAAAATAATATTTGATAAAATTGCACCATCTAAAGTAATTAATAAAATTCCTAATGCTAATGCAATTAAGGAAAAAATAAGACTAGAAATTAAATTTTTATTTTTCATAGAAAACACCTCTTAATTTATTATAAAGTTATATTATTTAAAAATAAACTCCAAAAAATGTTTTATTTTGTCAAAATATAAAATTTATAGTTAAAATAGATAAAAAAGTGTAAAATAAGTTTGCTAGGAAGGAAGTAGATAAATATGGCAAATGATAAAATTATTGTTAAAGGCGCAAGAGAAAATAATTTAAAAAATATTGATATAACTTTACCTAAAAATAAATTAATTGTATTTACAGGAGTATCTGGTTCTGGTAAATCTACTTTAGCGTTTGATACAATTTATAATGAAGGTGAAAGAAGATATATGGAATCTTTATCTAGTTATGCTAGACAATTTTTAGGTGGAACTGAAAAGCCTGATGTTGATTCTATTGAAGGATTATCACCTGCTATTTCTATTGACCAAAAAACTACTTCTCATAATCCACGTTCTACTGTAGGAACGGTAACAGAAATTTATGATTATTTAAGATTGTTATTTGCTAGAATTGGTGTACCATATTGTCCTACTCATCATGAAAAAATTGTTAAATTTACAACTAAACAAATGACTGATATTGTTATGAATAAGCCACTTGGTAGTAAAATATTTATCTTATCGCCATTAGTTAAAAATGAAAAAGGAACTCATAAAGATACTTTAGAAAAATTCCATGGTAGAGGATTTGAAAGATTTAGAGTTGATGGAGAAATTAAAAGATATAGTGAAATTGGTCCTTTAGAAAAAAATAAAAAACATTTTATTGATGTTGTTGTAGATAGATTAATTTTAAAAGAAGATTCATATTCAAGAATTTTTGATTCTATTTCAACTGCTTTAGATGTAAGTTCGGGATATGTAATTATTAAAGATGAAGAACAAGAACAATTATTTTCTCAACATGCTTCTTGTAAATATTGTGGATTTTCTGTTCCAGAATTAGAACCTAGACTATTTTCTTTTAATAATCCTTTGGGAGCATGTCCAGATTGTGGAGGATTAGGAATTAAAAGAGAAGTAGCAGAAGATTTATTAATACCTAATGAAGATTTATCAATTAATCAAGGGGCAATTAGTTATTTTAAAAATCAAGTAAATGGTAATAATATTGAATGGCAAGAATTTAAATATTTATGTGATTATTATGCAATTCCTAGAGATGTTCCATATAAAGAATTAACTAGAAAACAAAGAGATATTTTATTGTTTGGTAGTGATAGGCCAATACCTTATAAAATTACTTCTTCTTCAGGAAATGTAATGAATAGAATTGGGTTTGAAGGTATTAAAACAAAAATTGATCGTTTATATCAAGTGACAGATTCTTCTTTTAAAAGAGAATGGTTTGAAACATATATGCGTGATAAAGAATGTACTACTTGTAAAGGAGCTAGACTTAATGAACAAGTATTAGCAGTAAGAATTAATGGTTTAAATATTTATGAAGTATGTAAATTGTCTTTGTTAGATTTAAAATCATATTTAAATAATCTTAAATTAACTATTGAAGAAGAAAAAATAGCTAAATTAGTTTTACAAGAAATAAAAAATAGAGTGGATTTTTTAATTAATGTAGGCTTAGATTATTTATCTTTAGCTAGAATTGCTATGACTTTATCAGGTGGAGAAGCGCAAAGAATTAGATTAGCTACTCAAATTGGTTCACGTTTAACAGGTGTATTATATGTTCTTGATGAACCTTCTATTGGATTACATCAAAGAGATAATGATAAACTCATTGCTTCTTTAAAAGAAATGAGAGATATAGGTAACACTTTAATTGTTGTTGAACATGATGAAGACACTATGCTTGCATCAGATTATTTAGTAGATATTGGGCCTGGAGCAGGTATACATGGTGGTAATATTGTTGCTTGTGGCACTCCTGAAGAAGTAATGAATAATACTAATTCATTAACTGGACAATATTTATCTGGTAAAAAATTTATTCCTTATTCTTCTTTTAGAAACAAAGGTAATGGTAATTTTATTGAAATAATTGGTGCAGAAGCTAATAATTTAAAAAAAGTAAATGTTAAAATTCCTTTAGGCGCATTTGTTTTAGTTACAGGTGTATCAGGATCTGGTAAATCTTCTTTAGTTACTGAAGTGTTATATAAAAATGCTTATAATACTTTAAATAAAGGTAAATTTGAAGCTGGTAAAGTAAAGCAAATTAAAGGTTTTGAATATATTGATAAAGTTATAAATATTTCTCAAGATCCAATAGGAAAAACACCTAGATCTAATCCTGCTACCTATATAGGTGTATTTGATGATATTAGAGATTTATTTGCTTCTACTAAAGACGCAAAAGCTAAAGGATATACAAAAAGCCATTTCTCTTTCAATGTTAAAGGTGGAAGATGTGAAGCTTGTGAAGGAGATGGAGTAAAAAGAATTTCTATGGCTTTCTTCCCTGATGTTTATGTTCAATGTGAAGAATGTCATGGTAAAAGATATAATGAAGAAACTTTACAAGTAACATATAAAGGTAAAAATATTTATGATGTTTTAGAAATGACTTGTGAAGATGCTGCTGAATTCTTTAAAAATATTCCTTCTATTTATCGTAAAGTAAAAACTTTATGTGATGTAGGACTTGGTTATATTAAACTTGGTCAATCATCTACAACTTTATCAGGTGGAGAAGCTCAAAGAGTTAAACTTGCTTATGAATTAAGTAAAAGACCAACTGGTAAAACTTTATATATTCTTGATGAACCGACAACAGGTTTACATATTGATGATATAAAATGTTTATTAGATGTTTTAAAAGCTTTAGTAGCGTCTGGAAATTCAGTTGTTGTAATTGAACACAATTTAGATGTTATTAAATGTGCAGATTATATTATTGATTTAGGACCTGAAGGTGGAGAAAGAGGCGGGCAAATAATTGCTAAAGGTACACCTGAAGAAATTAGTGAAAATACTTCTTCTTATACAGGAATATATTTGAAAAAAATTTTATTAAGAGATAAGAAAAGAATTGAATGTTTAAATAATTGTAATGATAAATAACATTTGCTAATATTTATGTAAGGAAAAAGTTATGGCTAAGAAATTTATTACTGTACAAGAATATGCTCAACATTTTGGTTTAGTTGTGTTAAGTGGATATCAACAATTAAAAACTCGTAAGATTGAACAAATGTCATTTAATCGACCTGGATTTGAACTTACAGGTTATTTTGATAATGCTGATAAAGAATATATGATTGTTTTAGGACATAGAGAAATGTCATATATTGAAAATGCTAATAAAGAAAAATTATTAGAAGTTTATGATTTTTTAACTAATGATGAATGTCCTGCAATTATTATCACTTGGAATTTAATGTGTCCTAGTGATTTACTTAATATTGCTAAAAAGAAAAATTTTCCAATATTATCTACTGGAATGGCAACATCACAATTATCTTTAGCTTCTTTTACTTATTTACAAGAAAAACTTGCACCATCAACAAGTGTACATGCTTCTTTAGTTGAAATATATTCAATGGGAGTAATGATTTTAGGGCAATCTGGTATTGGTAAGTCAGAAACAACTCTTGAATTAATAAAAAAAGGTCATCGTTTAATTGCTGATGATCGAATTGATATTACTTATGTTAGAGATGAATTATTTGGTGAAGCTCCTGAATTATTATCTGGGATGATGGAAGTAAGAGGAATTGGTATTATTGATGTTAAAAAAATGTTTGGAATAAATTCTTTAATTAAAAGAAAAAAGATATCTTATGCGATAAATTTAATTCCATTTGAAGCTGATAAACCAATAGAAAGAATTGGTAATGATGTGCAATATTATAATATTTTAGGGGTAAATGTTCCATTAATTAATTTACCTGTTTTTGGTGCTAGATCCATGGCTGATATTATAGAAGTTGCAGTTACTAATTTAAAATTGAAAGATGATGGATTTGATTCAGCATTTGAATTTGAAAATAGAATGAATGAATTATTAAAAAGGAAGAGTAATTTATGATGAATTTATTTATACCTAAAGGAATAAAAATTGGAAGTCTTACAATCGCTTTTTACGCTATATGTATTATTATTGGAGCGATTGTTTCATACCAATTATCAAGACATTATTTAAAGAAAAAAGGATATGATCCTAATGCAATAGAAAATTTATTTTATATTGCTTTTCCTAGTGGAATTGTTGGAGCAAGAATTTGGTGGATGATTGCTGAACAACAACCAATACAAGATATTTATAAAATTTGGCAAGGCGGATTAGCTATTCAAGGTGGAGTGTTGGTAGGTGCAGCAGTAGGCATTATCTTTATGATAACTAGAAGAAAAAATATCCCTGTTTTATTAGCTACTGATTGTATTGTTCCTACTATTTTAGTTGCACAAGCTATTGGTAGATGGGGTAATTTCTTTAATCAAGAAGTATATGGTTATTGTGTTGATAAATGGACTTGGTTACCTCCTTTTATTAGTGATAGATTATCTATTGCCTTAAATAGTGCAGGCGATGGTTGGGCTACTAGTAATTGGACTGGTGACTTATTTAATGGTGGAGATGGATATTATTATTTATGTGATGGTGGAGCTAGTAAAATGGTTTTACCATTATTCTTAATAGAAGGATTATTAAATTTAGCAGGTTTCTTTATTATTGTTTATGGTATACCTGCCTTATTTAAATTTTTATCTAAGAAAACAAATGATAAAATTTCTTTAGCTAATGGTGATTTAATGTGTTGTTATTTAATGTGGTATGGCATAGTTAGATTAATTCTTGAACCATTAAGAAATGAAAAATTTATTATGGGTGTTGATGGTGGAGTAGGTTCTGCTAAATCAATGATTATGTCGATTATATTTATTGTAATGGGCGTATTAGGTATTGTTGGTTGTCATTTATTTAAATATTTTTGGCCAAAAAGAAAAGTTTTAGATACCAATGTTATTTCTGGTAGTGAAGCAAGTAAAGATTCTGCTAGCATTTCTGAAATAAATAAAGAAAACAAAGATATTAATAAAGAAAATGAAGATAAGGAAAATATAGAAGATAATGGAAATAAAAAAGATTAAAGCAATAATTTTTGATTTTGATGGTACTTTAGCTAATACTGATGAATTAGTAATTCGTTCATATAGAGAAGTATTTAAAACTTTTAGACCTGATTATAAATTAACTGAAAGTGAAGAAATATCTTTTTTAGGACCAACTTTAGAAGATATGTTTAAAAAATATTTCAAAGAAGATTTTATTACTTTATTAAATGTTTATCATAATTATGCATTTAAAAATACGAAAAAATATGCTTTTTTATATCCATATGTAGAACAAATGTTATCTATTTTGAAAAAAAGAGGATATATAGTAGGTTTAATTACTTCTAGGTTTAGAGATTCTTTATATCAAATGTTAGATAATTTTCCTCTTGAAAAATATTTTGATGTTATTATTACTTTAGATGAAGTAAGTAAACCAAAACCATCTCCAGAAGGAATTAATTTTATTTTAAATAAATATAATTTAAAAAATGATGAATTAATTTATATTGGAGATAATAATAGTGATTATCAAGCATGTAAAAATGCTCATGTATATTCAGGATTAGTTTCTTGGTCAAGAGGCAGAAATAATGCTTTGAATAATCCAGATTTATTAATTAATGATTTTAAAGAAGTTATTGATTTATTTAAAGGTAATGTAGATGAATAAAATATATGATTGTATTATTATAGGTGCAGGTCCAGCAGGGGTAAGCGCGGCTATTTATTTAAAAAGAGCAGGTTTAGATTTTTTAATTTTTGAAAATCAATTAGTAGGTGGAAAAGTTAATTTAACTAGTGAAATAGATAATTATCCACCTTTTAAAAATATCAGTGGTTTTGATTTATCTATGCAATATTTAGCGGATTTAAAACATAATGAAATAAAAATTAATCAAGAAGAAATTATTGAATTAACTAATAAAGATAATATTTTTTATTTGAAAAGTAAAAAAAATGAATATTTAGCTAAAACTGTTTTAGTTTGTACAGGTACTAGAAATAAATATTTGAATTTTAAAAATGAAGAAAAATATATTAATAAAGGAATTTCAACATGTGCAATCTGTGATGGTAATTTATTTAAAAATAAACCAATGGCAGTGGTAGGAGGAGGCAATTCTAGTTTAGAAGAAGCTTTATATTTAGCTAATATTGCTGAAAAAGTTTATTTAATTCATCGTAGAAATGAATTTAGAGGTAGTAAACAATATGTCGATTTAGTTAAAAATAATTCTAAAATAGAAATTTTAACTCCTTATGAAATAGTTGAAGGATTTGGAGAAGATAAATTACATTCTTTATCTATAATAAATAAAGAAGATAATTCTTTAAAAAATATAGAAGTTGAAGCTTTGTTTGAATATGTTGGTTTAATTCCTAATAGTGATTTTATTTTAATTAATAATATAAAAGATAAAAATGGTTTTATTGAAGTTAATAACAATATGGAAAGTAAACAAAAAGGATTATTTGCGGCAGGAGATATTGTTAGTGATTCTTTTAAACAAATAATTGTCGCTAGTGGAGATGGAGCAAAAGCAAGTCAAAGTATTATAAATTATTTGCATTTTAATTAAATGTGATATAATACTTTTACTATGGAAAAGAAGTTAACATTTACTACGAAAGTCAAAGAAGAAATATGTTCTCACGAATTTACTAATAAGGAATTATTAGCTATTTTGTCTGGCTTTTGTAAAGTAAATGGAGTATTAACATTATCTAGTAATGGCATGGGATTGAATTTAAAAACTGAAAATTCAAAAATTGCTAAATTAATATATACAACATTTAAAACTTTATTTAATGTAACACCAAATTATACATATTCAAAAAAAATGAAGTTTGATAAAGGTAGTGTTTTTCATATTAATATTGTAGAAAAAACAAATGAAATTCTTGAAACATTAGAATTAATGAAAGATGGGATGCCATCTAATCCTCAAAATATAGTCAAAGAAGATGGTTTAAGATATTTTATTATAGGAGCGTTTTTAGCTTCTGGCAGTGTTAATTCTCCAACTTCAAAAAATTATCATTTGCAAATGGTAGTTTTTACTGAAGAAGATTCGAAATATTTTTTAAAATTATTAAATAGATTTAGAAATGAAAAAGCTATGGATTTTAAATCTATTGCTAGAAGAAATAGATATGTTTTATATTTGAAAAAAGGTGATCAAATTGCAACTTTTTTATCTATTATTTATTCTCATGAATGTTTAATGGATTTTGAAAATATAAGAATTGAAAAAGATTTTATTAATTCAGATAATCGTATTCAAGTTTGTTACACTGCTAATTACAAAAAAAGCTTAATTAAAGGTGAAGAACAATGTAAAGAAATAAATTATTTAATTCAAAAAAATATTTTAATTTCTTTAAATGATAAAGAACAAACAATATGCAAAATTAGATTAGAAAACCCTGATGCTTCTTTAAATCAAATTAGAGAAATATTATTAGATACATATCAAATTAATTTGACTAAATCAGGAGTTAATCATATTTTTAATAAAGTTCATGAAAAATATATTGAGGTAAAAAATGATTTCAGAGATTGATATATATCATCAATTAGGAAAAAGAATTACTTATTTAAGAAAGAAAAAAGGACTTTCTTCTTTACAACTTGCAATTAATGCAGATATTAATAAAAATTATTTAAATGATTTAGAAAATGGAAGAAGAAATCCTTCTTTAATGATATTAAGAAAAATTGCTATCGCTTTAGATATTGATTTAAGTGAATTGTTTATTGGTATAAGAGATTATTCTTTATCAAATGATTATAATAAAATTAAATAACTTTATCGATTAGATTATAATCTAATGCTTCTTTACTAGACATAAAATAATTTCTATCTGTATCTTTAATAATTTTTTCTAATGGTTGATTAGTGTTATCCGCTAATATTTTTGTTAATTTATTTTTTAAATATATAAAACGATTAGTCATTATTTCTAAATCAGATACTTGGCCATTTGATCCTCCAAGTGGTTGATGAATCATGATTTCACAATTATCAAAAGCTTTTCTTAATCCTTTAGTACCTGAAGAAAGTAAAAATGCCCCCATAGATGCACACATTCCTAAACCAATAGTTTCTACTGGCGAAGAAATATTTTTCATTACATCATAAATAGCAAGACCAGAAGAAACTGATCCACCTGGAGAATTGATATAAATTGTGATTTTTTCATTAGGTGAAGAAGCATTTAAAAATATTAATTCAGCTGTAATAATGCTAGCTAAATCATCATTTATTTCACCTACTAACATAATAATTCTTTCTTTTAATAATAAAGAAAATAAATCGTAATTTTTACTGCCATCAAAATTTGATATTGTTACTGCTGGTATAATGTTCATGTTTTTATCCTCTTATATTAATTTTAGGTAGTTTTTTAGTAAAATATACATATCGATATATTTTTAGCGATTTTAAATAATGTGGTGTTAAATATTTGACATTACTAATTAATTATATTTATAATATAATTGCAAAAAATAAAGGAGGACATATAAATGTCAGTAAAAATTGCAATTAATGGATTTGGACGTATTGGTCGTTTAGCTTTCAGACAAATGTTTGGAGCAGAAGGTTATGAAGTCGTAGCTATTAACGATTTAACAAGCCCAAAAATGTTAGCACACTTATTAAAATATGATTCAGCACAAGGTAGATATGCTTTAGCAGATAAAGTTACTTGTTCTGAAGAAGGCGCAGCAGAAGGTTGGATTGCTGTCGATGGTAAAAAAATTAGAATTTATGCAGAAAAAGACGCTAATAACTGCCCATGGAAAGAATTAGATGTCGATGTAGTATTAGAATGTACAGGCTTCTATTGCTCAAAAGAAAAATCAATGGCACACATCAATGCTGGTGCTAAGAAAGTCATTATTTCTGCTCCTGCTGGAAAAGATTTAAAGACAATCGTTTATAATGTTAACCACAAAACATTAACAAAAGAAGATCAAATTATTTCTGCAGCTTCATGTACAACAAACTGCTTAGCTCCTATGGCTCAAGCTTTAAATGATTTTGCTCCAATTCAAAGTGGTATCATGACTACTGTTCATGCTTATACTGGTGATCAAATGGTTCTTGATGGACCACACAGAAAAGGTGATTTAAGAAGAGCAAGAGCTGCTGCTGTTAATATTGTTCCTAACTCAACAGGTGCTGCTAAAGCAATCGGTTTAGTTATCCCAGAATTAAATGGAAAATTAATTGGTTCAGCTCAACGTGTTCCAGTTCCAACAGGCTCAACAACAATTTTAGTTGCTGTTGTAAAATCAGATACTGAAATTACAAAAGAAGCAATTAATGCTTATATGAAATCAAGAAGTAACGAAACATTTGGTTACACAGAAGAACCTTTGGTATCTTCTGATATCGTTGGTATTTCATATGGTTCATTATTTGATGCAACACAAACAATGGTTATCGCATTAGGTAATGGCTTATATCAAGTCCAAGTAGTTGCTTGGTATGATAATGAAAATTCATACACAACACAAATGGTTCGTACAATTAAGTACTTCTCAGAAAATTGCTAATTAAAATAGTATTATTAGTAATAGGGTAGCTTATACCCAGTGTAAAACACTATTTTAGCACCCAGTTATTATTAATTGGGTGCTTTATTTTAAGGAGAAAATATAATATGAAAAATGTTAAAGATTTAAATGTTAAAGGATTAACAGTTTTAGTTCGCTGTGATTTTAATGTTCCTTTTGTAGATGGAAAAATTTCAGATGATAATAGAATTGTTGCTGCTTTACCAACAATTAAAGAATTAATTTCAAAAGGTGCAAAAGTTGTATTAATGTCTCATTTAGGCAAAATTGATTATAAAAAGACACCTGAAGAAATTGAAAAAGCTAAAAAGAAAAATTCACTTGCTCCAGTTGCAACTAGATTAGCTGAATTATTAGGACAAGAAGTTAAATTTAGTCCTGCTACTCATGGTGAAGAATTAAAAGCTGCTGTTGAAAGTTTACATGATGGCGAAGTATTATTAATGCAAAATACTCGTTATGAAAAAGGTGAATCTAAAAATGATCCTGCATTATCAGCAGAATGGGCTTCTTTATGTGATGCATTTGTTATGGATGCATTTGGATCAGCTCATAGAGCACATGCTTCAACATTTGGTGTTCCTGAAATTTTAAATAAAGAAGGAAAACAAACTGCTATTGGTTTCTTAGTTGAAAAAGAAGTTAAATCATTAGGTAGAGTTATTAATGTTACAGAAGAACAAAGACCTTATGTTGCAATTTTAGGTGGATTTAAAGTATCTGATAAAATTAAAGTTATTAATTCTTTAGTTAAAAAATGCGATAAGATTATTATCGGTGGTGCAATGGCTTATACTTTCTTAAAAGCTTTAGGCAAAAATATTGGAACATCACCTTGTGAGGAAGATCAATTAGAATATGCTAAAGAAATGTATGCAACTGGTAAAGTAATGCTTCCTGTTGATGTAGTTGTTGCAAATGATTTTACTAATCCAACAGAAATTAAAACAGTTTCAGTTGATGAAATTCCTGATGGATTTGAAGGAATGGACATTGGTACAAAAACAATGGAAATGTACCGTAATGAAATTTTAAAAGCACATACAGTATTTTGGAATGGACCAATGGGTGTTTTTGAACAACCTGCTTTCCAAGCTGGTACAAAAGCTATTTGCCAAGCTTGTGCAGATATTAAAGACCATGCATTTACAGTAATTGGTGGTGGTGATTCAGCATCAGCATGTAAACAATTTGGTTATAAAGATGAATTTTCACATGTTTCGACTGGTGGTGGAGCATCATTAGAAATGATTGAAAATGATGGACATCTTCCTGGAATTGATGTAATTGGTGAATAATTAATATGAGAAAGAAATTATTATTAGGCAATTGGAAAATGAATAAGACTATTGCTGAAGCAAAAGAATTTGCTTTAGCAAGTCATCAAATTGCTGAATACGCTAAAAAGAACAATATTTTAGTTGGAGTTGCTCCTACATATTTATCTTTAGCAACTGTTAAAGAAAATAGTGTTGATATGATTGTTGCAGCTCAAAATTGCCATTTTGAAGATCATGGTGCTTTTACTGGTGAAATTAGTATTCCTATGTTAAAAGAATTAGGAATTGATCATGCAATTATCGGACATTCTGAAAGAAGAACATATGATAATGAAACATCAGAAAAGTGTAATAAGAAAATTCATGCTTTACTTGAAAATGAAATGGTACCTGTTTATTGTGTTGGTGAAACTCTTGAACAATTTGAAAAAGGCTTAACTAAAGAAATAGTAGGTGAACAAGTAAGAGTAGGATTAGCTGATTTATGTCCTAAATGTGCAAGAAGAATAATTATTGCTTATGAACCAGTTTGGTCAATTGGAACTGGTAAAAATGCTTCAACTGAAATCGCTGAAGATATTTGCAAATTTATTCGTGAAACTGTAAAAGAAATGTATCCAGGAGCTGAAGAAGAAGTCATGATTTTATATGGTGGCTCTGTAAAACCTGAAAATGTTAAAGGATATTTACATCAAGAAGATGTTGATGGTGCTTTAGTTGGTGGTGCTTCATTGAAAATTGATTCTTTCACTGCTATGGTAAAAAATCTTGTAGAATAATTAATTGTTTATAAGTGTGCAGTAGTTATTGCACACTTTTAATATTTATGTTGTAGTTTTTTATGTTAAAATAGTTAATAATAAAGGTATATTACAAATAGAAATGTAATATATCAAAATGAAAGGAGATATAAAAATGGAATATGCATATTCTCAACAACCAGCTGAAAGTTCATCATTTACAATGACTAAAGTTTTTGGTTGGATGTTCTTAGCAATTTTAATTACTGCTGCAGTAAGCATTGGTTTACCTTATGGCTTATTAGCGATTGGTGCAGGTGATGCTTATTATGGAGTATTAATTGGAGGATTAATTGCAGTTATAATTTTATCTTTTGTAGGTAATTTTATTATTGCAAAAACTAAATCTAAACCTTTAGCAATTACTGTATTTTGCTTATTTGCTGCAGCAATGGGTATTTGGATTTCACCACTTGTTGTACTATATGATTTACCAACTTTAGGTTTATCTTTATTAGTTACTTCTGGTGTCTTTGGCTTAATGGCTTTATATGGCGCTATTACAAAAAGAGATTTAAGTAAGTTTGGCTCATTTTTAATGATGTTATTATTAGGAGTAATTTTTGTTTCAATAATTAATATTTTTATTGCTAATTCAACTCTTGATTGGATTCTTAGTTATGTTACTTTAGCAATTTATATTGGTTTTATTGCTTTTGATATTCAAAAAGTAAAAAGAATTGCTGAAACTAACCAAGGAACAACTAATATTGCATTATTAATGGCATTGAATTTATATATTGATTTTGTTTATGTGTTTATTAGAATTGTTCAATTAATTGGTAATAGTAAAAAATAAATCAATAAAGAATTCTTAACTAAAAATTAAAGGCATAATTTGAAATATAGTTATGCTTTTTTTATTAGCTATATTTTTAAAATTAATAATTTAATTAAGCTACTTTTTTATTATAAAAAAATAATCAAAAAAGATATTATTTTTCTTGCAAGAACAAATAAAAATTGATATTATAAGAAAGCTAAGTATAAATTACTAAGGAAATAATAAAACAATTTCAAGTAACAAATACAAGGCGTAGTGTCTTTATAAAAAAAGCATAAAAATAAATAAAAAAATTATAAAAAAATATGTTGACAAATAATATAAAGATGCGATATTATAAGAAAGCTGTCGTTAACAAGAGGGCGACAGACAACTGATCTTTGAAA
>ERZ808246.1513-NODE-1513-length-16664-cov-11.172918_pt1 | contig 16664 bp, 15 predicted proteins | sample MGYA00521083_ERZ808246 | MGnify/ENA primary metagenome ERZ808246 (study PRJEB31516, sample SAMN03275577) | gut metagenome | biome: mammalia-associated habitat; material: feces | host: Papio cynocephalus | place: Kenya | collected 2012-07-07 ... | reverse complement strand
GGCTGGAATCCCACATCTGCAAGGCCGTGCCGTTGAGCTTCATTCCCGTGTTCGCGGCCTCGGAGCTCTGGAATATCGCGCCGGTGAACACGTAGCCTTTGAATTGGCCTGCCTTGACATCGTCGGTCACGATTTTCCGCGCCTTAAGCAGTTCGGTCAGGATCTCGCCGTTGCCGATGTGCACGTTTTTCGCTTCGATGCTGCCATCCTTGATGAGCACTGATCCGTCCACGCTGCCAGGAACGAAAAGGCTGTCAGCGACGAGCGTGTAAGCGGCGAATTTCGCTCCATTCCACACGTTGACGGAGGCGATGTGGCCGTTGGAATCAAGCTTCTGCCACAGGTCGCCTTTCACGAGCCCCGTATGCGACGGTTCGGAAGCCTGTGTGAAGACCCTGTTCTTTCCGTCAGCGGTGGTCTTCGCGGCTTTGGCTTCAGCTTCGGCCTTGGCGATATCCTGATTGATGGAATCCAAAGTCTCCTGCGGGACTGCGCTGGCCACTGTCACGGTCGCGATGCCAGACCACGCGGACCTGTTGCCAGCATGATCCGCCGAGCGGAGCGCATACCCATGCTGGCTGCCAACGGTCAGGCCAGTGACAAGATAGTCACCTTGTCCTGCCTGCGTCGCGGAAATGACCCGCATTCCCGCAGTGGTCGTGCCCTCGCCGACCTCGACATGGTCGAAGTCCGCCTCCATGGTCGCGCCGGCACTGGTCTTGCCGTCCCAGTGGACGGTCACCACGCCGAGCTCGGACGACAGGACGGGTTTCGACGGGATGGAGCATGGCGTCACGTCGGATTCGACGGTGGCTACGACGACGTCCGACCATTCGCCGGGCTTGTCGGAATAGGTCGGGATGGCGCGCGCCCTGACCTCGATCTGCGTGCCGCAGTCGAGGTTGCCGAAGCCCAATTGGGTCTTGTCGGTCGTGCCGGCCGCATGCCATGGCATGCCGTCCTTGTGCTGTTTCCATTCGACGCGGTAGGAGGCGATTTCGATGGAGGTGTTGTCCGTGGCCTGCGTGACCGCGCTCCATGAGACGGTCGCCAGTCCGCGCGCGTATCCGTCGGTGCCGACGTACGCGTCGGTCTGCACGACCAATCCCTGCGGGGCCTTCGGCACACGGTGGTCGTGGTCGGTGGAGGCGGTCGTGCCGCTCTCGCTTCCGGCCAACGCGGCGCCGCCGGTGATGCCCTTGATCTTCTTCGCCTGACGCACCGAAGCGTCGTATTTGATGTCGTTCAGGGCGAGGCTGGCGGACAGGGCCTCGCCCTGCCGCATGGACAGGTCGATCTCCTGCACGCGCACCTTCTCGCCGTGGCTGACGGTGGGCGCGGTGATCCAGTCGCCCGCGTGATAGTCGATGAGCGGCAGCGCGTCCACGCCGGTGACGACGAGGTCGCGCGTGTACTGGCCGCGCACGCGCGCCGCGTCCGCCAAAGTGCTTTGCATGAACGCGGTCGCGGTGTCCTTGTCGCTCACGCCGCCCTGCGAGCTGTAGGACTCCCACTTGCCCCACGGGGTCGGCGCGGCGGGATTGTCCATGCGGAACAGCAGGCTGTTGTCGCCCTCCACGAGGATCGTCGACGCGAGGTCGCTGATGGATTCCTCATAAGGCGCCTCGCCGATGTCTCGCGCCAACTGGAGCACCACGGTCTTGCTCAGGTCGCGGCTCAACGCGGTGCTGTCCGCGTTCCACATTTTCAATGTGCGGCCGCTGGTGCGCCAGTCGCAGCCGCCGCCGTTGACCAGCGAGCCCAAGATGGTCTGCAGATCCGTGCCCAGCGAGTAATACAAAGTGTATTTCTTCGCCCATGCCGTGCCGCCCGCGTCCTTCGCGGTGTCGAAGCCGAGCGTCAGGCCGGTGGCCACGCCGCCACGCCGCCTGTTCTCGTCGAGCAGGGTCTTCAAAATAACGCCCGGATTCGAAGAATAGAAAGGCCTCTTGCCCTTGTTGTCGCCGTCCGCGAGCAGGTGAGCACTGTCGTTGTTCTCGGCCTTGCTCAGGAGCCAACTGATGGACTGGCCGCTGTAGGCGACGGTGCGGGTCCGGTCGTCCGTCTTGCCGGAACGCCCAGTGATGACGTAGCGCATGTTGTCCGGCTCCACGTAGCCGGTGCCGTCGGACACCTCCACGGCCACCTCGAGCCCGTCGGTCAGCTCGCGGTCGAACGCCTGCGCGTCACCCGACAGCATCGAATACTCGATGCTGATGGCGCCATCATCATTATGGAGCATCGACGCGCTGAAGCTCACCGGCTCCGCCAAAACGCCGATGCGCACGCCAAAAGGCCGATAAGCCACAAGACGTACATGCAAAGATTTTGCCATAATCACTCCCATGAAGGCTTGAATCTGACTGCCACGGAGGCAGTGCCGGACTGTTTGACGGACAACGCATAGCTTCCGGAGTCGGCGGCAGGCCACACCTGCAAAGGCTCGCTCGTCCAGTCAATGCCGGACGTCACATCAGTGCCACCCGTCCAAGACGTCGTGTTGCCGGCCGTCCAGGCATGACGGTTACCGACGTCGAGATACAAATTCGACGCGGAAGACCCGCTCCATTTGAGGTCGGTCTTGGTCACCGGATCTGTAACGGTCACCGACGAGACTCCCGCGAACCGGAGGATGAGACTCGCCAATGGCGCGTTGGAATACCAGCCCTCACTGCCGGTCTGAGCCTTGCCGTAAAGGAAAACACCACCTTTGGCTGGCAGTGATGCCGTCTGCCAATCACCTTCCCAGCAGGCGTCCGGCAGTTGGAAGACCGCGGTGGCGGCCCTGTGGTTGCTCCATGGGATTTCGTCACCGTCAGGCTGACAGGACATGCACACCGCGCTGGCGGTCATGCGACGCGTCAGACCAGTCACCGTGTCTTTTTCCACGCGGGTCAGCGTGGAGGCGAGGCGGCAGAGCCGGTAGAAGCGGTGCATGAGCGCATCGGCATTCACTCCGTCCGTGATGAATTTCAAGGTGATTTCCGGCACGTCGAAAGACAACGGTCCGGCAGGCAGGAGCACACCACTCCGGCCATTCACCGTCACGGAATTAATGCGGGGACTGAAGCCGGAGAAATGGGTGGTGCCGACGATAAGACTCGCATTATCGCCAGTCAATTGCTGGCCCTCGATGAGATAATCCGTGAGAATCATCGGCTACCACCTTCCTACCATTGCGGCATTGCCGCAGTCTGCAATTTCTGCTGTGTCGAAATCGACGTCGGCGCGATCGCCGGATAATTGAACGTCTGCGTCACATACGTGGTGGCACCGCCGTTTCCGTTGCCATTGATGGCGTTCGCACGTCCGGTCTTCGACACGTCCACGTCGAAACCGCCATTCAATTGCGCGTTCATGCCATTCACGGTGCGCTGGACGTCCTTCCAGCCGGCCTGCAGGCTCTTATCGAAGCCCTGCATGATCGCCAAGCCGGCAGGCTTCAACATCACCTTGTCGTAGCTCAACGGGCCCTTGTGCTTGACGATCCAGTCACCAATGCCGCAGACGAAATCGGTCACGCCCTTCCACGCCGATTTCAACCCGTTCAGCAGGCCGCCGAGAATCGATTTGCCGGCATTCCGTAGCCAAGTGCCCGCACCGGCGAAGCAACCCATGATCGTGTTGCCGATACCACCTAGGATGTTTTTAACGACTCCCACGGCGCCGTGCACGATCTGCTTGAAACCTTGCCATGCCTGACCCCAGTTGCCGTTAATCAGGCCGGTAACGAGATTGACCACGCCTTGCACGATCGACCCGACGCTACGCACGACACCCATCACATTTTTGAGCAGTCCGGTGATGAATGGTGCCATGGCGGACACCGTCGGCTGCAAAGTGCTCGTGATGAACCCGCAGACCGCGGAAATCACCTGCTGCACGATCGGCATGATCTGCTGCACGACCGGCAGCAAAGCCATGATGACCGCAGCAATCGCCGACACGATCCCCTGAATGAAAGGAGACATGGATTGGATCAGTGGCGTGATCGTCTGAATCACCATGGTCACCGTGTCCATGATCGTCTTGATGACCGGCACCAAAGAATTGATGATGACGGCGATTATCGGCTGGATGACCGGAATGATGGTCTGCAATGCTTGGGTGACGATCGGCATGACAGCGGAGGCCAATTGGCCGAAAGCCTGCATCAGCTGCTGCAATGTCGGCTGCAATGCCACGAAAGCCTGCTGCAAAGTCGCGAAAATCAGCGACAGCGAATCACCGAAGGCACTGCGAAGCTCAGGGTTCGTCGCAATCAATCCAGCCAGAGCGCCGATGACCAAAGTGATGGGGCCGCCGAGACCACTCATCACACCGCCAAGATTTTTCAGCATGCCACCAATCACCGGCACGCCTTCCAAACCCTTCAGCGCGCCGCCAAGACCTGCCGCACCCATCAATCCGGTCACCGCGGCGATTGGTCCGGACAGTGAGCCAAGACCATTGGACAGGCCACTGAAATCAATCTTGCCGATCTTGTCCGCTACCGCACCAAACACCTTTTCGAGCGGTGGCCCGATCTTCTGCGCCAATTGCGCGATCTTATCGAAGAGCGCGGTGATGAGCGGTTCGACCGCCTGCACCATCTTGATGACAGCACCACCGACACCGCCGAAAGCTGTGATGAGATCATTGCCGACCGAAGTCTTCAGGCCGGCGATCTCATGCTGAAGGATGGTCATCTTGCCCTGCGGGGTGTCTGCGAGAGCCTTGTTGATGCCGCCGAAATTGGCTTCTAGCACCTGCGCGGCCATCGCGGCCTTTTCGGACGCGCTGCCCTCCTGGAGGACTTTTTTCTGCGCGTCCGTCATGGTCACGCCATATTTCGACAGTGCTGTCGCACTGCCGGTCATGACCTTGCCAAGCAGGTTGGCGATCTGCACACCATCCTGCGCGGTCGCGTTATATCCCTTGTTATTGGCGATCATGTCCGCCAACGCGGGCGTCAAAGTCTGCACCTGGTCGGCAGTCAAGGCGAAAGTGCCTAACTGGGCCTGAGCGGCCTTGAGAGTGCCGGCGGAAACGACGCCGGTCTGTCCCAAGGTCTTGTTCAGTCCGAGCAGTGATTTCTGTTCCTCGTCCGACCAATTGTTGTTTTTGGCGACCTGCTGGAATTTCGCGGTCACCTCGCCCGCCTTATTGGCCGCCTCGACAGCCTGCTTGCCGAAATTGACAAGGTATCCGGCTGCCGCAGCTGCCGCACCGGACACGACAGTGGCCATGCTTTTAGCGGCCTTGCCGATACCGCCCACGGCCTTGGACACGATGCCGGAATGCGCCTTGATTTTCTCGAAAGCGCTGCCGGCCTTGGACGCCAAGCCGCCGAGAGCATTGCCTGCGATGTCGGCACCCTTTTTGATGGCGCTGCCTATCTTTCCGCCGACAGTGCCCACGGTGGAGGTGACACGGCTCACCGTCTCGCCCGCCTTGGAGACAAGACTTGAGAACGCGCCTATGACCTTGGACGTCATGCCGGACACGGCATTAGACACCTTGGCAGGCAGATTAGCGAAAGCCTTGCCGACCGCGGACGCGACGGCGGAGGCTTTCGCTCCGAGCGTACCGAATGCCTGAGTGGCCTTGTCTCCGACCTTGCCGAGCGTCGTAGAGACGACGGATTCGACTTTGACGAAAGCCGGAGAGACAACCGAAGCCATCTTGCCGAAAGCCGACTCCGCGGCAGCCGAGACAGTCGAGAATGCCTTGCCGGCGACTCCCCCGACCTTGCCGAGCGTCACACCAATCGAATCCACGACCTTCTGCGCGCCGGCGGGAAGACGGTCATACACCTTGCTCCAAGCCGCTTCGACACCAGAAACAGCACCAGAAGCGACACTCTTCACAGTCGACCATGCGTCGCCAAGCTTGGAGGTAATAGTGGCGGATGCCTTGGCCATCTCGGCCTTGACCGCCGCACCGACTCTGGCCACCGTCTCATTGACCTTCGCCGACACGTCGGACGCAGTCTTGACGATCGACTGCTTGAGATAGTCGAAGATCGTGGACGCGACGCCCTTGGCCGCATTGAAAGCGGTTGACACTCCATCCACGACCTCACTCGGCAGCGAGCTGATCACATCCCACGCCGTACCGGCCACGTCCACGGCATTGTCGAAGACAGTGACCACCACGTCGGTCACACGTCCGAAAGCGTCGGAAATCGAATCGACCGCACTCCGAGCACCCTCAGGCAAACGGTCATAGACCGCATTCCAAGCCTTGCCGACCGCATCGGCGATGGCGGACGCGCCCGACTTGATACCCGTGCCAAGCTTCGAAATGCCGCTTTTAACCGCGTCCACGGCCTTGCCGGCCGCGTAGGACGCAAGCTTGCCGACCGTGCCCGGCAGGGACTTCATGCCGTCCGCGATCATGGACGGCACCTGCTTCGCCTTGCTTCCAAGGCTCGTGACAGCAGTGCCGACCTTGCCGACAGCGCTCACAGCCTTCGCTTCGACGGAGGATACGACCTTGCCGATGCCGGGAATGCTGCGGATCAGATCATTCGTCTTCACGGTCACGCCAGCGACCTTGCCGGCCATCTCAGCCGCCGAGGACACGAAGCTTTTCGCCTGATTTTTAAAATTGTTGGTGAGGGTCTTCAGACTTTTTCCGGTCTTCGTGGACTCGGCGGAAATATCCTTCTCCAAATCGGCGAGACGCTTCTTCGAAGCATTCAGATTCTCCGTCGCCGACTTGAGATTATCACTGGCGGTCTTTTGCTTGATTTGCGCCTGCTGGAGTTTGATAGCCGCGGACTGGGCCTGCGTGCTGTCCGCACCGTATTTTTTGATGGCCGCGTCGAGTTTTTCCTCGGCGGCCTGCACCTGCACGGAAGCGGCCTTGTATTTCAGCAATGCGTCCGTGTTCTTCTGGCTCGCTTGTGCCACGTCCTTTTTAAAGGACTTCAGAGTCTCGGAATTCAATTCCTTGGCCCCGTCGGAGAATCCGTTTTTGAACGCGCTGCCGATTTTCTTGCCCTGCTTGCCGGCATCGAAACCCTTCGTGAAAGAGTTTTTCATGCCGGAGACGGCTTTTCCGGTCTCTTTCGCCACGGACTGGCGAAAATTCTGCATTTGCGGGAAAATGCTCACATGAGCGGACCCAAGCTCGCTACCACCAGCCATGATAACCCCTATTCACTTGTGTTTTCCTGCTTTTTAAGGCCGAAAAGGCCACTCATCGACGCTTCCGCCTTCCGTCGCTCCTCATCAGACACCACCGGCTCCGGTGCGCGCCTCATGCCGTCCGGCGCCAAATCACCCAAAAGGACGCCACTGCCACACTGGAGCGAAAGAATCACCGCCGACGCGTCCACGGGCATGACCATGTGCATCATGGCCATGCCCGTGTAGGTGCGAGAGTCTGCGGAAAGACTCTCATAGAGCGCTATCGCATCCGCAAAGCGGAGTCTGCCACCCAAGTCGGCCTGCAGACTCCACCCACACGCCGCGAAATCAGCCCTTATTCGACCACCGGCTTCTCCCTGGAGGAGCTGGCAGAAGCCGACGATTTTCCCAAGTCGGTGCCCTGCACCTTCGCGATCACATCACCGTAATCGGAGAGGATGTTCATCGGCACCATGACCGGCTCCTTGACAAGCTGGGCGGCGGCCTCATCGCCAGCGAAAGCGGCCAGAATCTCCTTCAGCGTCTGGATCTGCTCCACGTCGGACTGCAGGTCGGACAGCTTCGCAAAATCGTCAATCGACAGTGCGATGGGCAGCTTGTAGATGTGGCCGTGGGGCGCGAGGAACCAGACGCTGCCGTCCTTGATGAGGTGCTTCACCTTCATCTGCTCGGCGGACGCTTCCAGCGCCTTCTTCTCATCCTCCGGAGTCCAAGCGTCGAAATCGGCGACAGACGGCATCATGGTATTCTTGGTCATTCCTTCCTTCTTTCAAAACGACTATGAAAAATTCCTTTGCTTCGGTTTGGATAAGAGGAAGAATCCCAGGGCACGCGAAGAAAGGAAGAAAGAAACATGCGTTGGGAAGAATCAGGCGGCCGGAGTGTAATAGGACTCCAGATACTTGCTGTTTCCAGAATCCACAGTCGCGTCCACCGTCCATTCGGCGGTCAATGCGATACCGGACACCTCACCACGCGAGTCCTGCGCTGGCTCCGCGCCGGTGATCTGCACGACACCAAGACGACGACGATGTGTGCTATTTTTGTACACCGTCTCCTGGAATGCGAACCACTTCGTGTCCTGGATAATGTCGCTGACATGGTAGACGCCGTTGGAGTCCGGCTTGCCTTTCATGATCTCGCGTGTCAGGTCGTTGTCTTCGGCGACGGTGAAGCCGAGGGTCAGCGTCGGATCGGCTGCCTGCAGCTTGTAACCCGGCTGGTGGAATTCAGTCGCGTCGTCGCCGTCACGTCCGTCCTCTGGAGCGCCGTCGGAAGTGATGAGGCCAACGTTCTGCTTGACGGTGAAGATTCCCGTCAGCTTCGTCATCGGGTCTGCGACGGTCTTCGCGATCATCGCAGCAGTCAGAGACTTGGAAGCGTCGTAGTGCGCCAGCAGAATCTTGCTGGACAGCACGACCTTTACCGCGCCAAGATTATTGCCGTCTTTATCGGCTGCCATTTTTTGTCCTTTCAAACAAAAAAGGCGCTGAAACTTACGTCTCAACGCCTTAAAAAATTCAGAAAATCTTAAATTATTGGAATTCTCCGATGGTGGAGAATTCGAGAATCAGATAGCATCTGGCGATGTTCGAATCCTCGGCCACGAAATACGGGCCATTGCACCCGTCCTCCTCGACCGCAGCGATCGGAGACCCGTCAAGCAGACTGATCGACGGATCTGTGAGCAGTCCATAGATTCGTGCGGCCAAGTCGCGGCAGGTTTTCGGAGCGGCACGCGCGCCATAACGCACGGTCACACCAACACTCCGGTCGAAGAGCACGCGATTCGACTGCGAGCCGCCATCATCACGCACCACCACGAGAGGCCGCGAGCCATCATAATCGTCCGGCTCGCGATTCGACACGATGAGCGTAGGATAAGACGTTTTCAGCTTGGCGCGCAGATAGCCACAGATCCACAATTCTATATCGGGTGGCAACACCATGGTCATGATTTCGCCGCCTTCAACGCCCTGCGGAGATTGCCAGTCTGCGATTCCACGAGCATGGTCTTCGGATCAGTGCCGACCACCATGAGCGTCGTGCGATGCGCATGCTTGACCGCTTGGATCTGCAGGCCGTCACGATACGCGCCCGTTGACACGGGCGCGTTGGCGCGTGCCGCGGCCAACACTTGGTCGGCGGCTTTCTGCGTCAACGCTTTCACACCAGCCGAATTAAGGAGCTCGTCGAAATACTTGTCGTTGAATTTCAACCCTACCCCCTATATTCGGACAGTGGAATCTCGATCGTCGGACGCCAGCTGGTGAACGCGTTTTGGTCACGCGACGGATAGCCGCTGACCTCCCAACGCCTGCCGTCATCCGGCAAAGCCTGAATCCGGTCACCCGGCATAATGTCGAGCGTCGGATCTGGAGACGTGAGATACGCCGTGCTCGCCGTCTGCTCACGCAAACTGTCCGGCGTGCGCGTGCTGCTCGAACTGGCCAACACGCCGGTGAAATCCAAAGCGTCCGGATTCGACCAGTCCTCACCAGACGCTTCGCCGGAATACGGGTCATCGACCTTTTTCGCACGCAATCGACGCCACTTGGTCACGCCAGGCATGCCAAAAGCAGTGGCGTCGCCAAGATAATCTAATGCGGAAGTCACGGCTTCACCCCCCACGTCAGACAGTAGGGGCGCAAAGTGCGCTTCTCCGACTCGAAAAGCGCCACATTTGGCACTCCGCCATCAGAGCCTGACCGGTAGGTGACCGAGCTGCCATTAGTGGATTGCGCGGACACTGTGCCGGGCACCTGCATCACGCGGGACGCGATGTCCATCAGGATCATCTGCACTTCCGGCACGTCCTCCAAATCCCAGCCGTCGGTGATGGTCGCCTCCACACTCCCAGGCAAGTCCGGGAAAGTGACGCCATTGACCAACACGAGACTTCCAGCCTCGCTGTAGCGCGCGTCCTGCACGTGCTCCACACCGTCAAGTTTCAGGCTCGACAATGCGGTCACATGCTTGGACGGCAATAGCAGCGAATCGCCACCATGGCCGTCCAGTCGGATAGTGCGGGTGACGGAAGGCGCGACATGCCAGCCGCAATGCCGGCGGATTGCCGCCTGCGCGGCCCTCATTTTGAAACCAGCGTCGACTTGGAAGGAATCGGCGCTTGGAATCAGGTCACCAATCACGGCCGTCATGCCGCACCTCCAATCACTTAGCGGCCATCAGGCCAGCGGCAATCAGCGAATCGATGAGAGCGTTGAACTCTTCCTTGGTTGGATTGTCGCCGGTGGCCTTTGCCACGTTGGCGGCCGGCTTCACGGTCGCGCCACCACCCACGGTGACCGGCTTGCCTTTGGAATCCAAGGCCACAAGCTCGGCCGCCGTCTGGGTCTTATCTATGTTCGCCGCCTTGGGGGTGACGAACGTCACGTACTTCTGAGCCATGATCAGGCCGCCTTACCGAGCGTGACCTTGATGAAGGCCTTCGGGTACTTGACCTGCAGGCCAAGACGCTCGCTGATGCGGCACTTCTGCTTGAAGTGCAGGAAATCATCAGAATCGGAGTCGGTCATCTTCACGACCAGTCCACCCTTGCGGAGCACCTTCGCGCTCTTGAACGCGCCGACGAGCACCGTGCCTTCGGTGATCGCGGCGGTGGCGACGGCCGGGATGTTCCACAGCTTGGCGCCATCGGTCAGGTTCAGATAGTTGCCGTTCGCATCCTTGGCGATGGTCAGCTTCCAGAAGTCCAGCGGATTCATGACGAATGCGTCGGCCTGGAAGTTGGTGGTGGTGGTGATCTGCAGGGCGGCCTTGGACAGGCGGTCGGCGTCGGACAGCTCATCCTGGGCAATCGTCTGGATGCCACGGTTGAACAGGCCGGTCAGATTGTCCTCGGTGCCGTTGCCGGACAGGAGCTGAGTTTCCTCCTGCAGCTTCAGGTCGTACTGGGCGGCGTCGTTGATTTCGCCGATCACCCAGGACAGGTCGTCCATCATGTCTTCGCTGATGCCGAAGAAGCTGGCGACCTTGCCGATCTTGTCCTGCTTCCACGTCGGGTCCTTCCAGTGGACCTGCGGGGCTGCGCCGGTCTCCTTGACCATCGTGGCGTTGCCTTCCAGTTCGTCGAAGACCGGATACTGCAGGACAGTGCCGGTCAGAGCGCCGGTGGAGAACAGGTCTGCCACGACCAGCGGACGCTGGTACGGGCGTGCCGCGTCGGTGTCGGTCTGGGTCAGATACGGAGTATATCCGGCGGACGGGGCACCCTCGACGTTGGTTTCGGTGTTAGCCTTGCATTCGATCTCGTAACCGCGTGCGATGGCGGACTTCACGTCAAGGCCTGCCTTCTGCATGGACTTGACGTAATATTCGCCGACGCTCTTGGCGTGGATGCCGTCGGAGCCGACCTTCTGCACGCCGCTCTTGGCGTTGAGCTGGCCGATCTGGGCGAGCAGGTCGTCAGACTGCTTCATGCCGTCCATCTGACGGTCGATACCCTCAATCTCAGACAGTGCATGCTTCACGAATTCGATGGTGTCGCCATCGGCCTTACCAGTGGCAAGTAGACCCTGCTTTTCTTCGAGCTGCTTGACAAGCGCGGCTCGCTTTTCCTTGAGAGATGCCATTCCGGTCACTCCCCTTTCCGCCCTACTCGGGCTATTTTGATTGCGAGTTGCAACGCTTCCGCTTCGGAAAAACCGTCCGGCTCCTCGGACTTGGCCCCTGCAGGCTCCTCGTTCTTGGCTGCGCCGGCATCCGATGCCTTCGCATCGTCACTCTGGTCATTGTCATTGTTGTCATCGGACTGAGTGGTGTTCTCAGCCACGAAATCCTTGAGTTTCTTCGCCTGCCCCGTCAGGTCGTCGGCGATCTGCGAGAGAATGTCGAGATTCTTCTGCGAGAGGGTGCGTCCGGCCTTCAACTGGCGGAGCGCGTCCTTCACGTCCACGATGCCGGTGTCCTGATTGGCTCCGACAGGCACGAACGACGCCTCATACACCTTCAGCTCGCGCAATTCGTTGGCTTTGGTGCCATCCTCCAATTCCACCTCGCCCTCGTCCATCACGTCGAACGCGAAGGATAATTGGCTGAGACGCTTCTCCTTGATGAGGTGGTAGACCTGTGCCGCTTTCGGCGAATCCATGTCGAAATGGCCTTTGATCCACCAGCCATGGTCATCCTCGCCCATCGAATCGACTCCGCCGACGTTATAGTCCGGGTCATCCATCCTGTGGCCGTACAGGACGGGCAGAGTATTACCACTGTCCTGCCATTCCTTGATGGTCTTGTCGAAAGCGCCCTTGGCCACCACGTCGCCGTAGCAGTCCGGTTCGCGGGTGAAAGTGCTCGGATATGCGATGAATTCGCCATCCTTGAGCTCCGAATCATCGCCATCGGCTTTGAATCGGCAATCGAAATCCTTAAAGTGCATCATGCACCTCCTTGAAATGCGTGCGCATGTTCTCCGTCTCCTGCAATGCCCTCATGCCGGCATCGAACTGGTTCAGTCCGGCCTTGATGGTCAGGTCGGCCTGCAGTTCGTTCTGCCATTTGAGCCATTTGATGTCATCGACGCCCATGCCAGCGCCAAAACGGGATCTAACGCTCTTCTCCAAACGGTCACGCCACATGCCGACGATCCCGGCGGTTTTCTCACCATCATCGGATTCAATGTCCGAGCCGTCGGTCGGACGTGTCGGATCTCCGCCGTCCTGCGGACTGGCCTGACCGCCCTTGGTGACGTTGAGCGGCACGACCAGCTCGTCTCCACCGTCGAGACGCGGCAGATTCTGGCTGGCGCGCGCCTCGTTCGGCGTGATCCACGGAGCGCCGACCGAAGTGCTCATCACACTGGCCTGCTCCTCGAAATCGCCGGAAAGCTTGCTTCGAATGTCGAATTCGATGTAATTCGCGTCAGGAGTGCCGACTTTCGGGGCGAGGAAAGTGTTTATCCTGTCCTCGATCATGCGCATGGTCGGGCCAAGCGTCTCCGAATACAGCATCTTGCGGAATTCCTTCGTGTTTGAGAAATTCGCGTTGTCCAGGATGCCGACCATGACCGGGCTGACGTGATAGACGCTTGCGACGGTGGACAGCGAGAGTTTCGTGACCTCGCTGAATTCCTCCTCGCGCGCGTTGAAGCCCAATCGCTTCAATTCCATGCCATCCTCAAGCAGTGGTGTCGCACCGGCCTGAGCACCCTTGTCGGTGAATTCCTTCCACCCGCGCATGAAACGCTCACGATCCTCATCGTTCCATTCGGGCGCGTCCTTCGGGCGGACAAGCACACTACCGATTCGTCCGCCACGCTTCCAAACCTGCGTGCGGTACGACCATGCTTGGATCTGTTCGTTGATGATGTCCTTCAACGCCATCACCGGAGTGACACCCTGCGTCGGATCATCAGGATTCCAGCCATGGAACACGAGCATGTCGCCGGCCGGCACGTCATAGTATTCAGTGCCGAGATTCGGATAGATCCGGTAAAAGGCCGGCTGGAAAACACTGCCATCACGCTTGGCCTGCACCCAGCAGGGCGGAATCGGCTGAATCTGCCAGCTGCCGAAACGGTCTGCGTCACGATTCGGATTCTGCACGACCACCCAGTAGGCGTTGTCGTATAACGCCAAGTCGGCGACGAGCTGGCGCATCAGCTCATAGCCCGTCATCGAATCATTCGGCTGCTTGAGCAGATTAATCAGTACATCATCGGTCACACGCTGCCTGTCGGTATCGCTGACGCGCTCGAATTCCTTCACACCGACCTGCGCGACGTTCCGCGCCAGAAAAGTGATCACGGTACGCAGGTGCGGTTGCGTTTTGAACAGTTCCGCCTCCGATTGGCCTTGAATCATGGCCATCTGGTCGGACATGTCGAAGGAAATGCTGTAGCGCGGCTGGAAAACCTTCCTCAAGGCGCTCCAAAGGCCCATAAGGCACCCCCCAATCGCTCAAAAAATCAAAGAATCATCAATTCGTGCGCCGAATACGAGGATTTCCGCGCCGGTTTAAGTGTTGTGGCTTCCATCGTCTCCAACGCATACAATGCCTGCGATTCGGCGACCAAGCCGGAAATCTGCAAGGCTGATTTCGTCCGATCCCACACTTCGACCTCGCCAAGACGACGGGACACGGCCACGGACACCTGTTGTTCGATGGCCGGCTGCGGCAAATGCCGAAGCTTGCCCTCACGCACGCGATCATGGAAACGACCACAGCAGGCGCCGAGACGGAAGCCTTCGATGAGATGCACCGTCCAACCCTTTTCAGTCAATGGGTCGATGAAATCGACGGCCGGACAGCCCTTGCCCTGGACTGCAATCTCGTTTATCTGCGGCCAACGCTCCTGCAGCAAATCCAAATAATGCGGCACCCAAAGCATGCCATCGCGCCTAGCGATCAGCTCCACGTGCGGCAAACCGTCGGCGCGCATGCCGGCAGCGGCCACATACGTGGTCTGACGGTCAGCCGACGTGTCCACAGACAAGACAACACGATTCTCGTCTGGAATCGTGGAATGCTCGTCAATGCCACGAGCCCACAATTTCGGACTGATGAAAGGGATAATGTCGGCGGTGACCCACTGGCAGAGGACTTCCGTGCGGAATGCCGCCTCGGTCATGCCGTCAATATCCGACCTGACGCTCATCACCGTCATCGGACCATAACCGAGCGACGGATTCGCCTGCCTGATCGCGTCGGCATCATCGATCGGACACTTGTCTGGCGCCGACCATTCGAAATATCCGAAGCTACCATCCTGCTCGCCGCTCAGAAACGCGTCCACGGGATTATCGCCATCGGCTTGCAATCGCTCCCATTCCGTGACGAGCTTGCGGCCTTTGTCCACTTGCTTGCGCAATGCGACAGACCGATAATCGCCGGCATTGGAAATGCCCCATAATTGGCTCGACCACACGGCCTTGGTGGTCTGCGAGACCGCATTCCAGCCGTCGTCCGTATGCTGCTCACGCAGCTCATCGAACACGACACGAGCGGCGGATTTAGCACGAATGTTCTTATCCGCGCGGACGATATACCGCGCCTTGCTCCGCGTTATGATCGCTTCCTCGCCATTCGTGTTGACGAATTTCTGCGTCTTGCTGGCGAGGTCCGGAATGACCAGATCCGCTTCCTCATCAGTCGCCGGAGCAGGATTGCACCACTCCTTGACCTGATTGTACGGCCCCTTGGCATTATCCAAGGTCTGCGCGGCGCCGACCACGAGGAATTTCACCGGCGGCACGCGATCCGGATGCTTGTTCGAATCCACGAAAAGCCACCATGCGGCCAACACACCCATCAAAGTGGTCTTGCCATTCTGACGTGCGACCAACACGATCACCTTGCGAAACCTGTAGCTGCCATCCTCCAGCAATTCGAGAGCATGCACGAGCAGCCACTGCTGCCACGGGTACAGGTGGACGTGAAGCATGACCTCGGCAAACGCAATCACAGCGAAACCATTGCTCGTCTCCTTCGTCAACGGTCTGAGCGGCGGCGTATAAATACGCGGCAGTGTCACGCCATGCTTCTCATCATCGATAGCACCGAAAACCGCAAGATTCTCAGCCATCAACAACCACCCATCAGCCGAAACGCTTCATAAACTCGTCCATCGCGACGATCTTGTCGCTCTTCCGCGCCTCCGGCTTCGCATCGGCCTTCGGCTTCGCGGGACGGCCAACCTTCGTCGGCGCGTCAACGGTCAGACCAAGCGACTGGCAATACTTGAGGAATGTGGGGAGCGAAACATTATCCAATTTCCCATGCTCATCAATGAAACCAGTCTCACAAATCGAATCAATCCTCACGGCAAGCACGCGGGCGGCAGCAACCACGGCGGAATTCACAGCCTTGAGGTCGGTGTTCTTCAGCGAACGCTCCAAAGCGTCCGCCACCGAACTCTTCGGAAATTTCGAAGCCATGAAAACGCCTCCTTACGCGCGACCCATCGCCAGAAAAAACTCGTCGGGGAGAGGAAGAGCAACCACGCGGCAGGTCGGCCGGTCGGCGGCGTGTTTTGGGATTTCACCGCCCCCTACCGTGCTGTTGCGCTGTCTGTGTTGATCCATTGTCTTGAGAGCAGGCCGATTGGTGCTGGTGGGTCTTGGTTGCCGCGCAGTCTGTTGCAGCTGGTGTGGCTTGGTTTGAAGCCTGCTGGGTCATGCTGTAGCTCAGGGCGTTTAGAGACGGGATACAAATGGTCGAGGTTGAATGAATCGTCGCTTGTGTTCTTCGGTGCTGAATAATCTATCGGCATGCCGCATAGCCAGCAGACTGCATGAGTTGCTTTGCATTGGTTGAAGAATGTGGCTTTGTCTTTTTCGAATTGGCGTGTGGTCTTGCGGACTCTGCCTGCCATGTGACTCACCGCCTTGATGTGGTGCTCTGGGCTGGAGTCGAACCAGCGACCAACAGTAAGCGCGCGTTACCAACAGCATGCGAAGAGAAGAAACCTGGGCAGATGGGCCACCCTGATATTGCGCGTTCCTGCGGCTCTACCACTGAGCCTACCAGAGCCTGATATGATGATGGCCCAGCTATATTCTGCTGGGCCAT
>ERZ808246.1512-NODE-1512-length-16670-cov-5.455853_pt1 | contig 16670 bp, 20 predicted proteins | sample MGYA00521083_ERZ808246 | MGnify/ENA primary metagenome ERZ808246 (study PRJEB31516, sample SAMN03275577) | gut metagenome | biome: mammalia-associated habitat; material: feces | host: Papio cynocephalus | place: Kenya | collected 2012-07-07 ... | reverse complement strand
GTCAGGGCCATGAAGTGACCGGCGGTCAGGCTGTCAGCGGTGCAATCAAAGCCGATGTAGAAAGTAGCTTTGCCGTTGTTGATCAGATCGATGATCTCTTCATCGGTGATCTGCGCCACCAGGCCGCGGGCCTGCAGTTCTTCGTACAGAGTCATTGTTTGGTTTCCTCCTGTTTTGTCGGGCAGAGGGGAAAATAAAACGCCCTCCGCCAAAATAAATTGGCAGAGGGCGAGAAAAATTCGCGGTACCACCTCTGTTTGCCGCATCCTCACGGAATACGACCTCACGAGTGCATACCCCAGAGTAGAGCAACACTCCTGCGTTTGTAACGCTCGCACGCGGCACAGCCTACTAGCAAAAATGCATTCAGCCTGCAGCTCCGGGAGGTATTTCCCCTGCCGCCCTGTAACCCCTTTCACCAGCCGGGGCTTCTCTGGACAGTGCACATCAAGGTACTTATTCCCTTCATCGCCATTAACAGGTACTACTCTATCACAATCAGTTCGGCTTGTCAAGCAGGCATTTTATTTTGCGCTGAGCCCAAGCATTTCCCGTGCGTTGGCCCGGGAGAGGTTAGTCACATGGTCGCCGGAAATGAGATGGGCCAGCGCTTCTACACGGCCTTCTGTATCCAGCGGATGGATCTCGGTATAGGTTCGGTCATGCGATATGTTTTTCTGGATCAGCAGGTGGCAGTCCGCCAATGCCGCGATCTGTGCGGTATGTGTGATGCAGAGGATCTGATGCCCCTGTGCACTTTGACGCAGCACTTCACCAATGCGGCTGGCGGCCTTGCCAGAAACACCGCTGTCGATTTCGTCATAGACCACGGTAGGCACAGCGTCCTTGTCAGCCATGGCGTTTTTAATGGCCAGTGTGATACGGCTCAGTTCGCCGCCAGAAGCAATTTTGGCCAAAGGCTTAGGTGCCTCACCGGGGTTCGTAGAGATATAAAACTCAACGCTGTCCTGTCCGTGGCTTGCCAGCGGCCCCCGGCTGTGCCGCAGCGTCATACGAACGCCGGGCATATTCAAAAAGTCCAGCGTTCCGGAAATACGTTTGTTCAGCTCTTCAAATGCGTGCAGGCGCGTCTGGGTGAGAACTTCTGCTTTTTCGCGTGCCAATGTGTAGAGACGCATCTTTTCCGCCTGTAGATGGTCATACCGCTCCTGAGAAGTCTGAATGAGCTCCAGCTCTTCCCGGGCTTTCTGCCCAAACGCGATCATGTCTTCTACGGTATCACCATACTTGCGCTTGAGTTTATAGAGCAGATCTAGACGCTGTTCGATCTCGTCCAGTTCTGCATCGTTGGTATCATATGCATCCAGACGGTTGATCAGGTCTGCAGCGGCATCTTTAGCTGTGTAATAGAGATCCATCAATTGCCCGGCGGTGCCGGAAAGCGCCTCATCCAGCTGTGCTGCAGCATCCATTGCGTTGGAAGCCTCACCCAGAAGATCTACTGCACCGGCAGCATCATCTCCACCGGAGAGCAGTGCGTAACTCTGTGCAATACGATCCCGGATCGTGGAAGCATTGGTCAGAATTTTCCGGCGGCTTTCCAGTGCTTGCTCTTCGCCGGCTGTCAGCGCGGCGTCCTCAATCTCCTGCACCTGATAGTTCAGCAGGTCGATACGGCGCTGTTTTTCGGCTTCGTCCGTGATCATGGCATCCAGTTCCCGCTTGATCCGCACAAGTTCACGATACAGGACATAATACTCCTGGAATTCTGTGCTGTTCTGCGCATAGTCATCCAAAATTCCTAAATGACGGGCAGGATTCAGCAGGCCTACGGAATCGTGCTGACCGTTGATATTGATCAGTCCCCCGCACAGATCGCGTAGAATCGCAGCGGTGGCGGGCATCCCATTGATGCGGCAGGTACTTTTGCCCTCGGCAGTGATCTCGCGGCTGAGCATCAGCGCCTCTGACCGCTCATATCCGGCCTTTTCCAGACTGTCCAGCACAGTGTCCGGCACGTTATCAAATGCTGCACGGATCACCGCTTTCGCTGCCCCAGTACGAACCAGATCTTTTGAGGTGCGATTGCCAAGAATCGCATTGATCGAATCGATCAGGATCGATTTGCCCGCACCCGTTTCACCTGTGAGCACATTCAGGCCCGGCTGGAAATGGATTTCCGCCTTTTGGATAACAGCAACATTTTCAATTTGCAGGCTGCTCAGCATGATAATCTCTCCCGCATTTATTTCTGTACGATGTGCCGGGTCAGCTCCGAACAAATGGTTTTAGCATCGCGCTCGGAGCGGGCAACGATCAGAAAAGTATCGTCGCCGGAAAGGGTCCCGACCACATTTTTCCACTGCAGTGCATCAAAAACTTCACAAGCGGCATTTGCCATGCCGGAGTAGCATTTGACAAGCACAACATGTCCTGCATAATCCACGCCCAGAACAGACTCATGAAAGATCGTTTCAAAGCGCCCCTGTGTTTTGGGGTTGAAACTTTCATTCCGGCTGGAAACATAGCGGTAACCTTCTGCAGTTGCCGCTTTCACAAGGCAGAGCTCCCGGATATCACGGGAGACGGTGGCCTGCGTTACATCAAAACCTTCTTTGCGGAGGTAATCCAGCAGAACTTCCTGCCGGCTGATGGGATATTCCTGAACCAGCCGAAGGATCGTCTGCAGACGATCCCCTTTGCTCTTTGCATCTTCCTTACGGCTGCGTGCCATAAAACTCGCCCCCTATTATCGCCTGCTGCGCAATTTCTGATCAATGGCCTGGAACTGATCTGCCCGGCCAAACGTGATAAGCTTTACTACCTGATCGGACAGCCGCACTTCTGCGGTAGCACCGGCCTTTAACGGAAACCCGGCTGCACCATCACAGCTGATAAAAACTTCGTCGTCTGCTACCTGCCCTACACAAATATTGAGCTTACGCTCCTGTGCAAAAACCATAGCCGGGCTTGCAAGGCTGTGCGGACAGATCGGCGTGACAACAACACCCTTTGTCTGGGAATCCAGAATCGGACCTCCGGCCGCAAGCGAATAAGCAGTGGAGCCTGTAGGAGTTGCCACGATAACGCCGTCGCCACGGTAGTGTTCCACAAGGATATCATCGCAGTAAATGCTGAAGTCGATCGCCTGCTGTAAGCGGCCCTTAGTGACGACCACATCATTCAGCGCGTGGCCTTCCCAGCCGTCATGGCCAAGAACGCGGACATACAAAAGCATCCGGTTGTCCAGGCTGAACTCACCTCTTGCCACGGCAGAAAGTTTGGTTTCCATTTCACTGATCTCGCAGGTAGCAAGGAAGCCGCATCGGCCCAAATTGATGCCGAGGATCGGTTTGGCATATCTCAGCGAGAGGTTTGCTTCGTGCAGAATCGTTCCATCTCCGCCGATGGTCAGGATCACATCTGCGCCCTCAAGGCACTTTTCCAGCGGCAGGTAAGTCACACCCATTGTGCTGCAGCTTTCCCGCAGAGAATCACACATCAGCACGGAAGCACCGTGTGTCAGAAGGATCTGTGCAGCGCGCAGTGCAATCTCGTTAGCGGAAGCCTTGCCGGGATTCGGAGAAATGTAAATCGTCATACCGGGAACTCTTTCCTTTCACAATGCCTGCTGCAGTGTCAACGGTCAAGCGTACTGTGACTTGCCGCAACTACCTGGTCGGCAATACTGTCATCCAGCACTGCAGGCTCACTGCTCTTCTGAACGAACATCAGATACTCAATGTTGCCCTCCGGGCCTTTCACCGGGCTGAAGTCCAGACCGCGCACGGCAAAACCGTTTGCCGCAGCGTAACCCATGGCATTGTGCAACACCTCACGGTGAGTGGCAGGGTCACGCACAACGCCGTTCTTGCCCACTTTTTCACGGCCAGCTTCGAACTGCGGCTTGACCAGGCAGACACCCATGGCATCCGGAGTCGTAATAGCCTGTGCAACCGGGAAGATGTGATGCAGAGAGATGAAAGAAACATCTACGCTGAAAAATTCAATAGGCTCTGCAAGATCTTCCGGTGTAACATTGCGGATATTAGTGCGCTCCATATTGACCACGCGCTCGTCGGTGCGCAGGCTCCATGCAAGCTGACCATAACCGACATCTACGGCATATACCTTGACGGCACCGTTCTGCAGCATACAGTCGGTAAAGCCACCGGTCGATGCGCCAATATCCATGCAGACCTTGCCGTTTGGAGTCAGCGGGAAACACTGCATGGCTTTTTCCAGCTTCAGACCGCCGCGGCTCACATAGCCGATATCATGGCCGCGCACTTCCACCTTAGCATCTTCTTTGATCATCTCACCGGCCTTATCAACCTTTTGCTCATTGACAAAAACGATACCGGACATGATCAGTGCTTTCGCACGTTCTCGACTCTGTACCAGACCATGCTGTACCAAATATTGATCCAAACGAATTTTCACGATTCAAATTCTCCTTTCGTTAAAGCTGTCTGCACAGCCTGTTTCAGGTGCTCTGCATCCAACCCGGTGGCCTGCTTGATCTGATCGACCCTTGCATGGGGCAGGCAGGCCTCACGGACTGCAGCATGGATGAATTTGCCATTCCATCCGTGCTGCTGCAAAGCGCACTCTAAATGCTCACCAATGCCGCCGACAGCGATACATTCTTCGGCAAACAGAACAATCTTGTAATTTAGCAAAGATTCGATGAAATTATCTGTAAAGGGATAAATCTTTACAAGCTTTAAAACGTCACTCGAAATATTTTCTGCATCCAATTCGGCGGAAGCCTTCAGTAAATCCAGCATTTCGTCTGCATAACTGATAAGGACGATTGATGCATCCTTGCTCTGCTTCAAATAATCATATTCCATCCCACTGCAGGCATACTCTGCGAGTACAGCATTCTCTCCACCACGCGGATAGCGAATAGCACGCGGGCCATGGAAAGAATCGGATAGAAGTTTGTGCAGCCAGTATTTCAGTTCGGAATAATTGGAAGGCGCATAGATAGGCATCCCGAGCTGACTCAGGAATGCCGGGTCGTAGATGCCCTGATGAGTCTCACCATCAGCGGGAACGAACCCGGCACGATCAATGGCAAATACAACATTTTCCTTTAATAAATTCACGTCGTGAATGATCTGATCATAAGAGCGCTGCAGGAAGGTAGAGTAAATACAGACGACTGGCAGCATCCCCTGACTGGCAAGCCCGGCAGCAAAAGTGACCGCATGCTGTTCTGCCATACCCACATCAAAGAAACGTTCCGGGCGGCTGTGTGCAAAAAACTGCAGACCGGTACCATATTTCATGGCCGCGGTGATAGCACAAAGCTTCGGGTTTGAATCTCCTTCCTGTACCAGTTCTTTGCCGAACACAGTAGAGAAAGATTCTGCCGGAGCCACTTCGGGGTCAGGCATTCCATCAGGGTCAAAGGCGGAAACTCCATGGTAATTTCCGGGATTCACCTCTGCAGGCTCATAGCCTTTTCCCTTTTTGGTGACAACATGAAGAAAATGCGGCCCCTGACGGTTACAAATCGTGCGGAGCGTGCGTTCCAACTCTTCTTCATTGTGGCCATCTACCGGCCCGATGTACTGAAAGCCCATATCCTCGAACATGGTGGAGTGGTACATTGCACGGCGCACCAGTGTTTTGCACTCAGTAATGGTCTTCTTTAACGGAGTGCCAACAACGGGTACACCATCCAGAAAGGTACGAACGTTATCCTTTGCATCAAAATAAGCGGTGGTCGTTCGCAGGTGGGTCAGATAACGGGCAAGGGCACCGACGTTCTTAGAAATGGACATCTTGTTGTCATTCAAGATCACCAGCAGATTGTTCAAACTGCCGATGTTGTTCATGCCCTCATAGACCATGCCGCCAGTAAAAGCGCCGTCGCCGATCACTGCGACAACAATGCCCGGTTCACCACGTAGCTTTTTTGCCCAGGCCATACCGATCGCCAGCGAAAGCGCCGTATTGCCATGCCCGGCAATAAACGCATCGTGTTCGCTCTCGTTTGGGTTCGGAAAGCCGGAAATGCCGTCGAGCTGGCGAAGCTTATCAAACTGCTTTCGGCGCCCAGTAAGGATCTTGTGTGTGTAGCACTGATGCCCCACGTCAAAAACGATTTTATCCTGGGGTGTTGTCAGCACGCGGTGCAGAGCCACCGTAAGCTCCACTGCACCCAGATTGGAGGCCAGATGACCGCCCGTTTTGGAAATATTTTCCAACAGAAAATGACGAATCTCTGCACACAGCTGAACCACCTGCTGATGATCCAGCTTTTTCAGGTCGCTGGGGTGGTTGATGTTGTCCAGCAGCAACGTTCTCATACTTACACGTCCTTCAAAAAAGTTTCCGGTTGGCACGGTCTCACGCCATAGGATATAGCAGCCCAACAGCTACGCCAACCAGCACACCTGCAACGACCTGCAGCGGAGTATGGCCGACCATTTCCTTCAAGTGCATATTCTGCAGAAAGGGCGCATTTTTTTCGCTCACATCAATCCACTGGTCGATCATCTGGTTCAGAACCTTGGCTTGTTCGCCGGTCTCATGGCGTACGCCCATTGCGTCGTGCATGGTAATGATGGCCACCACGCTGGCTACCGCAAAAATAGCGGAACCGACGCCTTCACAGCGTGCCGTTGCAATGACCATTGCACAGACGGTTGCGCTGTGGGCACTGGGCATACCGCCATCGCCCCACATGCGCTCCAACTGGAACTTGCCCAGCAGAATAAAGTTGATGATGGTCTTCAAAACCTGCGCCACAAACCAGCCCAGAAGGGATACGGTCAGGATCTGATTGAAGGAAAAAATATCGTGAATGATCTGCATAATCGTTTTCCTTTATTCTGAAATTTTTAATTTTTGCGGGTCAGAAGCTGCTGCGCAAGCTGCTCCAGAAATACCGCCTTTTCACCAAAATTCCGGCGGAGCACAGTACAGGTCTCGTCGTTCAGCTTGCGTGCAAGCTCCATGGCACCGTCTGCGCCATAAAGTGTCACAAAGGTTGTTTTGCCGTTTTCACTGTCGCTGCCAATGGGCTTGCCAAGCTGTTCGGCGGTACTAGTCACGTCCAGAACATCATCTACAATCTGGAACACAAGGCCGATGCCGTAAGCGTATGCTTCCAGAGCCCTGCACTGTCCTTCGTCCGCCTGCGCAGCCGCAGCACCCATTTGAATAGCGGCGTTGATCAGTGCGCCAGTCTTGTTCCGGTGGATCAGCCGCAGCTGCTCTTCGGTCGCAGCCAGCGCTTCGTATTTTAAATCAAGCTCCTGGCCATAGACCATACCCCGGCTGCCGGCACCGGAACCCAATGCGCGCCCAGCCCGGACACACACCTGTGCGCTGGCCGGTGCATTGGCAACCACTTCAAAGGCTTCGGTCAGCAAGACATCGCCTGCCAGCATTGCAGTTGCTTCACCAAAGGCTTTATGGCAGGAAGGCCGACCACGCCGCAGGTCATCATTATCCATACAGGGCAAGTCGTCGTGGATCAGGGAATAGCAATGCAGCATTTCTACCGCAGCAGCAAACTGCTCTGCGGCATCCATATTGCCGCCCAGCATATCACAAACACTGAGAACGAGAGCTGCTCGGATGCGCTTTCCGCCGCCAAGCAGACTGTAACGTGCCGCACGGCAGACCTCGGAACTTTCCGGCAAAAACATCTCGCAGGCTTTTTCCAACGCTGCAGTTGCCTGCGCAAGATATTGATGATATTGTGCTTGATAATCCATTAGTCGGCCTCCTGTTCTACCGATACGGCCGGTGCAAGCTTTGCATCAATCTCGTCGATTTGCAAAGCAGTCTTTTCCAGCACAGTGCGGCAGTAATCCATTAAAGATGCCGCTTCTGCATAAAGTTTGACTGACTCTGCAAGAGAAGTATCCTCGCTTTGCATCTTTGCAAGAATAGTATTCAGGCGTTTCATGCCTTCCTCAAAACTTTTAGGTGTTTTCATCCATTTCCTCCACCGCTTCTACCCGGCATTTTGCCCGGTGGGAAACGCTGCGAATGTAGATTGATTCATTGGGGTGCAGAGCATCCACACTGGAGATCTTGCCGCTGGGCTGAGTGATTATTGCGTATCCACGAGCAAGCACCCGATAAGGACTCAAAGAATCGGCCAATGCGGCAGAATGCCGCATTTGACGCTTTGCGGAGAGTTCCTTTTCACGCATTTGCATTTGAATTGCTTGCTGCAGCTGCAAAAGCCGTTCCTGATTTTTTTGCCAGACCTTACGGGAAATGCCCTGTTCCAACACAAAGTTGTATTGATCCAGACCATTATAGCATAAATCAAGACGGTTTTGCATATTTTTACGAATATTTTGCTGCAAATCCAGTAAAATCCGCTTTTGCTCTGCCTGGTCCGGCACAGCAAGCTCTGCGGCAGCCGACGGCGTAGGCGCACGCTGATCCGCCACAAAATCCAGAATGGTATAGTCGATCTCATGTCCAATCGCACTGATCAGCGGTTTTTTGCACTTGAAAGCCGCCCGGGCGATCACTTCCGCATTGAAAATCCACAAATCTTCCCTGCTTCCGCCGCCGCGTGCCACGATGATCTCGTCTACATCCCTGCACTGATCCAGCTTTCGGATCGCGTCAGCAACCAGTTGCGCGGCATCAAAACCCTGCACTGTGACCGGGCAGAGCAACAGTCTGACCATCGGCCACCGTCGACTGATCACATTTTTGATATCCTGCAGTGCGGCACCTGTTTTGCTTGTTACCACACCGATGCACTTCGGGAATGCCGGAAGCGGCTTTTTGTGTTCCGGGTCAAACAGGCCTTCCTGCTCCAACCGGGCTTTGAGTTGTTCCAGCGCCAGTTGCGCAGCACCAATTCCATCCGGGAACATTTCGTTCACGTACAGCTGAAATGCACCGTCGCGCTCATAAAGGGTGGCGCGGCAGCGTACAACGACCCGCATTCCCTCTTCCGGGCGGAAAGCCAGACGGCGGGCATCCGAACGGAACATTACTGCCTTTACGCTGCTGGCTTCGTCCCGCAGCGTAAAATAGCAGTGCCCGCTGCGGGCATTCTGAACAAAGTTTGCGATTTCGCCGCGCAGGGCAAGATCGAACAGGATATCATTGGTGTCAAACAGTGTTTTGACATAGCTGTTCAGAGCAGAAACCGTGATCACTTCAGCCATAAACCGGCCTCCCGTGCAGCAAGAATGGAAACGCCGATCGCATTGTCGCTGGAATACTGCCCAGGTACAAAATAGACGTTGGGCATCCGTTTCTGCACCCAGGCGTGGATAATGTCGCTGCTCATCACACCACCGGCACAGACTACAGGCAGGCCGGGGTATTCTTTCAATGCGGCCTTTGTCATTTTGACCACAGTATCCGCTACGCAGAGCAGACAGTACTTGCACACATACTCCGGTGCCTTGCCTGCTGCCAGCAAAGCGTTGCACTGGTTTTCCAAGCCGGAAAGGCTGCACTGCATCCCTTTCACGCTGGATTTGGGCTTGATATCCTCTTCGCACTGTGCCGCCATGCGGGAGACTTCTGCACCCGCCGGGAATGCAAAGCCAAGCCTGACACCCACACGGTCCACTGCCTGACCGGCATAGAGATCGGTGCTGGTGCCAAGAGTTGTGATCTGGCGCACTTCGTCGCACAACAGAAGATCCGTTGTTCCGCCCGAAATATGGAAAAGAAGAACTTTTTCTTTAAAAAGCTGTTCTCCTTTTGCTGCAAACAGTGCAGCTGCAACATGGCCCTGCTGGTGGGTAGTCAGCACAAGCGGGATATCTCTGGCCTTTGCAAATGCAGTGGCCGCACTTATGCCTGCCAGAAAGCAGGGCATATAGCTGCCCTCTGCCGGGCGTGGCTTTTGTGAGACGCCCACGGCGTTGATCTGGGTAAGATCAAATTCCTGTGCAAGTTCCTGCATCATTTCCGGCAGCGCTACCGTGTGATGAAACAGCGCGTCGCTTTGCCGCAGACCAAGCTGGCCTGGTTTTACCGGCAAAAACCGCTTTTTTGCACAAACAACCTCTCCGGCTGTATCAAACACTGCCAGAGAGGTTGCGTAGTTGCTTGTATCGACTCCAAGCGTATAATAGCTCACAGCTCAGCCTGCTCCGATGCGGCTTCCTCGCTCAGGCCGTGATCCCGGGCCACTGCGCCAAGCAGACCGTTCACGAACTGATAATCTTCGTCCGCACCATACTTCTTCGTCAGCTCTACGGCCTCGTTGATGGCAACGCCGGGTTTGTTTTCACCGCCGAACAGCATCTCAGCAATAGCAAGACGCAGAACAGTCAGACTTACACGGGGCAGACGCTCCATCGTCCAGTTGCGCAGATGTGCACGGATCTCATCATCTACCTCAGCGGAATGGTCATAGTATGCATTCAGCAGGTGCTTGCTGAAACCATCCACGGGGTGTTCCTCATCGTTTTCTTCATGGTTGATGATGGCCTCTGCCAGAGGGATATCACCAAACGTCTGAGAGAACGCCAACAGGAAGGCGTTCTCGCGTGCTTCTCTACGGGGCAAAATATTTTCCATAATGTTCCTCTCGCAATACGAACCCTCCCCGGCAGAGTAGACGGGGAGGATCAGTTTCTACTTTATAAAATTCCAGAGATCACTGCGCGGTATCGTCTGCCACGTCAGCAAGACCTGCAATAATCAGATTGACACGGCTGACCGTTACATTGGTCATGTTCTGGACAGCATTCTTCACATTCTCCTGTACCTTTTCTGCTACAGAGGGAATACGAGCGCCGAATTTCATCATCAAGTGCAGGGTGATATTTGCGGTTCCGTCCCGCATTTCTACGATGACAGGCGGCTGAATGCTGGAAGCTTCCAGCAGATTCTTGAGCTTTTTATTCTGTCTGCCGCAGGAGACCTCGGCAACGCCCTCAATTTCAAGTGCGGCGCAGCGTGCGATCTTTGCGATCACTTCGGTCGAAATCTGAAGAGTACCGCCCTGAAGATCCATATTCTGCAAATCCATTGTGTTGTCCTCCATTTAAAGGCGGAGCATACTGCCTGCCTTCTCTGTTTGAAATGGTCCTGCCTGAAACGATTGATGCATTACGCAGGACAACATGATTTTCAATTGATAGAGTTATTATACCATCAAAGCAGGGGCGATTTCAATACTTGTTTCAAAAACTCTCTTTTCCAGCAGTCGCAATCGCTGTATCCTGTGAAAAGTTCGCTTATTTTACCTCAACGACTGTGATATTCTGGGCAGAAACGGTGCTCTTGCTCAGAACCACATCCCGGATCTGTGCCACCTGAGCTGCAGTGAGCGGTTCACCAGAAGTCATAACGGTAAGGTCTGCACGACCGGACTGCAAAAAGCACAGGCAGTCAGCAAAGCCTTTGGCTTTGATCAGAGTCTCAATCTCGTTTTCTGCGTTCAGGTCTTCAAGATTCGTTGTCAGCTGAGCTGTATATTCCTTTTTCTCCTCGGACGTCAGAGAAGACGACTTCATGGTTTTCTGGAGTGTATCCATTGCTTCATCGTGGGCTTTTTCCCGTTTCAGCCGTGCCTGCTCAAAAAACTTGGAGCCGCCGTCACTGGCAACGCTGACAAGCTGTGCTTCCCCATAGTTTTTGTTGGCGCTGGACGCAGCCTCCGCCTCGGTAGGCAGTTCATCCAGAATGGCATCGGCCTGTACCGGCTGCTCTGCCTGAGCTGCCACCATCAGAGCGTCACTTTCAGAGTCAATGGGCGCATCCGTGCGGGCATACTGCCAGTTTAAGTAAACGGCGATCATCAGTGCCGCAGCCAGTGTGACAGCGGTAACACGGCGGGTATTTCTGGAAAGTGCTCTCATAAAACAGTTCCTCCTTAAAAAGCTGATCGGATTTATTGTTTGCGATGTTCTATGCAGACGCGGTTTGATGGCAGATCCAGCAATGCACAGACCATCTCGGTGATGCGTGCAGCGACCCGGACATCACCACCGCCGTCGCACAGAACTGCTACCCCGCGAATCTGTGGGAGATAGATCGTTTCTGTCAGGGCAGATCCGTCATCCAGAAGAACATGCGTGCTTTGCTCCTGCAGATCGCCGGACTGTGTGTCCACAGCATAAATGGATTCTTCCCCGGTTTCAAGTGTCACCATCACGGTCGTCCGGCCTGCGCCGTTCAATTGAGATATCAGTTTCTCAAGCCGCTGCTCAAGCTGAGTCTGGTATTGCAGTGCAGTCTGGTCATTTTCTGACGGAGCGGCAGAGGCCGTTTTCTGTGGAAAGAGCTCTGAGAGAAGGATGAGCAGCAACGCCAGGACACCGGTCACCATGGCAAGCATCGCCCGCCCCTGCTTTCCATGCAGATTTTCCGGCAGAGAAAAGAACTTGCTTTCCATCAGCCGTCCTCCTTTTCCATGCACTGGATGTTTTCTGTTCCAAGCGCTGTTTTAAGAAACGCAGTTACCTTTTGTGTCTGAGGCTCTTTGACCCCAGACGGCAGATATACAGCGGCCTGCAGTGCCCGTATTTCGTTTCCGGCTTGTTCCAGCTGGATTTTAAGACGGACATCAAGGCCAAACTGCTGTGCGCACTCTGCTTCCAGCGTTTCCTGCAGCCTGGTTTGCGTCTGAGAAAGGATCAGAGATATTGTATCATCCAACTGTACGGGCGTCGGATTGGAAACCGACGCTTTTTTTAGCTCGGACGGAGCGCCCGGGAGCCAACGTAAAAGAACTACTAGAATATATAGGCACGCTACAGTTTTTATGCATCGGTGCGTCCAGCCGTTGGGCCCGACAAGAAGGCTTACCAGCTCTGCACAAATGCAGGCTATACAAAAAGCGACTGTAGTGTTTTGAAGCGCCTGCATCTTATCCGCCTCCCGCCATCATCAGAGCTGCAACTCCGATCAGAACCAGTTCGGAGAAAAGAGCCGTTATCGCAGCCATACACCGCACTGCCTCAGCAAGGCAGGCAAACAGAGCTCTGCACCGCCGGTTTTCCGCCGCATCACATAACAACACACAGCTATGCAGAAACAGCAGATTCAACAATAAGGTAAGGTACATCGGAACAAACTCTGCACCGAGGATCGCTAGCGCAGCAAATCCAAGTGAGCTTTTCAGAAGCTGCATTCCTGCAAGAAGTGCTCCGGCTGCACTGCTCAGCGCTTCACCAATTACAGGCACACTTCCGGTAAGAAACTGGCTCAGTCGCAGGGCTGTGCGATCAAGCTGTACGGTTACAACGCGCTGCAAACCAAGCAGAACCGCAAAGATACGGCCTGTCCAACGAAGTCCCTTCTGCATAAAAACACCGGTGAGCCTGCAGGTATCAGAAAGGCCTTTATGTGTACTGACACAGCAAGCCATGCTGATAGCGAGATAGCTCTGCAAAAGCGGGTCGACCCATAGCGCAGTCCCCTGTGCCAGAAAGCAAAGACCCGAGAGCAGCAGCCCGCAGGATGCTGCTCCGGCGTTGCCTTCGCCGCCTGCCGTAAGAACGCCACCATATACAGGGAGAAAGCCCAGCATAAAGTTTTTCCAGTCCAGCATTTTCCCGCAAATCGCCTGCGCCAGCTGAACAAGGTCACTCCATAAAAGCACTCCGCATCCGCCGGCGGATATCACTTCCAGAAGGGCAGAATCTCTGCTGTCACCAAGCAAAAATGAGAGCAGGACAATGACCAGCAAAAACACAAAAACATCGGCATAACCGGCGGCTGTCTGTGCAATAAAACGCATCGGGGAAACCGGAAGAAAACTGCGCAATGCTCCGAGAGGATCTTCTGCAAAGGACGTCAGCGTTTGTGGGGCAGCATCAAGATATTTCTGCCAGATATTTTGCCCTGGAAGAAGCGAAAAATCAGCCGCATAAGCCGTCGGAAGCCGTGGCATCAGGCAATGCACGTTTATGATAAAACCAGCAAGTATGAGGCGCTTTTTCATCCTGCAAGCCCCCAGATCTTCTGACAAACTTCCTCAAAAAGCGGATAGGCCGCAGTCAGTACAAGACACCGGCCGGCAAAGCCTGCGCACCAGCCAAGAGAATCTGCTCCTGATTCTTCACAGAGTGTGCGGGCATAGTCTGTCAGAAGCAGTATCCCCGCACAACGGAGCAGGCAGGAAAAAGCCTGTCCGCCCATCCGTTGGCTCAGAGAAACAATGCCCTGCAAAAGAGTCTGGGCAGCAGTGCCTATCTGCAGCAGGAGAAAAATCGCTGCCCCGATGGAAAGTACCACTGCATAGGCCGGAGAGTACCTTTGCAAAAGGAGCTGCGCCAGGGCCAGAACGATCACAGCTCCCATGACCGCAAATGGCGTGCTCATAGCGCAAACAGAGATTTTATCGTTACAAAAAGCACACTGATTTGTTTAACAAGGATTGAAAGCACAACGACAAGGCCGGCCAGTGTGGTCATCATTGCCTGGTCTTCCCGCCCGGAACGGATCAGCAGCTGATTCAGTACTGCTACAATGATCCCAATGGCCGCTATTTTGAACACAAGGTCGATCTCCACAGTTTTTGCCTCCTGATAATTTGTTATAAGAAAACAAGTGCAAGAACTGCCCCGGCGGCAAGACCCAGTTTGTGAGGGAGTCCGGCCCGGGCCTGAACCGTCTGCTGTGCTTTCTGCTGAAATGTCTGAAAGCGCGCAATGTAATATTGCAGCCGCTCACATTCTTGCGGCGCCTCTGCACGTCCTATTCCGGTCATGCATTCCGCAAAACATTCCCGCTCAGAAGCAGAAAGTGCTTCCGGAGGTGGAAGCTCTTGCAAAGGACGCTCTGCTTCGGGTTGATCCAAAACACCTTCCCGCACAAGCTTGCCATAAAGCAGCTGAAGGTCTGCCCGACGGAACTCGATCTCCTGCCGGATGCGCTGCAAAAGCTCGATCGTACGAGTCAGTGCATTCAGGTGGAGCTCGTCCTTTTGCTGAACTGAATCCCCTATCAACCACCCGCACACTGGCAGAAGCAGAAGGCCTGCCACATGAAAAAAAGTCACAGAATATGCACCTCTTTGATCTGCCCCGGAACTGTGCGCCCCTGCAAAAGAACCAGCACATGCAGCATTCCACGCTTTTTCAAATACTGAGTCTGAGGCCTATGAAGCGCATCTTCAAGGCCGGATGCATGGATGCTTGCAATAAAATCCACCCCGCTGAAAAATCCCTGTTCCAGTGCCGTCACTTCCGCCAGGCTGCCCAGCTCGTCCAGCAGGATCACCTGCGGAGAGAGCGTACGCAATGCCATTTGAATCCCCGCTTCTTTTGGGACGCCTGTCAGCACGTCCACCGCAAAAGGATACTTCCGGGCGCTTTGCGGGAACATTTCGCATCGCTCATCCAAAACAACTGTGCTTTTTTGCAGCCGACTCAGTTCTTCTACAATTTGTCGGAGCAGGGTCGTCTTTCCACTGTCCGGCTCACCAATGATCAGCATCCCAATGAACTGTCCCTTTAAAATATCGAGAAGTTTCTCGGGAAGCTGCAGCGAAATTTCCCGTGCAACGCGGAAATTCAGAGAGGTAACTTGTTGAAGAACAAGCTGCCCGTCTTTGTCTGCAAATCGCCCTGCAATGCCTACGCGGCACCCGCTGGACGTTGTCAGGAATCCTTGCGACAATTCCATCTGGTGCGTATGTACCGAACCGCCGCAGAGGGTGTGAAAGATCTCTTCCATTTGCAGTGGTGTCAGTTTAATATCGCGCAGCGTGGGCGGGCATTCCGGCAGTTCTTCCAGCGAATACTGACGTCCTGAGAGCGTCAGAGAAACGCCATGGCCCGTCCGTAGGCGAAGCTCATGAATACGGACAGCAGCTTCGGAAGGAAGCTGTTCCAACGGGCGTGCCAGCCAGCACGGAAGCGCCCGGATAGCTCTGTAGTATTCGTCCATTGCCTCATTCTCCTTTCCGGCGGAGCATTTGCTATGAGTATATGCGCAGGCGGGCCGGATAGAACGGAAACAAAAAGCCCCTGCAGCTTGTTTATGAACTGCAGAGGCTTGAATGCCGCTATTTTATTGAATGTGAAAATCAGGCATTGTCATCATCTTTGAGCATTGCGAGAAATTCTGTTTCGGTCAGCACAGGCACTCCCAAAGCCTGTGCCTTAGTCAGTTTGGAACCGGCCGCTGTGCCGGCAACGACATAGGCCGTCTTTTTGGAAACCGAGCTGCTGGCTTTGCCGCCGTTCTTAACGATAAGGGCTTCCGCTTCATTGCGAGAGAGGGTTTCCAGTGTGCCAGTCACGACCAGTGTTTTGCCTGCCAGCTTATCGCCCTTGGGCTCACCTTTCCACTGCATGTTCAGCCCGGCATCAGCCAGACGATGCACAAGGTCGGTCGTACCTTCCTTGGCAAAAAACTCTACGACACTCTGTGCCATCACGCCGCCAAAACCGTCAATTTCACTGATCTGCTCTACAGTTGCCTCACGGATTGCCTGCAGTGTCCCGAAATGCTCTGCAAGCAGCGCGGCAGCCTTATCTCCGATGTTGCGGATGCCAAAACCGAACAGCAGCTTATCCAGATTGTTCTGCTTGGAATTCTCAATGGCGGTTAGCAGATTATCAGCGCTTTTCTCTTTGAATTTATCCAGCATTAAAAGCTGTTCCCGGGTCAAAGAATAAATATCCGCCGCCGAATGCACCATGCCTTTGTCCACCAGCTGAGTGGCAACGGCGGTGCCAAGACCTTCAATGTCCATTGCATCACGGGACGCAAAATGGATGATATTTCGCAGAGAT
>ERZ808246.1511-NODE-1511-length-16679-cov-3.506256_pt1 | contig 16679 bp, 15 predicted proteins | sample MGYA00521083_ERZ808246 | MGnify/ENA primary metagenome ERZ808246 (study PRJEB31516, sample SAMN03275577) | gut metagenome | biome: mammalia-associated habitat; material: feces | host: Papio cynocephalus | place: Kenya | collected 2012-07-07 ... | reverse complement strand
GAGTAAAGGCACATGATTTATCAATGCTCTCGTCCGTAACTATCGGAGCGGCCGCATCAAAAAAGCTGAGTGAACCGCCGCAAAGCTCTTTTATTTTGTCTGCAAGAGCATCGGAAGCGAGCGGACCTGCAGCAATGATAACGTTGCCCTCGGGAATATCCGTAACCTCACGGCATTCAAGCTCAATGAGCGGATGTGACTTTATTTTTTCCGTTATCATGCGGGAAAATTCATCACGGTCAACAGCAAGCGCACCGCCTGCCGGAACGCTGCATTTTTTTGCACATTCAACGCAGATCGAACCGAGCCTTTCCATTTCGGCTTTGAGCAACCCTGCCGCCGAGCCGACACGCTGAGCCTTGAGCGAATTGGAACAGACAAGCTCTGCGAGCATATCCGTTTTGTGGGCAGGAGAATGCTTTTTCGGCTTCATCTCGGCTATTGTGACAGGTACACCTCTGTTTGCGAGTGCCCACGCAGCCTCAACGCCTGCCAAACCTCCGCCTACAACAAGAACTCTGTTCATTTACTGATCTTCCTTTTTCTTGCTTTTTCTTTCTGCCTTGCGCTCATATCCGCAATTCTCATCAAGACAAACTATCAGTCCGCCTCTGCGCTTAAAGAGCGACTTGCCGCACTTCGGGCAGGTTTCGTCGGTTGGCTTATCCCATGTCATAAAGTCGCACTCGGGCCAATTTGAGCAGCCGTAAAACGGGAATCCCCTCTTTGACTTTCTTTCAATGACCTCGCCTCCGCACTTGGGGCATTTTGCATTGGTCTTTGTAACAAGCGGCTTTGCGTTCTTGCACTCGGGATATCCGGGACAAGCAAGAAACTTGCCGTAACGGCCAACCTTGATAACCATCATTCTGCCGCATTTCTCGCACGGAATATCCGTAACGTCCTCATCAAGCTGAATCTTGACGTCTTTCATATCCGCCTTAACCTTTTGCAGGTTCTTATCGAATTCATCATAGAATTCGTGGAGCATGGCGATATAATCTTCCTTTCCCTCGCCGACCTCGTCAAGCTTGGTCTCCATGCCTGCAGTAAACTTCGTGTTAACTATCTTTGAAAACTTCTCCTTAAGGAGCTTCGTTATCGCTTCACCCAGCTCCGTAGGATAGAGCTGTTTCTGCTGACGCTTTACATATTCACGTTTAACTATCGTTGTGATGATAGTTGCGTATGTGCTCGGACGTCCGATTCCGTTCTCTTCAAGAGCCTTGATAAGAGACGCTTCGGTATATCTCGCCGGCGGCTGAGTAAAATGCTGATTGCCCTTTAGATCCTTGAGCTTGAGCTTGTCACCTGTGTTCAGCTCGGGGAGCTTTCCCTCTGCTTCGGCATCCTCATCGTCCGTGCTCTCCTCATAGAGAACCGTAAATCCGTCAAATTTAATGCTGTAGCCTGCGGCAGTGAAGCGGCAGTAACCGTCAACGCCCTCTGTTACGGCATCGATCTCCGCCTTAACGGTATTCTGAATACAGGTAGCCATTAAGCTTGCAACAAAGCGCTTCCAAATGAGCGTGTAGAGCTTGTATTGATCGGATGTAAGGCTACCTCTTACCTTGTCGGGAGTGAGTGCGGGATTAGTCGGTCTGATAGCCTCGTGACCGTCCTGGGCATTGCTTCTTGACTTGAAATATCTCGGCTTTTCCGGAAGATATTTTTCGCCGTAGGTCTCAAGAATAAAGCTGTTTGTGGCAGCTCTTGCCTCCTCGGAAATTCTCAGAGAGTCGGTTCTCATATATGTGATAAGACCTGTTGTGCCGATTCCTGCAATGTCAACACCTTCGTAAAGCTCCTGAGCGGCACGCATTGTACGCTGAGCCTGAAATCCCATGCGGCGTGATGCCTCCTGCTGGAGAGTCGAGGTGATGAACGGCGGAGCGGGATTTTTCTTTCTTGTGCCTTTCTTAACGGAGGTAACGCTGTACTTTGCGTTTTCAAGCCTTGCAAGATATGCGTCCGCCTGCTCTTTATTTGTGATTTTAACCTTGCCCGTTTCGTCGCCGTAGAAGCTTGCCGAAAAAGTTTTTCTGCTCGGCGAGGTGAACTTTGCATCAAGCGTCCAATATTCCTCGGGAACGAAAGCTCTTATCTCATTTTCACGGTCAACAATGAGCCTTACGGCAACGGACTGAACACGGCCGGCCGAAAGACCACGACGAATTTTCTGTGAAATAAACGGGCTGAGCTTGTAACCTACAAGGCGGTCAAGAATTCTTCTTGCCTGCTGAGCGTTTACAAGGTTCATGTCAATCGAACGGGGATGTTTCATTCCGTTCTCAATGCCCGTTTTTGTAATTTCATTAAATGTAATTCTGTTTGCGGCATTCATATCAAGACCGAGCAAAGTTGCAAGATGCCACGATATAGCCTCTCCTTCTCGGTCGGGGTCGGTTGCGAGATAAACGCCGTCAGACTCGGCAACCATGTTTTTAAGCTCCTTAACGAGCTTCTCCTTGCCCTTGATAACGGCATATTTCGGGGCAAAATCATTCTTGACGTCGACGCTCAGCTTCGCCGCCGGCAGGTCACGGACATGACCCATTGAGGCGGTTACGTTATAGCCTTGGCCGAGATATTTTTTTACTGTTTTAACCTTTGTGGGTGACTCCACTATTACCAGTTTGGACATAAATGCATCATCCTAATTTAAGTTATTGTTTTAATTTATTATTGTTTGATTTTATAGTTCTTGCCTGCGAGAGGTTCAATATATCCGAGAATTTCAAGCTCCGTCATCGCCGAAAGGAAATCGACTGTGCCGAGCTTCGTTCTGAGGATAAGCTCCTCCGCCTGCATGGTTTCCTCAGAAAAGGCGTCAAAAATAAGCTTCGCCTTTTCGCTTATATTATTCGGAGCGGCAGACTTAACAAATGGCTTTGCATCCTGCGTTTCCGCTTTTTCTTTCTTTTTGATTTTCTCTTTTTTCGCCGTTACGGTTTTTGCCGTTTCAGGCTCGGTGGTGAGAATCGTTTCAATCTTGTCGATATCAAGCATATCGGGATATCTCTCGGCGTATTCCTCAAGAACATCCATCGCATTGAAAACAGGCTTTGCGCCGTCACGCAGGAGCTTGTTGGTGCCCATATTCATGCTCGAGGTTATGTCGCCCGGCACGGCAAAAATATCTCTGCCCTGCTCCATAGCATGATTGACGGTTCTGAGCGAACCGCTTCTTTCGTTAGCTTCAATAACAATCGTTCCGTAGGAAAGACCCGAGATAATGCGGTTTCTGAACGGGAAATTGTGTCCGAAAGCCGGAGTCCTCGGCGGATATTCCGTAACGAGTGCACCGTGATGGGCGATTTCACGCCTGAGCGGTTCATTTTCGGGAAGATAATCCGTTCCGAATCCGCAACCGAGAACAGCCACGGTTTTTGCTCCGACGTTGAGTGCTCCCGTGTGAGCGGCACTGTCAATACCCTTTGCCGCTCCGCTGATTACAACAGCACCCGAGCGGCTCAGCGAAGCCGAAAGCGACCTCGCAATTCTCACGCCGATATCGCTCGCCTCTCTTGCACCGACCATTGCAACCGTGATTTTGTTTTTCAAACAGTCTAAATCTCCGCGTACATAAAGCACCAGCGGTAAATTAGGCAGCTTGAAAAGCATAGACGGATAATTTTCATCGTCAGGGGTTACAATTTTTATTTTATATTTCTCACATTCCGCAACAATTCGTTTTGCGCCGTCAAGAGACGTTGATTTGAGCTTGTTTATCTGTCCGTTTGTAAATATTCCCGAAATCTTCCATTCATATTCACCGGCAAAGTAAAGCTTTTCGGCATTGCCGAAATAGGAAACAATTTCATCCGATTTAACACTTGCCAATATTCCGAGTGCATTCTGCGCCCACACCCAGTAAAGCTTATTGCTCATTCTCTCACCATCTCCCAGATAAGTATTGCCGCCGCAGTTCCCGCATTGAGCGATTCCGCTCTGCCGCCCATAGGTATTGTTACCCTCATCCTGCATGCGTTCATCGTTTCTTGCGTTACGCCGTTGCCCTCATTACCGACAACGCAGACAATTCCGTCTGTCATGTTGACCTCGGTTATTTTCATGCTGTTTTTATCGGGTGTTGATGCGAGAGTAAGCATGCCCTTTTCATTCGCTTCGTTTATTGTTTCAACTGCGTTCGCACGGCTGACTATATTCAGCCTGAGAGCCGAGCCCATTGAAGCTCTGAGTGCCTTGGGATTATATATATCGCAGCCGCCGCAGACAATAAGGCCGTCAATTCCGAGAGCCTCGGCGGTTCTGCTGATTGCTCCCAAATTTGAGGGATCCTGCACATTTTCAAGCATCAAGTAGCGTCCGTCAGCTTTCAAGCCGGAATCTCCGGCCGATTTCTCTGTTCGGCAAATGCAAAAAATTCCTTGAGAATTCTGCGTATCGGAAAGCTTTGCCGCAACCTCGTCCGAGATGCCGTAGACCTCCTCCGATGCTGCAACAATTCGCTTGCAATATTCACCGTACTTCTCTTGAGCTGTTCGACCGAGGAAGGTTCGGTAAATTGCAATTCCGTTTTCGGCTGCATCAGAGCAGAGCCTTGCGCCCTCAAGAAAGAACATTTTGCTTTCCCGACGGGTCTTTGAGCTGTCACGCACAGCAACCGCAGACCTTATTTTTTCGTTGGTTTTCGACGTTAAAATATCCACGCTCAAAGCTCCTTTCGGGTAAAAATCTTGCAGAAATAAGCGATAAACAGGTATCGCTAAAAAGACAAATTCACGCCCCCTTAACGAAAAAGGGGCGTGATTTTTATTTATTTAAGTGCTGCCTTAGCCTTCTCTGTGAGAGCGGTGAATGCAGTGGGATCAGCGATTGCGATCTCTGAAAGCATCTTTCTGTTGAGTGTGATGCCTGCCTTGTTAAGGCCGTTCATGAATGTTGAATAGTTCATGCCGTTGAGCTTGCAAGCTGCGGAAATTCTTGTGATCCAAAGGCGGCGGAAATCTCTCTTCTTCTGCTTACGTCCTACATAAGCATACTGACCTGATTTCATAACTGCCTGCTTAGCTGTCTTGAAAAGACTTGACTTTGAGCCGTAGTAGCCCTTAGCCATCTTCATTACTTTATTTCTTCTCTTACGAGACATGGTAGCGCCTTTAATACGAGCCATGGTAACTTACCTCCAATTTTAAATTTAACGATCTTAATTATTTGTACGGGATCAAACGCTTGATCTGCTTAACGTTCGTTGTATCTGCAACGACTGTCTGACGGAGACCTCTCTTACGCTTGGTCGTCTTTTTGTTGAGGATGTGAGACTTGTTAGCATGTCCTCTGATGGGCTTACCGTTCTTAGACATCTTAAAGCGCTTCTTTGCACCGCTGTGTGTTTTAATTTTAGGCATGGTTTTTTCCTCCTTATGAATTACTTGGATGATTTGGCTGCGATGAACATCAGCATTGAACGTCCCTCAAGCTTAGCCGGCTTTTCGACCGTGCCGTATTCACTGACGGCCTCGGCGAATTTGCTCATGGTGACAAGTCCGTTTTCGGGATGAGCCATTTCACGGCCTCTGAAACGGATTGAAACCTTAACTCGGTTACCGCTCTTAAGGAACTTAATGGCTTGGTTAGCCTTTGTCTCAAAATCGTGCGTATCAATGTTGAGCGACAGACGAACCTCTTTGATCTCAATAACTCTCTGGTTCTTTTTAGCTTCTTTTTCACGCTTTGCCTGTTCAAAGCGATACTTACCGTAATCCATGATCTTACAGACAGGCGGCTTGGCCTGCGGAGCGATCTTTACAAGGTCTGTGTTCTTTTCATCTGCGAGACGCATAGCCTCTGCGATCGGCATAACGCCGAGCTGAGTTCCGTCCGAGTCAATCACTCTGACTTCTTTGTCACGGATCTCCTCGTTGATTTGAGTTTCTTTCGTAGCGATGTTCAAGCACCTCCAAATGCTCAATAATAAAATCAAAGCACGGATGGGAACGAACCTATCCGTGCGCATAAATCTACCGGGAAAATCCCGCAAATTATTGACCGCACGGACGAAACCGTTAAGGTGGGAACGAACCATTCCACTTTGTTGTGTGAGTATTTTATCACCCTATACGTCTTTTGTCAATGGCTTTTCGCAATCTTTTCGGCCTTCTTTTAAAATAAATATATTATCATTCTGTAAATTTTGCAACACATAATTGAATTTCGCTTCAAACTGTGTTATTATTGTTATTATTATATAATAAGTTAGGAGGAATTCCCTTGGCAGAAGATAAAGAGAAATCCTTAACGGACGAAACCCTGCCGAAAGAATCCGAGGAAACTTCCGCAAGCTGGGATTGGGACGCCACCGTTCCGCAGACCGACACAAGCAACATTACTTTTGACGATTTGCAGGAAACGGAAGGAAAGGCCATTGAGCAGCCTGCCGAAAAAACCGAGGAGAAAAAAGCGGAGGAGGAAGAAACAGTCTCAAGTCCCGACGATGATGGACTTTGCATCGTTTGCGGAAAGGAAAGAGGCAACAGTCCGAGCGACCTTTACTGCAACGCATGCCGTGCAAAATTTTTGAGAACTAACTACGGTGTAGGTCACATCATTCTTGCCTTTGTTATGGTCATCGTGGCCGCACTCGGCTATTTTGTTGCAACCTCAACAGTTACCGTGTCCTCAAAGCTTTACAAGGCCGAGCAGTGCATTTCAGAGAAAAGGTACGACGATGCTCTCAACCTTTGCAGCGAGGCTTTTGACGCAACGGATAAGCTCAACAGCGGAGTAAACGCAGTTATCAAGGGTATCAATTCAAATGTGACCAACCAGGATTGGTTCACAGAGGGTGAAAAAGCAACCCATCTCATTCTCGAAACATATATCCACAGAATGACAATTAACTATTCCGATCGTTCGACTTTCATTGAAGCTGTTGAAAAGTATTACGTCAACGGTGAACTTGATCAGCCGAGAAATGCGGATATCAAGAAGCTTTACAATGTAGTCAAGGAACTTGACACGATGGCAAGCTCGATTGAGGAAAAGATGAACAGCTTCATCTCTCAGAAAGAGGATGGAACCTACGACGTCAAGTATGACGAGGGTATTAAATATCTTGATTCCCTCAAAGCAGAGTCCGATGTTCAAAAGGGACTCGTTGATTACTACAAGTTCATGCTTGCCTATTACGCAAACAAGGACAGCAAAACTGCTCTCGGATTTATCGACAACGCATACAAGGAGTCGGGCGAGTACGGATACCTGTATCTCCAGAACTACATGGGAATGGCATGGCAGTACAAGGAATACGACAAGGTTCTTGAGCTTTCCAAGATTGCAACCGAGCTGAACGTCAATGATGCGTCGGCATATTATTACGCAGTTAAGGTTTATATTGAAAAGAACGACCTTGAGACAGCTGACAAGGTTTGCGAGGACATGCGCAAGGCAAATCCCGACGGAATCGACTATTACAGCACAAAAGCTGAGGTTCTCCGCCGTCAGAACAAGCTCGATGAAGCTATTGAAATTTGCCGCAAGGGTATTGTTGCAGGCTCTGATTCCGAAATCTACCGTCAGCAGGCTATTGCATATCTTCTTAAGAGCGATAAAGAGAACGCTCTCGAGGCAATTAAGCAGTCGTATGAAATTGCAACCCAAAACCAGCAGCTTTCCATTCAGACAGCAAATACCGTTGCGCTTATCTGCTTCATATGCGACGATACAAAGACATATGAAGAGGTTGAAGCGATGTTCAAGCAGAGCAGCATGGAATTCAGCGACTCTGTTAAGAAGTGCATCAAGGGTGACATCACCTTCGAGGATATATTCATGAAAGGATCGGGTGAGATATCATGACAATAGTTTATGTAATTACAAAGTATATCACTGTTATCGGCTCGATTCTTAAAGGCTTCTGGGAGCATCTTTTCTGCCGAATTCTCGGCGTTCCGGTATCCGATGCACGCTATCTTCAGGCAACGGAGCTTTGCGGTCATGTTGAGCACGACTTCACAAAGACAAAGGCAGTTACATTCTTCATCAATTATCTTCCCGGCATGATGAACCGTCTTTTCGGTTATGGCATGCTCGTCGGCGGTTATCTCGGTCTTTTTTATATGAAAGCCGGCACAGATACTGTTGCCTTTTGGTTCTGCGTTGTTCTCTATTATATCGGAGTTTCGCTGATGTGCAACAACGCTCCGCTTTACGAGGACGCACTTAACAACTGGGATCTTCTCTATGGCAAAGGACAAAAGACAAACATCTTCGCAAAGATTTTCGCTTTCATTCCGTCCGTTTACTTTATCGTTTCCGCATGGTTTGAAAAGAACGGTCTCAGCCTCCTTGTTTGGATTGCCCTGACCCTTGTAGGAATTTTTGTCCTTTAATAAACAAAATATAATAACAAAACGCAGCATATATCGCCAAAACGGTATATGCTGCGTTTTTATTTATATGTTTTATTTACAGACCGCTTCCATCAGTTTATTGGTAAGCTTATCGTATCCCGAATACTTCTTTAAAAGGTCAATGGCAAGTGAAAGTATCACAGATAAGGCAAGGAGAACGATAAATATAACTATCGGATATTTGAATCCGTAAATAAAATCCTTTAAAAAATAGCCTCTAAGGAATGTATGAGACAGGAAAATATTGTAAGAATGCTTTCCGAGAAATCCCAGCACCTTGTTAACAATCGGAATGTCACAAAGTATTACATGACAATACAAAACAACATATGCCGGGACAAAACCGTCACGAATATAACTGACTGTCCAATCACTTTTCTGCCTGAGATAGAAACAAAAAGCAAGTCCGGCCGACATAGCAATAAATTTTATAATATAATCCCACGCTTTGCTCTTTTTTATAATGCGAAAAGCTTTGATTTTTGCAAGAAGATCTTTGTCCGCACAGATCATTCCAAGCTCGAGAGTAAACAGCCACCTGACCATATCATAATTAATCACTTTATCGTTGTACTCCTTATGTATGATACTGCATGCTAAAAATGTCAACACCAGCATGGGAAGGCAACCGAATTTTTTATACAGACGATAGAGTAACGGCATTATTGCAATAATCAATATTGCAAGGCTCATATACCACCATGTACCAATCAGAGTCGGTGTACCAAAAAGCTCGGAAACACCCATGAAATCAAAGAAAGCAAATAAAACGCAGTCCAATCCGAACTTTCCCTTATATACATTCAGCATAGAAGGTCTTATAATAGCCGACGATATAAGTCCGAGAATATAAATAAACCAAAACACTGTCATCAGCGAAAAATATCTTTTTGTCAGCTGCTTTTTATATCCGCCAAAATCATCAAATTTAATTTTTGATAAGCTTATAGCTATACCATAGCCTGATATAAATACAAATATTGCAACACAAATTTTAAAAAAAGATGCAATCTCAACTGTAAGAGCCTCTCCAAACGGAGAAAAAACTATGTCATAGCCTGCATATCTGTCCGCACTTGTAAAGCAATGATGAAAAAGCATCATAATAATTGCGATGCCTTTGACAACCGAAGTGTCTTTTTTTGAAAAAGTAATTTTATCGTCCATTTGTCGGCCTCCCCTTTTTATTCTCTATCATTCTGATGATGACTTTACTTATCAATCTGTTTGAATTTATTATATTATACACCATTTATTTCCAATAAGCAACATCTTTTCCAAGCTATTAACATATATGACCGGATTAAATCAAAGCACAAAAAATTCATTGGATTTGTAAAAGCTAAAAAGCCTCCGAATCAGCAAAAGACCTGTTGCCAATCTTTTAATGATATGCAACAGGCCTTTTGCTTAGGTAATATTAAATTATCTTCACCTTTTATTCCTTTTCCGGTACAAACATCATACCGAAGCTTATCGACAACAGGACGCAGCAAATCCAAATTGATTTGTCGCCCGCAATCTTTGTTACAAAGCCTCCGATTCCCGCACCGACGGCAAAAACCAGAATAACCGAGAAATACGTCAGTGCTTTTTTGAGCACCTCTTTATCGTGCGTATGATAATATACACACAGTGCCTCGGTACCGCTTCTCATGTTTCCGATACACATTGTGCTTGCGTAGGCATGACCTCTTACCTTGTGGAATGTCTGAACCTGCAATGCGCAAACATACGAAACAAGCGCATTCGCAAGATAATCGACTCTATGAGGAAGAAATCCGACGACAAACAACAAAATAATCTCAGAAAAAAGTATTATCTGCCTCCAGTGTATTTTTTCGTAATGCTTAAAGTGCATATGCACAACCTCGGCGGTGGCAATGCCGAGAATAAATGAAACAACAGGAATGAGATATTTAAAAATTCTGCTTGCATCGCCGTCAAACATTGCCGAACTCATCAAAACAATGTTGCCTGTCTGTGCATTGGCAAAAACTCCGCCACGAGAAATATAAGTATACGCATCCTGAAATCCGCCCGAAAGTATGATGAACAATGCCGTGCGAAAATGGTCAGACATCTGACCGTGGAAATGCTTATCATGGCTCCTCATCTATTACACAACCTTTGGTCTGATAATTAATCTTGACTTTCCAAAACAACTATATTATAATGCAATGGCACTCATACTAAAAATCTATATTTTATATATTAATTATATCAAATTAATATGGAGGCTCATTCATGTACATCAGCTATGACTATTACAGAATTTTCTATTATGTTGCGAAGTACGGCAACATCACTCAGGCGGCAAAGCTGCTGCTTAACAATCAGCCGAACCTCACACGTTCGATTAAAAATCTTGAAAGCGAGCTTGGCTGTCCGCTGTTTCTGAGAAGCCACAGCGGAATGAAACTGACGCCCGAGGGAGAGCGTCTGTACAGTCATATCCGAATTGCATTTGAACACATTGAAGCCGGTGAAGCAGAACTGACCGAAAGCCGAAACATGCAAACAGGAACGGTCTATGTTGCCGCCAGTGAGGTTGCGCTTCATTGCCTGCTCCTGCCTGTTCTGAAAAAATACCGTATGCTTTATCCGGGAATACATATCAAAATCAGTAACCATTCAACTCCGCAAGCCGTTGCGGTGCTGAGAGAGGGAACCGCCGATATCGCCGTTGTCACAACTCCGACTGTTCGTTCGGCATCTCTTTCCGAGACAACCATTAAACCCGTTAATGAGGTTGCCGTCTGCTCAAAGTCTTTTTCGTCGCTTATCGGCAGAAAAGTCTCGCTCTCCGAGCTTCTCGATTATCCGCTTATCTCTCTCGGCACAAACACAAAATCCTTTGAGTTCTATTCAAAGCTTTTTATAGCCCACGGCTTGCCGTTCCGACCTGATATCGAAGCCTTTACTGCAGACCAGATTTTGCCTATGGTCGAGGCGGGCCTCGGGATCGGCTTTGTGCCCGAGGAATTTCTGCGGGAGAAAAACAATGTCTCTGTAATCGACCTAAATGAAAAAATCCCCGAGCGAAGCATTGTGCTCATAAAAAGAAAAGACCAGTCACTCAGCATGGCCTCAAGGGAGCTTGAACGAATGATCTTCGAACAGAGAAATATATAAATGCAAATGGTTTTGGCACGTCAACAATTACAGTTATAATAAAATCACTGATTCAACTGCATCGAGCTAACATAAAATACTCCTAGGCTCTTTTATATAATTATAACAAACTTGAATTTCACTTCTATTCCGATGCAAACTTAATATTTATCGCTCAAAAACGGAGGGCTCAAACGAGTCCTCCGTTAGCTTATTTTTTTGAATCAATACCATATCCAACCGAAGAAAATGTATGTTTTGACCCACTGCCAAGCAGTAAGAGATACACTCACTTCACAAGTGTCCTTTACAATATTGCCAAATTGGTCTGTGACCTTGCATGTTATTGTTGTCGTGCCTTTTCCACGCTTGGTTGCCGTTACCGTTCCGGACTGATCAACCGTTGCAATCTCGTCATCTGCACTTGACCATTCAACTACATATTTTGTACCTGTCGTTGATTTCACCAAGGGCGTTATTTTCATGCTGTCCTTGTAATGTAAAGCTATATCTTCTACAGAAACACCTGTAACTTTTGTGTTGTTTTTCGCCCAGACGGCATAGAGATTCATATCTGCACTCGGTTTAATCTCTGTTCCGCACTTGTACTTTGGCAAAACTGCATTTTTATTATCAGACCAGCCTATACATGTATAGCCGCTCTTTGTCGGAGTAGGCAATTTAGCCTTTCCGTTTACAGGTACACGTTGCGAGGTGCTTGCACTTCCGTCATTCTTATCAAGTATAACGGTATAATTCTGCGAAGTTTGCTTTCCGGTTATTGTCACACAACCGTCAACTATAGTCAACGGAATATTTTTATAATCACTGTTAAAAACATCGTCGGCATCATATTTCACCCATACTTTTGCCTTGTATGTATCTGTGATTCCTGCCGCAACTTTAAAGGTAAGTGTTGCAAAAACGCCGTTGACTTTAACGTCCTTTAACGGGCTTATCATACTGATCGTCTGTGGGTTTTTGTACGGTGTCGGTGTTGTAATATAGGAGCCGAATTCCGAACTCAAATCAACTTTTGTCAATGTTAGTTTGTTGTCATAATTAACATTGATTTTAAGTGAGGCTAATCCCGGATTATTTTTCAGATTAATTTTAACCGTGACGGTTTCACCCGGCTTTGCCGATACTGTATCAACAACAAGTGACATTCCGTTTGCCGCAAACGATACAGCAACCAATGCACTTAAAGATATTACAACGGCTAATATAATAGAAAAGCTTCTTCTAATAACTTTTTTCAAGATAAACACCTCTTCCCTTAAGCGGTCTGCGCTATCTCGCCGATAAACACTCCAACGTTTTTCAGCAATTTGACATCGTCATCATTGATTACTCCGTCATGATTACAATCTGCTGCAGTCCATATTGCTTCACCTACGTCATCTTTTGTAAGCATTCCCGAAACTAAACAAGACATTATAACTGCATCAGCTCCGTCACATAAGCTGTCGCCGTTGACATCGTCGAATACAATTACAGAATACGTTTCAACAACAGCACCGTTGCGAATAACATTTATTGTTGTTCCTGTTCCAAAGCCTTTCTTAGCCGGAACAATCGAAGTCTCAACCTTTGAGCAATCAACAAAATTATTAATATCTTTTATATCCGTCTCCAGACCGTATATTAATTTTGTATTTCGATTGATGATTGTATTTGTATTTTCCCTTGGCATAATGGTATTTCCGAGAAGTACAGAACCGTTAATTACCCTTGTGTTAATATTTTCATAGTCCTCATTAAAGATGTCGTCATTATCAAAGCTTATCGTAATATCAGCAGAGTAATTGTCTGGAACTTCATCTTTAACGGTAAATGTCAGCGTTGCAAAAACGCCGTTAGCATTTACCTCACTTAAAGGGCTTATCATGCTGATTGTCTGCGGATTTTTATACGGCGTAGGTGCAGTTACATATGACCCGAAGGCACTGTTAAACTCAACATTTGTTAATGTCAAATATTCATCATATGCAACATTGAATTTAAGCGACGCAAGGCCGGGATTATTGCTCAGAATCACATCGACTTTAACGGTCTTTTCATCAACAACAGCCTGTCCGATCTGAACGGTAAACTGATTTTCGGCACTTGCACTTGTTTCAACATAACCGTTAACGATTTCAACCGGAACATTATTGTAATCCGCATCAAAAATATCATCCTCATCATAAGTAACGGTAATGTCTGCACGGTATTTCTCAGGCATATTGTTTGATACAGAGAATGTCAAAACCGCAAAATTTCCGTTTGTGCCGATTTCTTTTAACGGGCTTATCATGCTGATTGTCTGCGGATTTTTATACGGCGTCGGTGCAGTTACATACGAACCGAATTCGCTGTTAAACTCAACATTTGTCAAAGTCAAATACTCATCGTATTTAACATCGAATTTCAAGGAAGCAATGCCGGGATTGTTAGCAATATTAATTTTGACCTGCACGCTGTCACCGGGATTCGCAACAACGGTATCAATTTTAATAATTAAATTGAAATGTTTGCTTCTTTCTGCAAGTGAATTAACGGAGCAATAACTTACGCAAAATATAAAGATCATAACCATTGAAATAAATCTTGCTGATTTATTGTGCATTATACTCACTCTCCCATTTCATAAGTGTACCTCCGAATTACTTTTCACGATACTTTACCCAAGTTTGGATGTCTGAATATTCTTCGCCAACTGGTAGCTTTTCTGATTCTTCTTTAATATCTTTATAAAAGTAATAGGTATATACAGGTTCTTGATAATACCAGCGGGTAGAATAAACCTTTTGAGCTTCTGTCCCATCTGGGAGCCACATGCTACTTGTTCCGCAAATTGGACACGAGTAATTTCCATACCAGTTATACATATAGCTTTTATTATCCTTATAGTGTGCCACAGAAAGAGAGCCTTGTAGTTTTATTGAATGTCTATCTCCAGAATCAGAATCACTGCCAAAAGCTTTTATTCCCGATTGTCCGGAATTATATCTATGATAATACTTATAGGATATTAATTCTGATGAAACATAAGATTCATTCCAAACTTTTCTTTCTCCATTTTCCGGATTTGAATAAACAGGTCCCATTGTGCTGCTCCAATCAGTTCTCTGCTTATTATAATTTGTCCATCCACTTATTGAAGATTCTTTTGATGTTGCATAATATCTATGATTATAAGTATATTTTGTTTGAACAATTTGTACATCTTCTGCTAAATCCAATAAAGGCGTCCAATCTTTTACTGGCTTAAGTGTCCACTTGGCATATAAGGTTAAATCATTGGGTAATACCAAAATTGTATTCTCATTAGCCACGCCTTCGTACTCAGCTGAAATAAACCATCCATCAAAATCATAATAATTCTTGGCAGGTATAGGTAGATCGCCAATATTATTTCTAAACTGTACCGTCTTGCTTGTAATTTCACCCACCCCACCATTATATTCGAATGTAACTTTAAATGTTTTCGGTGTCAAATGTGCATATAACACCTTATTTCCTGTGCTATTCTGTGGAATTTCTAACAAGCGAACGTCTCCGTTTGGGCTTGTAAACCAACCATCAAAGGTATAACCTGGTACGGATATATCTTTTAAAGTTAATCCTTTGGATGTATAATAATCAGGATTCGGATTGTTAATGCTCTGAGAAGCAAGATACTCATCACCGTTCGAAATGTTATAAGTAATTGCATAACGCTCCGGTACAAGCATAGGTATAACTTCCTGCTCAACCAATATCTTTTCGCATACAGAGCAGTGCGATCCTTCTGTTAATCCCGTGCTTGTTTCTGTCGGTGCAACCGCCGGGTCAATAATTACCGTATGTCCCTTTGCCGGAATCACAGTATTAACCAATGCAATTGAATTAGTACCGTTTTCATTGCTGAAATATCTTCCACACTTTGAGCAATGCCAATATGCAATATTTCCGTCTTCTTCACATGTTGCTTCTTTTCTTGCTGTTGCTGTAAGCTCATGGGAACAAATAACTCCGGGATAAACAAGAACGATATCCGGCCAACCGGCACAATGTCTGAACAAGGTTATTGCATCTTTGGTGTTTACGCTTCCGTCACCGTTACAATCAACTGCGCCGAGATCAACCTCAACCTCCCAGCCTGCGATATATTGGAAAAGCAACATAGCGTCTTTATTGTTTACTTTCTTATCTCCGTTGATATCGCCCGGAACACCGCTGCAAACTCTAACTGAACCATCGGCAACGCTGATATCTACGTTATCATACTCTGCGTTAAATACGTCGTCCGGGTCATAAGAGATATTTACGCTTGCATCATAATTATCCTCTGCTTCTTTTGAAACAGTAAACGTAAGTGTACAGAAATTTCCGCTGACACTTACATTTGCAAGAGGACTTATCATGCTGATTGTCTGTGGATTTTTATACGGCGTCGGTGCTGTTACATAAGTACCGAATTCGCTGTTAAATTCCACATTTGTTAAAGTCAGCACATCATCGTAATTTACATTGAATTTCAATGATGCAAGTCCCGGATTGTTTTTAAGGTCAATCTTAACCTTAACCGTTGAACCCGGCATTGCCGACACGTTTTCCACCTGAAGTGTAGGTTTTGTCAGTTCTTCTGCCAAAACGGTTACCACTCCGGCGCTCATGCAAAATATTGCTACCATAACAATAGCAATTACTCTTTCAAATGCATTTCTTGTGCTATTGCAACATCTTTTCACTGTCTTTTTCATAATTTTTCTCCTTTGGTTTAAAAATGGAATGCCCAGATTATTATGTTGAAAACCGTTTACTACAATTAACGCCTCCCTGTTCAACTAAGCAGTATCCCTACTGTAAATTTATTTTTCATTATTTTGCTTAATTATTCTCCTTACAGTTCTTTCTGTGTAATTATATTTTTTTGCCAGCTGAGAAATATTTGTGCCATCGTATTCCTCAATAATTGATTTATAAATATAATCTATCGAAAACATTCTGTTCGGAAAAGAAACTTGAGTTCCCCTGAACATATTGTAAATAACAATGGTGTTTTCAAATCCAATCTGCTCGGCAATACTTTTATATACATCATTTAAATCTTCATTTTTTACCGTTGCCATTATTAAATCATTCCCGTCACTCAAGTCTGATCTAAATTTCATTTTACCACCTCTGTAATGTCATAACAAATGACATTGTCATTATAAATGT
>ERZ808246.1510-NODE-1510-length-16679-cov-3.517986_pt1 | contig 16679 bp, 18 predicted proteins | sample MGYA00521083_ERZ808246 | MGnify/ENA primary metagenome ERZ808246 (study PRJEB31516, sample SAMN03275577) | gut metagenome | biome: mammalia-associated habitat; material: feces | host: Papio cynocephalus | place: Kenya | collected 2012-07-07 ... | reverse complement strand
CAGAAGGTTTTGTCAGCGGATGAACTGGAGGACCAGGCTCCGCGGGCATATTATAAGGTGGAGGGCCGGATACACGAGATCGAGAGGGATGTTGCAAAGAGATGGAAGAACGGAAATATTCGGGTCGCCTGCATTGGCTTCGAAAATCAGACAGCCAGTGATTCGAATATGCCGCTTCGGGTAATGGGCTATGATGGCGCAGAATACCGGGCACAGCTGGCGAGTGATCAGGAAAATCTGTATCCTGTAGTGACGCTGGTGCTTTACTTCGGGCATGAGCGACCTTGGAGCGGACCGTTGACATTGAAAGAACGGTTGGATATTCCGAAAGTATTTGAGCCGTATGTAAATGATTACAAAATTAACCTGTTTCAGATTGCTTATCTGAAGCATGAGCAGGTAGAATTGTTCCAGAGCGATTTCAAGGTAGTGGCCGATTATTTCGTTCAGAAGCGGGAGAAGGGAGATTATGTTCCGAGCGCGCAGGTTCTGAAGCATGTGCAGGAAACATTGCAACTGCTCAGCATTATGACAAATGACCATCGATTTGAGGAAGTTTATAACGAAGCAGTCGATGGTCAGAAGGGAGAGGTACGCAATATGTGTGATGTGCTTGATAAAGTGGAGAATAAAGGAAAAATTGAAGGAAGAGCGGAAGGAAGAGCAGAAGGAAAAATCGAAGGTAGAGTAGAAGGCAAGGCCGAAGGGAAAAGCCAGATGGCCATTCTGATGAAGACCTTATTTGCAGAGAATCGCATTGAAGATGCGAAGCGTGCTGCGGAGGATGCGGCATATTGCGATGAACTGATGAAGCAGTATCGGATCGGCTAAGGAAGCATGTAAGGCCCGTGGGACCTGGTCCTGGGGAACGTGGTGCCAGGCCCCGGGAAGCCGAGCTTGCAGGTTCTGAAGCATGTGCTCTGAAATTTTGGAACAAGAAGGTGTCAGATTCCAGTAAGGTATTAAAAATAAAGGGAAGGGAGGAAGATAATACGTAAGATAATACGTAAGATAAATATATGAGTGAATATAGACCTCCGTTTACAATAACCAACAAAATATTGGCATACGTATCATCAATATCAGAAAAAATAGGACGAATAACTACGATCAGTGACCTTGAAGCAAAGCCACATTTAAGAAGAAATAATAAAATCAAGTCCATACACGCTTCGTTGAAAATTGAAGCAAATTCTTTGTCAATTGGACAGGTTCGAGATGTTATAAACGGTAAAACTGTGCTGGGAGAACAAAAAGAAATTCAGGAAGTAAAGAATGCGTACATTGCTTACGAGCATCTTTCAGATATTGACCCATATAGTATCTCGGATTTAAAGAAACTGCATGGCATGATGACCAGATTTCTTGTGAAAGAGTCAGGAGTGTTTCGCTCAGGCGAAGAGGGTGTTTTCAATGGTGACCAGTGCATTTTTATGGCACCGCCAGCACGACTTGTTCCACAGCTAATAGAGCAATTATTTGCCTGGATGACAGAAGAGCGAGAAGATGTCCATCCATTGATCATGGGGAGCGTGTTTCACTACGAATTTGTATTCATTCATCCGTTTTCTGATGGAAACGGCCGAATGGCAAGATTGTGGCACACAGCACTTTTATCACGATGGAAACCTATATTTGAATACATTCCAATCGAAAGCCAAATAGAAAAATTTCAGGATGAATATTATGATACGATTTCAAAATGCCATGTTGCAGGTGAATCTACGCTTTTTATTGAATTTATGTTGTCTCAGATCGATAAGATTTTAGATGATCTTTCCGTTCAAATTCATCAAAAGGGTGAGTATCTTTCAGAACCGGTCCAGAAGCTTCTGAAAGTTATGGAGTATGATATTCCCTATACAAGCAATGAGCTGATGGAAAGGTTAAACTTGAAGGCAAGAGAAGGATTCAGAAGAAATTATCTTCATCCGGCTATGGAACTGGACTTAATCAAGATGACAATACCGGATAAACCAAACAGCAGAAATCAGAGATATATAAAGCTATAAGGATCCCGCGCCACCTGGCGCAATACCATTGCCAGGCCCCGGGAAGAATGTGGGAAGTTTGGATTGTTAAGTAAGAATAAATTGTGAAAAAGCGAGGCGAGGCGTGTGCTGATGAATACACCGGAGTATCTCTCCATCATTGAAAATATCAAAAGTGAGATCAAGGCCGCACAATATCGTGCAGCAGTTCATGCGAACACAGATATGCTGCTTCTCTACTATGATATCGGTTGCGTGATCAACGAGCATAAAGCATGGGGCAACAAGTTTATAGATAATCTTGCCACAGACATTCGGATGGCTTTTCCGGAAAGCAAGGGATATTCTGTTCGTAATCTGAAGTACATGGCCAAATTCGCTGAGACGTATCCTGATCGTGGATTTGTGCAGACGGTGTCTGCACAAATTCCGTGGTCCCACAATATTGCAATTCTGGAAAAGGTTAAAGATCCAGAGCAACGTGTATGGTACATTCAAAAGCTGTAGCGAGACATTGAGCAGGCACTGGTGCGGGATGTGACCAAGCTGCTTCTGGAACTTGGAACGGGTTTTGCGTTTTTGGGGAATCAGTACCATCTGAATGTTGGCGGCGATGATTTTTATATCGACTTGCTGTTCTATAACTTGAATCTGCGCTGCTATGTGGTTGTTGAACTGAAAACAGGGGAATTCAAACCGGAATACGCCGGACAGCTGAACTTTTATCTGTCGGCTGTGGATGGTATATTAAAGAAAGAGCAGGATAATCCGTCCATCGGTCTGCTCCTGTGCAAGAGCAAGAACAACGTGGTGGCAGAATACTCCCTCAAGGACATTTCCAAGCCGATTGGCGTGAGTGAATACAAAGTTACCAGCAACCTGCCGGATGATCTGGAAAAGCAGCTACCGTCCGTTGAGGACATCCAGAAACGAATTAAATGATTCAAACTGCCCACATAAATAGTGGGCAGTGAACCTTTTGGTGTGGGAAGTTTGAGATGATTATCAAATTAACCTGTTTCAGATTGAAGAATTCCGGTGTCAGGCCACAGGAAGAAGGGAGAGGTACGCAATATGTGTGATGTGCTTGATAAAGTGGAGAATAGGGGGAAAGCAGAAGGGAAGGCCGAAGGGAAAAACCAGATGGCCATTCTGATGAAGATATTATTTGCAGAGAATCGTATTGAAGATGCGAAGCGCGCTGCGGAGGATGCTGCATATTGCGATGAGCTGATGAAGCAGTATCGCATTGGCTGAGAAAACATGTAAATCAAGGCTTGATACGATTGGTATGTGTGCGGCAGAGCTTGGAAGAAAGTGAAGGCGATGAAATTAAGCAGCAGAAGGAAATCAGGACATATTTGCAGGAAACGTTCGGAAAAGAACGTGGAGAGGAACTGTATAAACAACAAGCCAGTTTGCTGAACATGCTGATTGAGAGGATCAAAGGCAAGTCGGCCCGCCAGAGAAAAACGCTGATTCAGACGATTCTCCCTCGCATCGCCATGTATCAGATACTGCAGAAGGCGGGTCTTCCAGAGGAAGAAGTGAAAGCGTATATGCGGGGATATATCATGCATGTGGTCGGAGCGAAGAAGCATGCTTTGATGGTGAGCATGGAAAGGATCCCCAGGTTTTACTTCCTGTACAGCAGGATTTTTCTTCAAGTTGTGCGCGGCTCCGATCTATGGGAGAGCGTTCAGAGGCATGACCGGGATTCCTTTGATGTGACGATGAAGCAGTGCCTCTGGCATACCGCCTGCGTGGAAAATGGCTGTCCAGAGCTTTGCCCTCTATTTTGTGACGTGGATTATGCAACCTATGGCGGACTCCGAAAACTCGGATTTTCGCGCACGACGACGTTGGGATATGGTGGAAATTGCTGTGATTTCCATTTTTATAGAAAATAGTGTGGATGCCGAGCCGTGACGCCAGGTCTCAAGAGTAAACCATAGTATTATCAGAATGTGTGACCGAGCATGGCGTCAAGATATATACAAGAAGCTGGTTTTGGAAATCGTATATATGGTTTTGGCGCCGTAGACCTGAATTTTCGATCAATAGTATATACAGGAAGCTGATTTCTAAAATCGTATATATGAAAACGGCTTATTTCAAAAGGCAGTAACTGAGAACATATATACGATTTTATAAATAAAGGGTTTGTATATATGAAAAGCTCAAATTTCAAGGAAATACCGCCAAAAGCATATAGACGATTTTTGAAAAAGCAGGTTCATATATAGTACGCTTATAAGCGTATGCCGATTCTTCGGAAAAACTATATACAGAGCGCCACTTTTCAGAATCATGTATATTTTCAGCACGGGCAGCCATGGATGGTAGCAGCGCAAAAATAGATACGATTTCTGAATTTGGAATTATATATCTATAAAATCCCGCCCATCCGCAAGTACAGCTTGACATGAGCAGGTCAGGCGAGTATCCTCTCACTATAACGCTTTACCGTGATAGCACAATGAAGCATGCGAATGGGCATGATAAAGCAAGGAGAGGACGAAATGAAGTTTAAAGATGCGCTCCATGGAACTTCTCCTATCAATTATTGTTATATCGAGATTCTAAGACATGTTGTATACTTATGAAATGGTGCTATTCACAGTAAAAGGATGGCATATGGAAATACATCGGGAGGCGAGCCATGTCGAAATTTTTTCACAGTGCATATCGGAATCTGACACCCTATACACCGGGCGAGCAGCCGCAGGATAAGAAGTACATTAAGCTGAATACGAACGAGTCGCCGTTTCCACCGGCGCCTGGCGTGATCGAGGCGGTCAATGCTTCCGAGGCGATGGATCTTCGTCTTTACTCGGATCCGGAGCTGAAGCCGCTGAAGGCGCAGCTTGCGGAGAGCTTCGGAGTTGACACAGCGAATGTCTTCATTGGCAATGGCTCGGATGAGTGTCTGAATTATGCGTTCATGGCGTTCGGAGAGGATGGCTTCGCCTTTCCAGATATCACCTACAGCTTCTATAAGGTCATCGCAGAGCTCAATCACGTACAGACGGATGTGAAGCCGCTGCGGGCGGATTTCACGATTGATCTCTCCGACTATCTCGGACCGTCCACTTCGGAGGAAGCCAATGCTGACGCCGGAAAAACCGTCGTGAAGGCGGAAGGCAATCAAACCTCAACGGGAGCTCAAGTCGACGCGGACAAGGCTGCTGCGAGAGGAGAAGGGGTTCCCATCAAGCAGAAAATTTATACCGGCATCGGAAAGGCCATCGTGCTTCCAAATCCGAATGCACCGACGGGCATTCCGATTTCACTCGATGCGGTTGCGGCGCTCTGCGAGGCCAACCCGGATCATGTCGTCATGATCGATGAGGCCTACGTAGACTTTGCAGATACGGCGCTCAGTGCCGTTCCACTTACAAAGAAATATAAGAACCTTCTCGTGACCCAGACCTTCTCGAAGTCCCGCAGCATGGCGGGCGCACGGGTCGGCTTCGCGATCGGCGATGCCGCGCTCATCCAGGATCTCGAGACGCTTCGAAATTCCAACAATCCGTATAACGTGAATCGTATTTCCATGAAGTGCGCGATCGAGGCGCTGAAGGATACCGCATACTTCGAGGAAAACTGTGCGAAGATTCGTGCGAACCGGGCCTGGACGAAGGCCGCCCTCGAGGAGCTCGGATTCCACGTACTGAAGAGTCAGACGAATTTCCTCTTCGCCGAAAGCCCAGAAATTTCCGGCAAGGAGCTCTACCTTCGCTTGAAGGACAATGGTGTACTGGTGCGGCACTTCGATGATCCGAAAATCACGAATTTCAACCGGATCACGATCGGCTCCCGCGAGGAGATGGAGCAGTTTATCGAGACTGTAAAGGAAATTCTGAGCTTCTGAGGAAGTAGGCAGAAGATATTTCATGCCGACGAAAATACGCTCCATCCGTGAAGCTGCGGGAAAGCATTCGAATCGGCGAGGCGTGGACGAGCGACGATCGGGCAGTAGTGTTCGAATGAAAGAAATAGGGAGTAAAACATGAGAGTAGCGGAAATCAATCGCGTGACCAATGAGACCGACGTACAGCTGTGGCTGGATCTCGATGGGGATGGTAAGGAATCGGAAATCAAGACCGGGATCGGCTTCTTCGATCATATGATGACCCTCTTCAGTCGACATTCGGGGATACAGATGAACCTGACCTGCGAGGGTGACACCTGGGTCGATGACCACCACAGCGTCGAAGACATTGGCATCACGCTTGGACAGGCGGTGTCGGAGGCGCTCGGGGATCGCAAGGGCATCCGACGCTACGCGAGTCTCACGCTTCCGATGGATGAGGCGCTGATTCTTGTTGCCGTGGACATCAGTGGCCGCGGCGGCTTCTATGGGGACATCCCATTTAAGACAGAGAAGATCGGACGCTTTGATACCGAGCTTATCGTGGAGTTCTTCCAGGCCTTCGCGCAGAATGCGGGCATCACGCTCCATATCCGTGAGCTTGCGGGAGAGAACAGCCATCACATCGCGGAGGGCTGCTTCAAGGGGCTGGCACATGTGCTGCGTGAGGCGGTTGAAATCGATCCGCGCTTTGCAAACGAGATCCCGAGCACGAAGGGCGTGCTGGCGACACCGACAGGAGAGTAAAGAATGCGTGTGCGCATGGCAGTGCGGTCGAAATTAGAAAAAAGGCAGTACAGGACTGCACTCCGTGAGTTGCGTTATCAGTGGATGCTTGCAGGCAGGTCAGGCACCGAGCTGTGTATGCCGGATATACAAAGGATGGAACAGAATGACGGAACAGAAGCTCAATGAACTCTACGAGCGCTTCGGCTATCGGAAGTTCAAGATGACGAAATTTGAACCCTATGATCTTTATGCAGACAACCGCGATTTCCTGAAGTCAAACCAGCTTATCACCTTCACGGATCTCGATGGCTCACTGCTTGCGCTGAAGCCGGATGTGACGCTCAGCATCATCAAATCAAATCTCGGTGGGGAGGAGAAGGTCTACTATAACGAGACGGTTTACCGTCCGAAGGACAATCACTACCGCGAGATTCTGCAGTCGGGCGTCGAGTGCATTGGAAAAATCGATGCGTATTCCGAGGCGGAGGTAATCGCACTGGCCGCGGAATCCCTGAAGCTGATCGGCGAGCACTTCGTGATCCGTGTCTCGGATGCCGCCTTTCTGCAGGAAATGTTTACGACCATGGGGCTCAGTGAAAGCACCGTGGCGGAAGCCCTGCGTCTTTTCTCCATGAAAAATACGGCCGGCTTCGATGCCCTCGTGCAGGAAGGCAAGCTCACCGAGGCGAGTGCCCGGACGCTGAAGTCGCTCGCGGATCTGTATCTTCCATTCCGGGAGGGTGCGGCGGCGCTTCGTTCCTATGCGATTTCCAATGCCTCCGCCCAGATGGCGGAGCACCTCGCGAAGCTCTCCGATATCCTGGAGGCCTTCGGTGTGCTCCCGTACATTTATCTCGACTTTTCACTCGTAAACTCCATGGACTATTACAACGGCCTTATTTTCCAGGGCGCGGTGGAGGAAATTCCATTTACGGTGCTGTCCGGTGGGCGCTATGATCGACTTCCGGAGAAGATGGGAAAAAAGGTTGGCGCGATCGGCTTCGCGCTCGACCTCGATACGGTTGCGAACTATACAAGCGTACGAAAGGTGGCCGATGTCGATGTTCTCGTGCTCTACGAGGAAGGAGAGGAGGCGACGCGCGTCGCAGCGGTCATGCATGCGCTCAGCGCACGTGGCCTTCGGGTACGAAGTCTCCGTCGGGAGGAGCAGGACCACGTCGAGCATAAAATTACGGCGCGTGAGACGCTTTCCTTAGTGGAAGCCGAAGCGCTTGCAGTCAGCTCATGCGATGGGCGCGTGAGCACAGAAGCTCAGGCGATCAGCACATGCGCTGCAGTGGAACAGGGAAGTGCAGGGAATGACTCTATGAGAAAAAGTTCGGCAAAGGGGCAGGAAGGAGACGGCAGATCATGTTAAATGTTGCACTGGCGAAGGGCCGTCTCGGCGATAAAACCTATTCCATGATGGCGCGTGCCGGCTTTGACTGTCCGGCGATTCTGGAAAAGAACCGAAAGCTCACCTTCGAAAACCCGGAGAAGGGTGTCCGCTACTTCTGGGTGAAGCCTTCGGATGTAGAAATTTATGTAGAGCGTGGCGCTGCCGACATTGGCGTCTGTGGTGCCGACATTCTCCTCGAGTACGAGCCGGATGTCTATGAGCTTCTGGACCTCGGCTTCGGGAAATGCCGGATGTGTGTCGCGGGACCGAAGGATTTTTATGACAATGAGGAGCGGACGCTTCGGGTGGCGACGAAGTTTGCACATATCGCAAGCCGCTACTATGAGTCAATCGGCCGAGACATTGACATTATTAAGCTCAATGGCTCCATCGAGATTGCGCCGATTCTCGGCTTAAGCGACGTCATCTTCGATATCGTGGAGACGGGGAATACACTGCGAGAGAATGACCTCGCGGTGCTGACGGAGGTCGTGCCGATCAGTGCACGGCTCATCTGTAATAAGGTCAGCTTCCAGTTTAAGCATGATGAGATTCTGCGGCTTCGGGACGGACTCGCGGCGATCGTTGCAAGTGGCGAGAAGGTGGAAGCCGTGAAGCTGGAGCATTGACCAGATGACCAGGAAAAGCAGGAACCGCCGGAGCGCAGAGGGCAATGTTGGAGAAATGAAAACAGAGGAAGCAGAGGAGCAGATCTGAAAGGGGAGAAACATGATCAGAATTTTCGAAATGGGAAAAATCAGGGACGAGGAGATTTTTGCGCGCTTTGAGCCGACCTCCAGCGTCGAGGATATCGTAAAGGACATCATTGCCCGTGTACGGGCGGAGGGCGATGCAGCGCTTCGTGCGTACAGTGCAGAATTTGATCATGTCGACCTTCAGGACTTCCTTGTGAGCGAGGCGGAGATGCAGGCGGCACTTGAGAAGGTGGAGCCGGAATTTATCGCCGTCCTCGAGGAGGCGGCCGCCAATATTCGTGCCTTCCACAGTAAGCAGGTGCGAAACAGCTTCATCATGGCCGACAAGCCGGGTGTGATTCTCGGGCAGCGGGTGATTCCGCTTGAGAAGGTCGGCCTGTATGTGCCGGGTGGTACGGCTGCCTATCCATCGACCGTGCTCATGGATTCGATTCCGGCGAAGATCGCAGGGGTCGAGGAGATCGTGATGGTGACGCCACCGAATAAGGAGGGTTCGGTCAATCCGTACATTCTTGCAGCGGCGCACGTGGCGGGCGTCGGCCGGATTTTCAAGGTCGGCGGTGCGCAGGCTGTGGCCGCCCTTGCCTATGGGACGGAATCCATTCCACGCGTTGATAAGATCGTGGGTCCGGGCAATGCCTTCGTGGCAGAGGCGAAGAAGCAGGTTTTCGGACAGGTTGGCATTGACATGATCGCCGGTCCGTCGGAGGTGCTGGTGCTTGCAGATGGAAAATCGGATCCACGCTTCGTGGCCGCGGATCTTCTGAGCCAGGCTGAGCATGATAAGAATGCGTCCGCCGTGCTGATTACGGATTCCATGGCGCTCGCTGAAGCGGTGCAGCAGGAGCTCGAGGTGCAGCTTCGGGAACTGAAGCGTGAGGACATTGCCCGTGCCTCGATCGACCATAATGGAAAGATCATCGTCGCACATGATCTTCGAGAGGGCATCGACGCGGCGAACCGCATCGCTCCAGAGCATATGGAGGTCTGTGTGGACCAGCCGTTTGACTACCTGCCACTCATTAAGAATGCAGGCTCCGTTTTCCTCGGACGGTACAATGCGGAGCCGACGGGTGACTACTTCGCAGGTCCGAATCATACCCTGCCGACCTCGGGTACGGCGCGCTTCTACAGTCCGCTCGGCGTCGATGATTTCGTGAAGAAGATGCAGTACAGCTACTACACAAAGGACGCACTCGAAAAGGACTACGATAAGATTTCCATGTTTGCGAATCGTGAAGGACTTACCGCCCATGCGCGTGCCGTCGACATCCGCTTCGGAAAGGAAGCACGGGACTGACGCCGGATGGACCTGAAGCCGTTCTGGATACAAGACGATCCCCGGCGTTCACCGGCACGATGAATGGATCGGACGAGTGCAATGAACAGAACCCGGCGCGATGGCCGTGCCGATCGAAGACATTGCCCTGACAAAAGCGCAGATGCAGAAAGGAAATGGTATGATTGCAATTATTGATTATGGTGTCGGAAACCTCTTTTCACTGAAAAGCTCCTTTCACGCCATCGGCGAGGAGGCTGTGGTGACCTCGGATCCGGCCACAATTCGCGAAGCAGATCATGTGATTCTGCCGGGAGTCGGGGCCTTCGGGGATGCCGTGACGAAGCTTCGGGAGCGGGACCTGTTCGACTTCGTGAAGGAGCAGGCGGCAACCGGCAAGCCGTTTCTCGGGATCTGCCTCGGCATGCAGCTGCTGTTTGACCGTTCACTGGAGTATGGCGAGCACGAGGGGCTCGGACTGATTCCTGGCGAGGTGCGGCCGATTGAGGGCGTGATTCCGGCAAATCTCGACATTCCGCACATGGGCTGGAATGCGCTGCACTTTGTGAAACGCTGCCCTCTGTTTCAGGATCTAAAGGAAGGCGACTGCGTCTACTTCGTGCATAGCTTCGCCGCCTTTGACTGCGAGACAGACCTGACCGCGACAGCAGAGTATGGGGTTCCGCTCACCGCGGCCGTGCAGAAGGGCATGGTTTTCGGCACACAGTTCCATCCGGAGAAGAGCGGGGCTGTCGGACTGAAGATTTTAAAGGCCTTTGCTGCACTGTAACTGCTTCCTCGAGATCGCTTCATTCAATGCGCAGGCTGTATCGATGAGACAACGATGAAATCATGCAGATGAAGATATCCATCTGCACGTGCAGGAAAAGAGAAGAGATAGGATAACACAAGAAAGGGAAAGAGATGCTACTGTTTCCGGCAATTGATTTATACGACCATAAGGTAGTGCGTCTTCTGAAGGGAGACTATCAGAAGATGACGGTCTACAGTGACGATCCGGTCAGAACGGCACAGGAGATTGAGGCGAAGGGAGCCAGCTGGCTTCATCTCGTGGATCTCGAGGGCGCAAAGGACGGCACGACACCAAACTTTGACGTGGTAGAGGGCATCTGCCAGAAGACGGACCTCCAGGTGGAGATCGGCGGTGGTATTCGGAGCCTCGACACGATCGAACGCTATCTCAAGGCCGGGGTCGCCCGGGTGATTCTCGGAACGAAGGCCGTCACGGACCCACTGTTTCTACGGGATGCGCTCGCCCACTGGGGAGAGCAGATCGCTGTCGGTGTGGATGCAAAGGAGGGAAAGGTCGCGGTCAAGGGCTGGATGGAGGTCCTGGATGTCGATATGTTTGATTTCCTGGGACAGCTTCGAGACCTCGGCGTAAAGACGGCCATCGTGACGGACATCTCCCGGGATGGGGCGATGAAGGGCACAAATCTGCCACTTTATGAGCGGCTTTCCAGACTGGAGGGAATTGACATTACGGCCTCCGGAGGCGTGTCGACGCTCGACGATCTTCGGGCGCTCCGTGAGATGAAGCTTTATGGCGCGATTCTCGGAAAGGCCATGTACAACGGAGCCGTGTCGCTCGAGGATGCGCTGAGGCTGGCGCGAGGCTGACGCCTGATAGCTGTGACAGGAGATTGCGACAGACCAGATGCATGAAAGACTGGAGCCATGGCGGAGCATGGGCCTGGGAAAAGCAAGCAGAAAGGAAAAACAGATGATCACGAAACGTATTATTCCATGTCTCGATGTGCGTGATGGACGCGTAGTGAAGGGGGTTAATTTCGAGGGACTCCGTGATGTGAACAGCCCTGTGGAGCTCGGAAAATATTATAGCGATGCGGGTGCGGATGAGCTCGTTTTTTATGATATCACGGCGAGCTTTGAGGGGCGGAAGCTCTTTACGGATATCCTCACAGAGGTGGCGCAGCAGATTTTCATCCCCCTGACTGTCGGTGGTGGCATTAACACCGTGGACGATTTCGATCGCGTGCTGAAATGTGGAGCAGATAAGGTCTCCGTCAATTCGGGCGCCATTAAACATCCTGAGCTTATTAACCAGGCGGCAGAAAAATATGGAAATCAGTGTGTAGTGCTGTCGGTGGACGCAAAGCGTGTGGATGGGAGTTATCATGTCTTCCTGAATGGCGGACGCATCGACACAGGCATGGATGCCCTTCAGTGGGTGAAGGAGGGCGTGCAGAGGGGCGCTGGCGAAGTGGTGCTGAACTCCATCGATACCGATGGCGTGAAGCAGGGCTTCGATCTTGCGATGCTCGCGGCAGTGAACCAGCTCGTGAAAGTGCCGGTGATTGCGTCTGGTGGTGCGGGCTCCATCGAGGATTTCGTGACGCTGTTTCATGAAATTCCGGACATTTCAGCGGGACTTGCGGCATCGATTTTCCATTTCGGAGAGGTGAAGATCGAGGACCTCAAGGCGAGACTAAAGGAAGAGGGCATCCCGGTACGGATGTGACAGGCATGAACGGGTGCCCGCATAAAGGAGCACTCACCCCGAGAAAACATGAAAAGAGGAGTGTACATGAGCGTAGAGGCTTTTGACATTGAAAAAGTAAAATTTGATGAAAAGGGGTTGGTGCCGTGTATCGTGCAGGATGCCGAGACGAAGCGGGTACTGACCCTTGCATACATGAACCGGGAATCGCTCGGGATAACCCTTGAAAAAGGACTTACCTGCTTCTGGTCCCGCTCGCGGCAGGAGCTCTGGCTGAAGGGCGCCACGAGCGGAAACTATCAGCACATCGTGACGATGGAGGCGGACTGTGACTGCGATGCCATTCTGGTGCAGGTACGGAAGGATGGCCCGGCCTGTCATCGTGGGTGCGACAGCTGCTTCGATGCTTCTCTTCGGAAGGACTGGCCGGAAAACAGTGCGGAAGTGGAAAAGGCAAATCTTCAAAAGTGAAGGTATATGTACGGGAAGCAGGGATGGAACTGATTTGGACGCATGCGCTACTGATGACGATCGGGCTGAATAGAAGGTCTGTGCGCGAAGCGATGATGCGGAGAAGCAGGCATTGACCTGATCAGAAGAAATGTGGAGATGGATGTATGGATTCAAAAGACGAGCTGATGGACATCTATGATGGAGAACGAAAGCGGACGGGGCGTATCGTGCCACGGACGACCTTCCTGAAAGAGGGAGAGTACATGCTGTATGTGCTCGCACTTATCGAGCGGCCATCGGATGGGCGCTTTCTCATTACGCGGCGTGCGCTCACGAAAAAGTGGGCGGCCGGAGCCTGGGAAATCTCAGGCGGTGGTGCGCGTGCCGGGGAAGACAGCTTTGCGGCGATTACGCGGGAGGTGCGCGAGGAAACGGGGCTCGACATTTCCGGGATTCCGGCGGCAGAGCAGACGCCGATCTACAGCTATCGCAATGAGGACCTGAAGCGTGGTGATAATTACTACGTGGATATTTATCATGTGAGGCTGGAGTTTTCGGAGCGGGCTGTGACGATCGAGCAGTCCGAGGCCATCGATTTTCGGCTGGCAACCATGGAGGAAATCCGGGTGCTCCATGAAGAGAACGCATTTCTTCATTATGCGCGGATTCAGGAGGCACTTGCCAGTGAGAAATCGCAAGTATAGGCACGTTTTTTGCTTTTTTTGCTTGATGTGACTATGCGAAATTTGATTTTTATAGGTATTTTCCATTAAATCACCTTAAACGTGCCTATGCCTTTTCCTTGATGAACTGTCCAACTATAGGCATGCACCTTGATTTTCGGTTCAAGCATGCCTATGCTGAGAGAAACAAGAAGGAAAAGGCGCAGGCATGGAAGCTGACTTTAACAAGAACGTGCCTAAGCCGGAAGCAGCCGGGGCAGTGAACCATGGGCATGGAAGCTGAACTCAGCCAGAGCATGCCTGTCTGCGAGTGAAAGAGGCTGACACTGGAAGCGATACCGTGACGGAAGCACGCCAGAGCATGCCTGTCTGCGAGTGAAAGAGGAGCTATGGAGGATTTTATCAAGGAGAAAACCACACTGTATCATACGCAGGATCCCCTGGGCCAGCGCATCGAGGTCTGCGAGGGATGCTACAATGAGGAACGCATGCGTCTTCTCCTCGTGGATGGAGCCATGCAGTCCGCGCAGTATCTGGAACCCGCCCTCGCGGGTGAACTTCCCTTTGAGTATATGCGAGAATTCTCCTGGATCTATCGACTGAAGCCAGATATCGAGCGTGTGCTGCTGATCGGTGGGGGCGGCTTCGCGTATCCGAAGTACTTTCTTCAGCATTATCCTGAAAAATCCATTGATGTTATCGAGCTGAGCCCGACGATTGTGGACATCGCCCGGGATTATTTCGGACTGCGCGCGCTCGAGAAGGCCTACCCGGACCGGCTTCGGGTCCTTGTCGGGGATGGGCATGCGTACCTGAAGACAATGGCAGAGCCTTCTCACCTTCCCTATGACGCGATTCTGAATGACGCCTACATCGGCTATAAATCAAGTGCGTCCATGCAGGCCTCGGCGGAGCTTTTCCACCGTTGCCTTACAAGCGATGGCATCTATGCTGCCAATATGGTGACGGCGCTTCGCGGACTTCGATCCATTCATATGCGTCGCGAGCGGAAGCATTTTCAGAAGGTTTTTGAGCATACCTTTCTGATGCAGTGTGATGAAGAGATCGATCCCTTCGTTCCGCAGAACAATATTTTCTTCGCATCCGATGCTCCGTTCGAGATGTAGCGTGTGCGTTCGATCACTACGTCTGTTTCGGACCAGCGCTTTGCCAGAGGCAACTCGAGCGAAGGCCTTCATTACAACACCACCCGCTGTATCCCCACTTCATCAGGAGGAATCCCATGAAATTACAAGCAAATTATCATACGCATACGACGTTCTGCGATGGTTCCGACTCGGCGGAGGCCGTGGTGCAGGAGGCTATCCGAAAGGACTTTACGCATCTTGGCTTCAGCGGACACATGGATCCGGGAGTTTTTATGGATTTCCAGGCGTATACGGCAGAAATCTGTCGCCTGCAAGCGGCCTACCGTGGAAAAATCGACATTCTTCGAGGTGCAGAGCTGGACAATGTCTACGATCCGTGCTGTGTGGCGGGAAAACGGAAGACGGATGCCGTACAGATCACACATGAGCGTGGAGCCGCCAGCGGCACCGTCTTCAGCGAAACCTCTGGATTCGAAGCTTCAGGCGGTAGTGCGAAGAGCAAAATGCCTGGTGGTGATATCGTCGAGATTTCCAATCGGTGTGGCGGTAGCACCAAGAGCAAAATGCCTGGTGCAGAATATACCATCGGCTCAACACACTTCGTGCCAGTGCCGGGAAGCACGGTATGGTCGCATACCGCTGCCTTTGGCTCGCACCGTGAGGGCTCTGAAAACTGGGATCTGATTGGCGTGGATGGAGACATTGGCCTCCTCCATGATCAGTGCAAAAAATACTATAACGGAGATTTCTATGCACTTTCGGCGGATTACTACCGCTTTGAGGCATGCGTGGCAGAACGCTTGCATCCGACCTTTATCGGCCACTTCGACCTCATTACGCGCTTCAATGACCTGAGCCGCGAGGATGGTGGTCACTTCCTCGATGAGCAGAGCGAGCGCTATCTCGGACCGGCACGCAGGGCTATGGCGGCGCTCGTGCCCTATGGCGTCCCATTTGAAATCAACTGTGGTGCCATGAATCGTGGACGGAAAAAGGAAGTGTATCCGCGTCCGGAGCTTCTGAGGGAGCTGCATGCCCTTGGCGGAGAAATTCTGATTTCATCGGATGCGCATCAGAAGGAGCTTTTAGACGGCGGCTTCGAGGAAGCCATGGAGGTGGCGCGTTGGGCTGGCTTTACGCATACAAATCTTCTCGTGCGGGGAGAGAAATCGGAGGGGCAGCGCAGTCGGAACCGTACAGAGGCGCTGTGTGATCAGGAGCACAGGGAAGCGGAGAGGCATCCGGATAGGCCGTATACCTGGCCGCAGGCAGAAAGAAGAGTCGCGAAGAACACAAACGCCGATGAGGGCGGACTTCTGTACTGGCAGCCTGTGCCGCTTTGAGGAAGAACGCTGCCGGGAATGTACCGTATTATAATGAGAAAGAATCGCAGGTGGTGGGAGCATCCTCCAGGGAGAGGGAGCGGGCTCATCCGGAGGAAGGACCTGCAGGTGAAGAGAGAAACCACAGGTGGTGGGAGCACTGGAATGGAAATACGAAAGAGTAAGGCTGAAGATCTCGGCCGAATGATGGAAATATATGAAGAAGCACGGGCGTTTATGGCTTCGTATGGCAACCGGGAGCAGTGGGGAGATGGCTACCCGAAGCGGGACATCCTCGAAGAGGATATCGCGCTCGGTCGAAGCTATGTGGTCACCGAGGGCGAGCGCATCGTCGGGACCTTCGCCTTTTTTATCGGCCATGATCCAGTGTATGATGTCATCACCGAAGGCCACTGGACCGAAGACCGACCGTATGGCGTCATCCACCGCGTGGCCTCCTGCAGTGAGGCCCGAGGCATTGGCCATGCGTGCTTCGAGTTCTGCACGAAAGCGGCAGATTATGTACGCATTGACACGCACGAAAAGAATCTGCCGATGCAGCAGGCGCTTACACGCTATGGCTTTCACTACTGCGGAAAGATCCGGTATCCGATGAACGGCGAGCGGATCGCGTTTGATTAT
>ERZ808246.1509-NODE-1509-length-16684-cov-4.331890_pt1 | contig 16684 bp, 18 predicted proteins | sample MGYA00521083_ERZ808246 | MGnify/ENA primary metagenome ERZ808246 (study PRJEB31516, sample SAMN03275577) | gut metagenome | biome: mammalia-associated habitat; material: feces | host: Papio cynocephalus | place: Kenya | collected 2012-07-07 ... | reverse complement strand
GCAAAGCACGTGAAGCCCTCCGTAAAGTTCTCCATGGCGCACACGGAGTGCAAACCGTGGCAGGCCTACGCGCTGAAAAAATACGGCCTGTGCAGCCAGACACATCACGGCAATGCGACCGGCGTCAATAACCCGATCATTCCCAGCAACGTGGGGATCCGCGATGTCGGCCCGGATGAGGCCGCGCTGTATGACGATGATTTCTACTGCGAGCTCATCTGCGACTCCATGGGGATCCATGTCAAGCCGCATATGCTGCGGCTCGTAGCCAAGATCAAGGGGCCGAACCGTGTTATTCTTGTCACGGACCATTATCCCGAGAACTGCGAAAAGCCGGAAGGCCCCATCATGGGCGGCGAAAAGGCCGCGGATCTCGGCTACTGCATCACCGGTGAGATCATCGGCAGCATGATGACGCTGAATGTCGCCTGCCGCAATATGATGGCGCATACCGGCTGCGGTATTTGTCAGGCAGTCAGATATGCATCCCTGAACCCGGCAAGAATGCTCGGCATCGACGACCGCTACGGCTCCATCGAAAAAGGCAAGATCGCCAACCTGATCCTGATCGACGACATGTTCCATGTGGAAAAAGTGATCTTCGAGGGGCAGGTACAGTAAAAAAGCGGCCGGACTCTGCAGCAGAGTTCGGCCGCTCAGCGCTTGTCGGTGGAATATTTCATAATTGCACTGATATAGTGCAATTATAACGAAATAATCGCATAAAATCAACACCGGAATGCACGAAAATAGTGCAAGGGTGGTGCTGCGATACGGATCTGGAATACAGCAGGGCGGTCGGCGCGGCGGTTCGGGCGCTCCGGCTGACAAAAGGGCTGACGCAGGAGCAGCTTGCAGCGAAGGTGCAGCTTGCGGGCTGCGATCTGACGCGCAGCGCGCTTGCGAAGATCGAATGCGGCCAGCGCAGCATCTATCCGGACGAACTCAAAGCGCTGCATGAGGCACTACAGGTGCCATATGAAGCGCTGCTGCAATAAAAAGGTACGGCCTGCCGCAGAGCGGCAGGCCGATTCTGTGCGTATTATCGGCTGTTTTGCGGGGAAACCGGTTGATTTTATCCGGCAGGTCTGGTATAAAAAGAGGGAACGAGGGAAGCTTTTTCAAGGCGGAGAAGGTTAAATCTTTCTGCACAGCATGGCCGGAATCTCAAATACAGGTAAAATCTGCACCCGAAAAAATCTGCATTTCTGCGTCTTTTGCGGCAGGCCAGCGGACGCTACAATAGGGGCATCCAAAAAAGAGGGGTGTCTGCTATGAAAAAAGAAACCATCCGTAAGCTGGTGCTGAGCGCCATGTTCGCGGCGCTGTGCTGCGTGGCGACGCTTGTCGTCCAGATCCCGATCGCGACCGGCTATCTCAATGTCGGCGAGGGCATGTGCCTCCTGTCCGGACTGGTGCTGGGGCCGTGGTACGGCATGGCGGCGGCCGGGCTTGGCAGCGGGCTTGCCGATCTGCTGGCAGGCTACGGAATTTATGTGCCCGCAACGCTTATCATCAAGGCGCTCGTCGCGCTGACGGCGGCGCAGTGCTTCCGGCTGACGCGGACGAACGGGAAGCTTCGGAACCCGGCGGGCGTGCTTCTTGCGCAGCTTCCGGCGGAGGCGGTCATGGTTATCGGCTATTATGCCTTTGAGACGGTCCTTCTGCAGGAGCCTGCGGTGGCAGCCGCTTCGGTGCCGAACAATCTTCTGCAGGCCGGCATCGGGATCGTGCTGGCGTCCGGCTTGTATCTTGCGCTCAGCCGCGTGCCGGAGGTGCGGAAGCAGCTCTGGGCGGCTTGATGCCAACTGGCATTAAAAAAATAACCATTTTTGCATCTTACAATAGAATCAGAATCGGATATAATCAAGGCATCCAATCCAAGTGGAGGACCGAGATATGAAAAACGAAACGATCCGAAAGCTGGTTCTGAGCGCGATGTTTGCCGCTATGTGCTGTGTGGCGACGATGATCATTCAGTTCCCGACGGTCGCCGGTTACACGAACATCGGCGAAGGCATGTGCCTGCTGGCAGGCCTGGTGCTCGGCCCGTGGTACGGCTTCTTTGCCGCCGGTATCGGCAGCGGCCTGGCCGATCTGCTGGCCGGTTACGGCCATTATGTCCCCGGCACGTTCCTGATCAAGGGACTTGTGGCGCTCGTCGCGGCGCTGCTGCTCCGGCCGATGCTCAGGAAGGGCGAAAAGGTGCCGTTCTGGAAGCTCGCGCTCATCGAGCTGCCGTCCGAGACGATCATGGTGCTGGGCTATTTCGGCTATAAGGCGCTGATCCTGGGCAAGGGTCTTGCCGCCGCGGCGTCCATCCCCAATAACCTTGTGCAGGCCGCTGTGGGCATCATCCTGTCCGTCCTGCTGTACACCGCGCTGTCCCGCGTTCCGGAGATCCATAAAGCATTCTGGAAGGGTGAATAAATCATGTACGAAGAAATTACCGCACAGGCCAGACAGGCTGTTACAGAGTTGCTGGAGGCAGCAAAGCTGAAGCCGGGAAAGATCTTTGTCGTCGGCTGCTCGTCGAGCGAGATGGTCGGCGCGCGCATCGGTAAGGGCTCCAGTCTGGAGGCGGCGCAGGCCGCGTTCGCGGGCATCTATCCGCTGCTGCAGGCGCAGGGCGTGGAGCTTGCTGTGCAGTGCTGCGAGCATCTGAACCGCGCGCTCGTTATCGAGCGCGACGTGGCTGAGAGCCACGGCTTTGAGATCGTCAACGCCATTCCGCAGCTGCATGCGGGAGGCTCGTTTGCCATGACCGCGTGGGCGAATTTCAAGGATCCCGTTCTGGTCGAGACCATTGTGGCCGACGCCGGGATCGACATCGGCGGCACGCTCATCGGCATGCACCTGCGCCGCGTCGCGATCCCGGTTCGCCTGTCCATCAAAAAGATCGGCGAGGCCAACATCCTCTGTGCCCGCACGCGCCCAAAGTACATCGGCGGCGCAAGAGCGGTCTATCAGGAGCTGTAAAAAAGAAACCAAACCCCACGCGCTGCATGCGGCGCGTAGGGTTTGAAAAAACAGATGCAGAAATTGACGGCCTGCCGGGATGGGTTTTTCATTCAAATTGACGGTTGACTTCCGGGCGGGGCGTGGGTATAATAGCGCCAACAACGAAATACCAATGAAACCTTTGAGAAAGAGGAGTACCCTTACAAAACCGGGCGTCAGAGAGCTGCCGGCGGTGTGAGTGCAGCGGAACGGCGTGAGGGGAATGGACTTTTGAGGGCGGCCTGAACCCATCCGGACGGATGCAAGTAAGAGCCGACGGGTGCCCACCCGTTATCCACCGGGATGCGTATGGTGGTACGCATGAGCGAGCGGACGCGCAAGCGTCAATTTGGGTGGTATCGCAGGAGTGCAGCTCTTGTCCCATGTGGGATAGGGGGCTGTTTTTTTATACTCCAAAATTCGGCCGTCGGCAGCGGCCCCTCCATCCGCCACCCGGAAAAATACACGGCGAAACGCCAAAAATGGAGGAACACATCATGAAAAATCGGAACCTGAAAAAAATCGCAGCAGCCGTCCTGATCTTTGTCGTCCTGCTGATGACGGCGGCCTGCGCCGCCGGGCAGAAGGCCGCGGAGGACACTGCATCCGAACCACAGACCTCGCAGGAAGCAACGATGCCGGACGATTCACAGCCGGTGGACGAAGCCTTCGGCCAGGAGCCGGAGCAGCAGACCTTCCGTATCGGCATCTGCAACTATGTGGACGATGCTTCTCTCAACCAGATCGTAGAGAACATCCAGGCGCGCCTTGCCGAGATCAGCGAAGAAACCGGCGCACAGTTCGAGATCGATTATGATAACTGCAACGCGGACGCGACCGTCATGGAGCAGATCATCGCGAACTTCCAGAGCAACGGCGCAGATCTTCTCGTCGGCGTGGCGACCCCTGTCGCCATGCGTATGCAGACGGCCACGGAAGACAGCCAGACGCCCGTCGTCTTCGCCGCTGTTTCTGATCCGATCGGCGCAGGCCTTGTGCAGTCGCTGGAAGCGCCGGGCAGCAACGTGACCGGCACCTCCGACTACCTCGATACCACGGCCATTATGAATCTGATCTTCGCGGCTGACCCGGACGCATCCAGGATCGGACTTCTGTATGACGCCGGTCAGGATTCCTCGACGGCAGCCATCGCCAGCGCCAAGGCGTATCTGGACGAGAACGGCATTGCCTACGTCGAGCACACCGGCAGCACGGCAGACGAGGTCATGCTGGCCGCGCAGGCCATGGTCGCCGACGGCGTGGACGCTGTCTTCACCCCGACCGACAACTCCATCATGAAAGCCGAGCTTGCCATCTATGAAACGTTCATCGACGCGGGCATCCCGCAGTACACCGGCGCGGATTCCTTCGCGCTGAACGGTGCGTTCCTCGGATACGGCGTCGACTATGCAAACCTAGGCCGCGAGACGGCGGACATGATCGCCGACATCCTTCTGAACGGCGCCGACCCCGCTTCCACCCCGGTCAGGACCTTTGACAACGGCACGGCTGCCATCAACACCGAGACCTGCGCGGCGCTGGGGCTTGACTTCGATGTAGTCTCCAAGGCCTTCGAGCCGTACTGCACCAAGATCACCACGCTGACGACGGCAGAGAGCTTCTCCTGATCAAGGACTGAACGGATATAGCGCCCGGAGCCGGTTCCGGCTCCGGGCGGCCTTCAAAAAATGCGGAAAGAGGAACCATCATGGATCTATCGAGTGTTCTGGGGCTGATACAGACGGCGTTGGAGCTGGGACTGATCTGCTCGGTGACGGTACTGGCGCTGTATCTGAGCTATACGATGCTGAACGTCTGCGACCTGTCTACGGACGGCTGCTTTACGCTGGGCGCTGTGACCGGCGCGGTCACGGCGATGGCGGGCCATCCGGTGCTGGCGATCTTCGCGGCGATGGGCGCGGGACTGGTGTCGGGGCTGGTCGTGTCCATCCTGCAGACGCGCATGGGCGTCAACAGCCTGCTCGCCGGGATCATCGTCAATACGGCGCTGTATTCCATCAACATTGCCATCATGGACGGTGCGTCGCTCCTGAGCCTCAATAAGACGCAGACGGTGTTCACGCTCATGAAAGAGGCGCTGGCCGATTCGGCGCTTGCCGGGCAGTATAAGCTCCTGACCGCGCTTGCGGCGGTGGCGCTGATCGTGCTGCTTTTGACGCTGTTTCTCCGTACCCGCATGGGACTTGCCATCCGTGCGACCGGCAACAACCCCGACATGGTGCGCTCGTCGTCCATCAATCCCGCTGTGACCACGACCATCGGCCTTTGCATCGCGGGCAGCTTTACGGCACTGTCCGGCTGCCTGCTCGCACAGTATCAGAAGGCGGCGGATATCAACATCGGGCAGGGCATGGTGACCATCGCGCTGGCCTCGCTGCTGATCGGAAGCACCGTCCTTGGCCGCGGCGGGATCTTCCTGCGCGCGGTTGGCGCAGTGCTCGGCGCGGTGATCTTCCGGCTGGTCTATACGGTCGCGCTGCGGCTGGATATGCCGGCGTTCATGCTGAAGCTGGTGTCGGCGGTCATCGTCGTGCTTGCAATTTCGATCCCATATCTCAAAACGCAGTTGCCGGTCCTCCGGCGCAGGATGCAGAGAAAGGCAGGCTGAGACACATGCTGGAGCTGAAAAAGATCTCCAAGACCTTCAACCCCGGAACGGTCAACGAGAAATGCGCCCTGCACGAGCTGTCGCTCAGCGTGCCGGACGGCGATTTTATCACGATCATCGGCGCGAACGGCGCGGGGAAATCCACGCTGTTCGGCGCCATCAGCGGCAGCTTCCTGACGGACAGCGGCGAAATTCTGCTGGACGGGCAGGACGTGACGTTCCTGCCGGAGTTCCGGCGAGCCAAGGTCATCGGCAGGCTCTTTCAGGATCCGATGCGCGGCAGCGCGCCGGGCATGACGATCGAGGAAAATCTGGCGCTGGCTGCCGGCCGAAGCGGCTGGCTTGGACATATCAGCCGCCAAGACCGCGAATGCTTCCGCGCGCAGCTGCGCGAGCTGGACATGGGTCTGGAGGACCGCCTGCGGCAGCCGGTGGGGCTTTTATCCGGCGGCCAGCGGCAGGCGCTGACACTGCTGATGGCGACGATCGCCAGGCCGAAGCTCCTGCTGCTCGACGAGCACACCGCGGCGCTCGACCCCGGCGCGGCGGAGAAAATTCTTGCCATGACCACGCGCATCGCAGCCGAGCAGAAGCTGACCTGCCTGATGGTGACGCACAACATGCGCGCGGCGCTTGCGCTCGGCAACCGGACGCTGATGATGAACAATGGACGGATCCTTCTGGACGTCAGCGGCGAGGAGCGCGCGCACATGGACGTCAGCGACCTGCTCGAGCGCTTCAAGACCGGCGCAGGCGAAGCGCTGGACAACGACCGGATGCTTCTGTCGTGAGACTGTCAAAAAGCGTTCTTGCCCGTTTTTGCTGAAGATTTTCAGGTTTGCTTGTAGGGGACGATGCCCATCTTCGGCGCTAAGAGCCGCGCTGCGCGCGGTTGCGCCTCGAAACTAGCCTGCGGGCGTCGCATCGTCCCGGCAGAACAGGCCGTATTTGCGAAAGTTTACGGCAAATTCGCAACCTTTTTCGGGTCGATGTGGGCATCGGCCCCTACACGGACGGTGCATGTCTCGTACTGCTTCGCAAAAATCGAACTATTTCAAAACACTTTGCCCGGCGGAAGATTTTCCGCCGGGCTGTAATTTTGCTTGCCAGCAGACAGGGGTAGATGCTATACTGATAAAAAAGAGAAGAAGGGGGCATTCCCGATGAACAAGACGATCCTGCGGCGCCTGCTCGCGCTGGCGCTGTGTATCTGCATCGTGCTGGCCGCAGCAATTGCGGCGGGCGCGGATTTCGGTGATTTTTCCGGTGATTCCGATTACGGCGGCTCTGACTGGGGCAGCTCGGATTCCAGCTGGGACAGCTCCTCTGACTGGAGCTCGTCCGGCGATGATTACTATTATGTTTCCGATTCCTCCGAGGGCGGTGGCAGCAGCACGTTGATGGTCATCATTCTGATCGTGCTGATCATCGCCTACGTGATGTTTAAGCCCTCCAGAAAGGGCACAAAGGGCGGTAAGGCCGGAAAGAACGGCAGCGTCAGCTGGTCGGCGGCTGCAAACCGCAAGCTGAAGCCGATCTCCGAGTACCGGCAGCTGGATGAGGCCTTCGACGAGACCGCGCTGACCTCGAAGCTCTCGAACCTCTACGTGCAGATGCAGGACTGCTGGCAGAAGAAGGATATTTCGGCGATCCGGCCGTACTGCACCGACGCATTCTATACGCAGATGGACAATCAGCTCCAGCGCAAGAAGCAGCAGGGCCAGACCAATTATATCGAGCGCATCGCGGTCCTCGGCGTCAGCTTCCGCGGCTGGTGCCAGGAGGGCGGCAACGACGTGCTCGTCGCCCGGCTCAACACGCGCATTGTCGACTATACGCTTGACGATGCGACCGGCAAGCTGATCTCCGGCAGTAAGGACAAGGAGAAGTTCATGGTTTACGAATGGGATCTTGTCCGCCCGACCGGCATGAAGACGGAAAAGGGCGAGACGATGAAGACGGTCAACTGCCCGAACTGCGGCGCGCCCGTCGAGATCAACGCCAGCGCCAAGTGCCCGTACTGCGGCAGCGTCATCACGCTCGAGGAGCACGGCTTCGCGCTCAACGCCATCCGCGCCATCTCGCAGCAGACCAGAGGATAATCGAACTGTTCGCAGGGAAATCTCTGCGGCAGGACAAAATGACGAAAACCGGCATGCGATGCATGCCGGTTTTCTGCGTCTGCGATAGTTGACAAATGCCCGCTGCAATTTTATAATTTATCATGTTAACATGATAATACGGTAAAACGATACCCAATTAAGCGGATTCGGACAGAAGGAGAAACCGGCTATGACAAGATGGCGCACAGAGGACACCGATACATTTTTCCGCGCGGTGCTGAGCCTGCGGACCATGGAGGAATGCTATGCGTTCTTTGGCGACGCCTGCACAGCGACGGAGGTCCGGGAGATGTCCAAGCGGCTGAAGGTCGCGCAGCTGCTGCGCGAGGGATTGAGCTACAATACCGTCAATCAGATGACGGGCGTTTCCACGGCGACCATCAGCCGCGTCAGCGGCTGCCTGAGCTACGGCAATCAGGGCTATCAGCTGGTGCTTTCACGGATCGGAGGGACGGATGACGATGGACAAGACGATTCTCAAGCGTGAGGAAGCGGCGGTTTTCACCCTGCGTGAGCTGTACTGCCGGTATGGCTACACGCCGTACCGGATGAGCAAATTTGAGGCATATGAGTTTTACCTGCAGAACAAGGAATTTCTGGTCAGCGACCGGATCATCACCTTCCACGACACCGACGGCGCGCTGCTGGCGCTCAAGCCGGACGTCACGCTGTCGATCGTAAAAAACGGCACGGATGCGCCGGGCTGCATCCAGCGCTCGTATTATAACGAAAACGTCTACCGTGTCTCCGGCGGCTCCCACCAGTTCCGGGAGATCATGCAGACGGGACTGGAATGTATCGGCGATCTGGATTTTTATGAGATCTATGAGGTGATCCTGCTCGCGGCTGGGAGCCTCGCCTGCATTTCCGGGGACTATGTGCTTGACGTGTCGCATCTTGGCATGCTGGGCGCGATCCTGGATGAGACGGGCGCGGATGAGACCTTCCGGCAGCAGGCGGCGCGCTGCATCGCGGAAAAGAACGCGCACGATCTGCAGCCGCTCTGCCGCGCAGCCGGTGTGAGCGCGGAAGTGACGGACAAGCTGGCGGCGTTCGTCGGCATTTACGGAGACATGCAGAGCGTCCTGCGGCGGCTGACGCCTCTGTGCACGACGCAGAAGGAGCGGGAGGCCCTGCAGCAGCTGCAGACGCTCGCGGATCTTCTGGCCGGGACGCCGTATGCGGGCCGGATCCACTTTGATTTTTCGATCGTCAACAATATGAAGTATTATAACGGCTTCGTCTTCAAGGGCTTCCTGCGCGGCGTGTGTCAGGGCGTTCTGGCCGGCGGGCAGTATGACAAGCTGATGACGCGCCTTGGGCGCAGCGCCCGCGCGGTCGGGTTCGCGCTGTATCTGGATCTGCTGGATGAGCTGGAGGCGCAGGCGGACGGATACGATGTGGACGTGCTGCTTCTGTACGATGCGGCGACGCCGCCGCAGGCGCTGGCCGCGAAAATCGGAGCGCTGCAGAAGGATGGCCGCCGCGTCTCGGCGCAGCGAGCCGTGCCGGAGAAGCTCCGGTATGAGACGGTGATCGACCTGCGGAAGGAGGCGGCAGGATGCTGAATATTGCGCTACCCAAGGGGCGGCTCGGCGAGAAGGTCTACGCGATGTTTGAGCGCGCCGGGTATGCCTGCCCCTCTATCCGCGAGAATAACCGCAAGCTGATCTTTGAAAACGAGGCCGCGGGCGTCCGCTATTTCTGGGTCAAGCCGCCGGATGTGGCGATCTATGTCGAGCGCGGCGCAGCCGATCTCGGCGTGGCGGGCAAGGATATCCTGCTGGAATACGGGCCGGAGGTCTATGAGCTGCTGGACCTGCATGTGGGTGTCTGCCGGATGGCGGTGGCCGGAAAGCAGGACTTCTATGACAGCGGCAGGCGGACGCTCAAGGTGGCGACGAAGTTTCCGAACATCGCCCGGCGCTATTACGCAGGGCTTGGCCGGGATATCGACATCATCGGGCTGCACGGCTCCATTGAGCTGGCGCCGATCCTGGGCCTGTCCGACGTGATCGTCGACATTGTGGAGACCGGCACGACGCTGCGGGAGAACCATCTGGCCGTTCTGGAGACGGTGCTGCCCATCAGCGCGCGGCTGATCGCCAATGAAGTGAGCTTCAAATTCAAGACAGAAGAGATCGAAACGCTGACAAAGCGAGTGAAAGAGCAGGTGGAGACGAAATGATCCGCATCTACAGATATGGCGAGATCGCAAACAGCGAGCTGTTCGCGCGGAAGGACATCGTGGCCGATGTAGCGGAGTCTGTACGGGCGATCGTGCAGGATGTGGCGCAAAACGGCGACGCGGCGCTGCGTGCGTATGAAAAAAGGTTTGACCGCGCCGACCTGACCGCACTGGAGGTCAGCCCGGCGGAGTGGGACGCGGCGATGGCTGCCGTGGAGCCGGAATTTCTGCAGATTTTGCAGGAGGCAGCCGCGAATATCCGCCGGTATCACGAAAAGCAGGTGCGCGCGAGCTATGTGGTCAGCGAGCAGCCCGGCGTGATGCTGGGGCAGCGCATTCTGCCGATCGAAAAGGTCGGCGTTTATGTCCCCGGCGGCACGGCGGCCTATCCTTCGACTGTCCTGATGGATACGATCCCCGCCAAGCTTGCCGGCTGCGGCGAGATCGTGATGGTCACGCCGCCCGCCGCGGACGGAAGCATCCGCCCGGCCATTCTGGCCGCGGCCCGGATCGCGGGCGTCGACCGGGTCTTCAGGCTCGGCGGCGCGCAGGCGATCGCAGCGCTGGCTTACGGCACGGAGTCTGTGCCGCGCGTTGACAAGATCGTCGGCCCCGGCAACGCCTACGTCGCAGAGGCCAAGAAGCAGGTGTTCGGCCGGGTCGCCATCGACATGGTAGCCGGGCCGAGTGAAATTCTCGTCGTGGCGGACAGCACGTGCAGCCCGGTATTTGTGGCGGCGGATCTTCTGTCGCAGGCGGAGCATGACCGGCTGGCGACCGCCGTTCTGGTCACGGACAGCATGGCCTTTGCGCAGGCGGTCACCGCAGAGCTGGAGCGGCAGATCCCGCTTCTGCCGCGCGCGGAAATTGCCCGCGCGTCCATTGACGGCAGCGGAAAGATCATCGTCGCGGAAAATGATCTGCGGAAGGCCATCGAGATCGCAAACGAGCTGGCGCCGGAGCATCTGGAGCTGTGCGTGGATGATCCGTTCGACTATCTGGATCAGATCCGCTGCGCAGGCTCCGTGTTCCTCGGCAAAAACTGCCCGGAGGCGCTGGGGGATTATTTTGCAGGCCCCAACCACACGCTCCCGACCTGCGGCACGGCGCGGTTTTCGTCGGCCCTGTCGGTGGATGATTTCGTCAAAAAATCGCAGTTTACCTATTACACCGCCGACGCCCTGCGGGCCGTCTCCGGCAAGATCGTGGCGTTCGCGATGCAGGAGGGACTGCAGGCGCACGCAAAAAGCGTGACGATCCGCTTTGAGGAGGACGCGCAATGAGCCGTTTTTTCAGCCGCAGATATGACGCGCTGGAGCCCTATACCCCCGGTGAGCAGCCGAAGGACCAGCAGTATATCAAGCTCAACACCAACGAATCCCCGTTCCCGCCGTCTCCGGCGGTCGAGGCCGCCGTCCGGCGCGAAGCGCCGCTGCTGCGGCTGTATTCCGACCCGGAATCCACGGAGCTGACGAAGAAGCTCGCCGCCCGCTATCATCTTGCGTCGGAGCAGGTGCTTGTGACCAACGGCTCGGATGAAGCGCTGAACTTTGCCTTCATGGCCTTCGCCGACGAAGCGCGGCCGCTGGCCTTCGCGGATATCACCTATGGGTTTTATCCCGTCTTCGCGCAGCTGAACCATATTCCCTATACGCAGATCCCGCTGAAGGACGATTTTACGCTGGATCCGGCGGACTATCTGGATCTCGGAAAGACCATCGTCCTGGCCAACCCCAACGCGCCGACCGGTCTGCCGCTGAAGCTTTGTGATCTGGAGCGCATCCTTGAGAGCAATGCCGGGACGGTCGTGATCGTGGACGAGGCGTATGTGGATTTCGGCGCCGCGAGCGCCGTACAGCTGATCGATCGGTATGAAAATCTGCTGGTCACGCAGACTTTCTCCAAATCGCGGTCGCTGGCCGGTGCGCGCGTGGGATACGCGATGGGGAACGCGGCGCTGATCGCCGATCTCAATACCATCAAGTATTCGACCAATCCCTACAATGTCAGCCACCTGGATGCAGCCGCCGCCTGTGCAGCGCTGGATGAGGATGCGTATTATATGGAAAACTGCCGCACGATCGCCGAAAACCGCGCCTGGACGATAGAGCAGCTGCAAAGGCTTGGCTTCACCGTCACGGCGTCAAAGTCGAATTATGTCTTTGCCCGCACGGAGCGTATCTCCGGGCTGGCGCTTTATGAGGCGCTCAAGGCGCGCGGCATCCTGATCCGGCACTTTGAAAAGCCGCGCATCCGCGCCTATAACCGGATCACCGTCGGCACGCGCGCGCAGATGCAGGCGCTCATCGCGGCGATCACAGCCATTCTGGAGGAACAGCCATGAGAACAGCAGACATTGTCCGCAGAACAGCGGAGACGGATATTGTGCTTTCTGCCAACCTTGACGGCACGGGCGGCGGCGAAATTCAGACCGGCTGCGGCTTTCTCGATCACATGCTGACGCTCTTCGCACGGCATGGGCGGTTCGATCTGACCATCCGCTGCGCCGGCGATACGGAGGTCGACGATCACCACACGACCGAGGACATCGCCATCTGCTTCGGGCAGGCCTTCCGGCAGGCGCTGGGCGACAAGCGCGGCATCCGACGCTATGCCGATGCCGCCCTGCCGATGGATGAGGCGCTGATCCTTGCGGCAGTCGATATCTCCGGCCGCGGCGGCGCGTATCTGTCGCTGCCGATCCCGGCGCAGAAGGTCGGCACGTTCGACACGGAGCTCTGCGCAGAATTTTGGTATGCCTTCGCGCGGGAGGCCGGGATCACGCTCCACATCCGGGAGCTTGCCGGGCAGAACTCCCACCATATCATCGAGGGCGCGTTTAAGGCCGTCGCGCGCTGCCTGCGAACGGCAGTCTCGGTCGATCCGGCCTGCGCGGACGAGATCCCGTCGAGCAAGGGAGTGCTCGCATGATCGGGATCATTGATTACGGCGTAGGGAATCTGTTTTCCCTGCAGTCGTCGCTGCGGCACATCGGTGCGGAGACGGTCGTCAGCGGCGACGCGGACGTTCTGCGCCGGGCCGGCCGGCTGATCCTGCCCGGCGTGGGCGCGTTTGCCGATGCGGCGCGGCTGCTGCGTGAAAGCGGGCTGGACCGCGCGGTGCTGCAGGCGGCGGACCGGGGGACGCCGGTGCTTGGCATCTGCCTCGGGATGCAGCTGCTGTTTGAAAAGAGCTATGAATTTGGCGAGCACGCAGGGCTTGGCCTGCTGCGCGGCAGCGTGGTGCCGATGGAGGGGACGATCCCCGCAGAGCTGAAGATCCCGCACATCGGCTGGAACGCCCTGCACAGGACGCGGCCGCATCCGCTGCTGCAGGCGCTGGACGAGGGTACATGCGTCTATTTTGTGCATTCCTATTATGCCGCCGACTGCGACGACAGCGTGATCGCCACGACGGACTATGGCTGCGCGCTGACGGCGGCTGCGGCGCGGGAAAACGTGATGGGGTGCCAGTTTCACCCGGAAAAGAGCGGAGAAGCGGGACTCGCCATCCTGCGTGCATTTTGTGAGGAGGAGTGGAAGCCATGCTGATCCTACCGGCGATCGATCTGTATGAACAGAAGGCGGTTCGGCTCTATCAGGGCGATTACAGCCGAATGGAGGTCTATTCCGACGATCCGGCTGCGCTTGCCGCACAGTTTGAGGCGGCAGGCGCGCAGGAGCTGCATATGGTCGATCTCGAAGGCGCGAAGGACGGGACGACGCCCAACCTCGCGCTCGTGGAGAGGATCGTGCAGCAGACGAACCTGACCGTGGAGCTCGGCGGCGGCATCCGGACGATGCAGACGGCCGAGCGGTATCTGAACTGCGGCGTCAGCCGCGTCATCCTCGGCACGGCTGCCGTGCAGGATCCGGCGTTTCTGGAGCGGGCGGTCAGCCGCTACGGCGAACGGATCGCCGTCGGTGCGGACGTCAGGGACGGCCATATTGCCGTCAAGGGCTGGCTGGAGCAGTCGCAGTGGACGCTGGAGGCGTTTCTTGCCCGCATGCAGGATATCGGTGTACAGACGGTCATCTGCACGGATATTTCCCGGGACGGCGCAATGCGCGGGAGCAATCTGGCACTCTACCGCGCGCTTTCCGGGAAGTTCCGCCTGCGCCTGATCGCCTCCGGCGGCGTCAGCTCGCTGGACGATATCCGCGCGCTGCGCAGCATGGGGCTCTACGGCGCGATTGTCGGCAAGGCGTATTACACGGGCGCGATCGACCTGCGCGAAGCGATCGAGGTGGCGAGATGATCACAAAACGCATCATTCCCTGTCTGGACGTCCGAAACGGGCGCGTGGTCAAGGGAACAAATTTTCAGGGCCTGCGGGACGTGTCCTCGCCGGTGGAGCTGGGGCAGTATTATTCCGCGCACGGGGCGGACGAGCTGGTGTTCTACGATATCACTGCCTCGAGCGAGGGGCGCGCGCTCTTTACCGATATCCTGCGCGAGGTCGCGCGGACGATCTTTATCCCGCTGACCGTCGGCGGCGGCATCAACCGGTTGGAGGATTTTGACCGCGTGCTCAAATGCGGCGCGGACAAGGTCAGCGTCAATTCCGGCGCGATCCGGAACCCGGAGCTGATCGCGCAGGCTGCGCAGAAATACGGCAGCCAGTGCGTTGTATTGTCGGCCGATATCAAGCGCGTGGACGGCGCATACCGCGTGTTTGCCAAGGGCGGGCGCGAGGATACCGGCATGGAGGCGATCGGCTGGATCCGCCGATGTGTGTCGCTCGGCGCGGGCGAGGTCGTGGTCAATTCCATCGATACGGACGGCGTGAAGCAGGGCTTTGATCTGCCGCTTCTGCGCGCGGTTCTTGATGCAGTGCATGTGCCGGTGATCGCCTCGGGCGGCGCGGGGAGCGTGCGGGATTTTGTGGAGCTGTTCCGGACAGTTCCGGATGTGGACGCGGGGCTTGCCGCATCGGTGTTCCATTTCGGAGAAATTGAAATTCCGCAGCTGAAAAGCGAGCTGCGGAAAAACGGGATCCATGTGAGGGTATGACAATGATCGATCTGAATACGCTGAGATTTGACGAAAACGGGCTGATCCCTGCCATCGTGCAGGACGCTTCGAGCCGGCAGGTGCTGACGCTGGCCTATATGAACCGCGAGAGTCTGCAGATCTCCATGGAGCGCGGCCTGACCTGCTTCTACAGCCGCTCACGGCAGCAGCTCTGGCTCAAGGGCGAGACGAGCGGGAACTACCAGCATATCGTCTCCATCACGGCCGACTGTGACCGCGACGCGCTCGTGGTGCTGGTGGACAAGGAGGGGCCGGCCTGCCACACCGGTGCGGAATCGTGCTTCTTCGAACCGGTCTATGAAGCGCCGAACCGGCAGGCGTTCAGCATGGAGGGACTGTATGCACTGCTGGAGGGCAGAAAAAAGGACCGCCCGGCAGGCTCGTATACGACGTATCTGTTTGACAAGGGTCTCGACAAGATCCTCAAAAAGGTCGGAGAGGAGAGCACGGAGGTCATCATCGCGGGCAAGGGCGGCGACCGGCGTGAGACGATCTATGAGCTGGCGGATCTTGCGTATCATGCGATGGTCCTTATGGTGCAGATGGGCATCACCGTGGAGGATGTGCGCGGCGAGCTTGCCTCCCGCCACGTGATCGACCACAAGGTCAAGCAGGAAAAAATGGTGTAAAAACAGAAAAACAGGCTGCTCCGCCAGGAGCGGCCTGTTTTTTATAAAGATCAGTTGTGCTTTTCCTCCGGCTCCTCGTGCAGGAGGTTCGTCATGCTCTTGAGACCGATCGCGAGCGTGGACGTGTTGTGCAGCAGCGCCGAGGTGGTCGGCGGCAGGATGCCCGCCACGCCAAGCACGATCAGACCGAAGTTGAAGCCGACGATGAAGCGGTAGTTGCGGTGGATGCGCGCCATCAGCGCTTCGCTGATCTTCCGGAGCGTGACCAGCTCGAACAGATCCTCGGACGCGATGGTGATGTCGGCGATCTCCCGCGCGATGGCCGCGCCGGTCGAGATCGCCACGCCGGCGTCCGCCTCGGACAGGGCAGGGGAGTCGTTGACGCCGTCGCCGATCATGATGACGGTGCGCCCGGCGGCCTTTTCCTTGCGGATAAAGGCGGCCTTGTCCTCCGGGAGGACCTCGGCGTAATACTCGTCCACGCCGACCTCGGCGGCCACGGAAGCGGCGGTCTTGCGGTTATCGCCGGTCATCATGACGACCTTGCTGATGCCGCAGGCGTGCAGCGCCCGGATGGCGTCCTTCGCTTCGGCGCGCAGGGGGTCGGAAATGCAAATGACCGCGGCCAGCCGCCCCGCGATGCACAGATACAGGTGGGAATACTGCGCGGGCAGGGAATCGAATTTCTCCTGCTCGCCCTCCGGCACGACGCAGCCCTCGTCCTCAAAGACGAAGTGTGCGCTGCCGATGAGAACGGTCTTGTCGTTGACCTTGCTGGAAATGCCGTGCGCAACGACGTACTGCACCTGCGAATGGTATTCCGCGTGCGACAGCCCGCGCTGCCTGGCTTCCTCTACGACGGCGTTGGCCATGGAGTGCGGATAATGCTCCTCCAGACAGGCGGCCAGACGCAGCATGTCGGATTCCTGATAGCCGTCAAAGGTGACGATCCCGGCGACCTTCGGCATGGCGTAGGTCAGCGTGCCGGTCTTGTCAAAGACGACCGTGTCGGCCTTGGAGACGGCTTCCAGGAAGCGGCCGCCCTTGACGGAGATATGGTGGCTGCTGCTCTCGCGCATGG
>ERZ808246.1508-NODE-1508-length-16690-cov-55.390021_pt1 | contig 16690 bp, 12 predicted proteins | sample MGYA00521083_ERZ808246 | MGnify/ENA primary metagenome ERZ808246 (study PRJEB31516, sample SAMN03275577) | gut metagenome | biome: mammalia-associated habitat; material: feces | host: Papio cynocephalus | place: Kenya | collected 2012-07-07 ... | reverse complement strand
CCGTGGTGACGAAGGGCGATTCGGACGACGCGAACGGTCCGAACATCGAAGGCGACGAAGTGTGGCTGCAGATGTGCCGCAAGGACAACGCGTTCGCGTTCCATTACTCGTTGGACGGCGAGCGTTTCTTCATGACGCGGTTCTTTACGCTGCCTGTCGGAGACACCGTCAAGATTGGCCTGTTGGCGCAGGCCCCAACCGGTGAGGGCGGCATTCGCCGTTACGAGCATCTCACGATCGAACCCCGCAGCGTCGCCAACCTTCGCATGGGCGTCTGAAACCGTCGAGGTTCAATGGAATGCGGATATTGCAGGCTTTAGCTAGGATATCCGCATTTATTTGTTAATGTGGGGCTTTCGGGACCCATCGCGCGTCGGGTCCTTCTGCAGGAACAGGAAGACGAGCGCGACGGCGAGCAAGATGGCGATGGAGAGCACGCCGAGCGACGCGTTGCCGGTCAGCGAAGTCGTCGTGGCGACCAGGAACGTGCCGATGATCGAGGCCGTCTTGCCGAAGATGTCGTAGAAGCCGTAGTATTCGTTGGCGTGGCTCTTCGGGATGATCTTGCCGTAATACGAGCGTGACAGCGCCTGGATTCCGCCTTGGAACATGCCGACGAGAATCGCGAGAATCCAGAACTCGAAGGCGGAACGCAGGAAGAACGCGGCGAAGAAGACGATGCACATGTACGCCACCACCGCGGCGGTGATCATGGTCTTCGCACCGAACTTGCCGGCCAGTTTGCCGTAGACGATGGCGCTGGGAAACGCCACGAACTGCGTGACGAGCAGCGCCACGACCAGCTGTGTGGAGTCGATGCCCAGTTGCGTGCCGTATGAGGTGCTCATGGAGATCACGGTGTTGACGGCGTCGATATAGAAGAAGAACGCGATCATGAACATCCACAGGGGCTTGTTCCTGCGGATCGCGCGGAATGTGGAGCCGAGCTCGCGGAATGTGCCGCGGATGGCCTCGCCGGCTTGATCGGCGGCGGCACGGTAGTGCGTCTGCCGGTAGCTGGTAAGCAGCGGAATGGTGAACGCCACCCACCATATGGCCGTGATGACGAACGAGGCCCGTGTGCAGGCCACGGTTGGCCAGTCGAACAGTGCCGGGCCGCCGAAGATCAGCGCGATGCACACGATGAACGGCACGGTCGAACCGACGTAGCCCCAGGCGTATCCGTGTGAGGAGACGCGGTCCATGCGCTCATTCGATGTCGTGTCCACCAGCATCGAATCGTAGAAGGTGAGCGAACCGTTCAAGCCAATCGTGGCCAGCACGTACACGATGAGGAACGCGAGCCAGCCGAGCGGCAGAGCCATCGCGCAGCACATCACCACGCCGGTCAGGAAAAAACCGGTGAAGAAGCGGATCTTCATGCCCTGCACGTCGGCGATGGAGCCGAGCAGCGGCATCAGCACGGCGATGACGAGCGAGGCGATGGTCTGCGCGTAGCCCCAAGTGGATACGATATTCGTTTCGCCGGCCGCCTTGAGCAGCGAATTCGCGTAGATCGGCACCACGGCGGTGGACAGCAGCACGAACGCGGAATTGCCGACATCGTAGACGATCCACTTCTTTTCGCGGGAGGTCATGCGGCGTGCGCCGGATGATGTCGGTTCCATGTTGTGCGGCTGTGCGGATGCGGTCACAATGGCTCTTTTCGTCTTTTGGCGGACGTTGGTCCGCCATGGGCATATGCTTTCACACATCGTAGGGGAATATGCTGGAAACCGCGCTTATGCGACATGAACTGCGGGTGAACGCGCGTGCGGTGGCACGTTGCGCTTCGTGCTGTGTTGATGGCGGGGAAGTGGTGCGAGTCGTTGGCGGCGCCGGAAGCGGATCGGACGGTGGTGCGGGAAGCGTGGGAAAGGATCGTGAACGATGTGATGCCGCATGTGCTTGCTGCTGTGTTTGGATAATAAGTTGGATGCGCTGCAGCGGGTTATGCCGGAATGAGGCGCGTAATGAGCGAAAGTGCCGCAAAACCACCGCAATATGGGGAATCGCGCGCAACCCTTGTCCACAAGGTTTGCGATTGGCCGGGGCTGGTTGTATAGTTGAGAAGTTGTGTGTTCTGCCATGCACTTCGTTGTGTGACATCGAACGCGCAGACTTGCAAGTCAATAGTAATCATAGGGAGTCCATTATGGCAGCTCGTTGCGCAGTGTGCGGCAAGGGACCGCAGACCGGTTTCACCGTTTCGCACTCACATATTCGCAATAAGCGCACCTTCCGCCCGAACCTGCAGCCGGTTCGCACCACCATCGACGGCGAGAACGTTCGCGTTCGCGTCTGCGTGAAGTGCATCAAGGCTGGCAAGGTCCAGCGCGTCGAAGCGTGAATCGCGAAATAACGGCTTGAAACCCCGGTGATCCATTGAGGATTCCGGGGTTTTGCTGTATGTGTGTGTGGTTCGCTGTATCTGTGGGGATTTCGGGACCGGCATAATTCGGGGAATGGCGGCAATCCACGCCACGGCCGTTGATTGATTTGCCGGCGGTGGCGCGCGGTGGCGCGCGGCGGCGCAAAATATGGGCGCAGCCGGATGACGCATGCGCGCAATCGTGTCAGAGCGGCTGGGCGGGCGTGGCATAGTTGGCTGTGGCCGTCGATTTGTCGGGGAAAATGACCTTCGTGCATCATGTGCGCAATAGCGGGGATTTCAGCCATCCCGGCAATCACCGGTTTGTGCCACAATGAGATGCTATGAGCACCACATTGGAAACACCGATTTCTTCCTTCGAAACGAATCGCCGGCGCGTCGGCGCGTTGAAATCGCTGGGTGTGCTCTCCGTCGGCGATGCGCTGACCTATTATCCGTTCCGCGTCACCGACCCGATTCCCGCGAGATCGCTGCGCGAGGCGAAAATCGGGGAGAAGATGACGTTCGCCGCACATGTGCGCGAGGCGCGCGCGTTCCCGATGGCGCGGCGCGGATTCCGTCTGATCGTCAACGTCGATGATACCGATTTCGCACGGAGCCATCATATGAACGGGGCATCGGCGGTATTGGTGTTCTTCTCCTACCGCAAGTCCTACGTCGATTGGATGCAGCGGCGATTGCATGCCGGCGCGCTGGCGGTCATTTCCGGGGAACCCAGCGTGTACAACGACCAATTGCAGTTCACCCATCCCGATATCCTGACGGTCAATCCGGCATCCGCTTGGCAGGGTGAATCGGGCGATGCGGAAGACGCTGCGCAAAGCGGGGAATGGGATGACGGTTTCGGCGTGGGACTTTCGCGTGCCGCATACACCGACGTATGGCCCGCGTCGGATGGCGGTCTCAAATTTGACGCGCAAACGGTGGACGAGGCACTTCGCCGCGCATGCAGGCCGCGTCCGGTGTACCATGCCAGTTCACGGATTTCCAGCGAGCATATCCATGACGAGGTGCTGAAATGCATGGATATGCTGCGAGGGGAGGACTACCTCGCGAAGCGTGCCGAACTGATGGTGGATGAGCGGGAAAACGGGGAATTCGATGTGCCCCGGATCGATCGCGAAACACAGACGAAGGCGCTGGCCGGCGCGATTCCGGACATCATTCCCGAGACGTTGCGCGAGCAACATGGATTGATGCACCGTGCCGAGGCGTTCATGTCGATTCATGATCCGGTCGACCGCGCGCATTTCGAACAGGCATTGCACACATTGCGCTATGAGGAGGCGCTGATTTGCCAGACCGCGCTCGTCAAGGCGCGTGATGCCTCTCAGGAGGCGACCGCCGCCATATGCGCCGACGTCACGCTGAAAAACGAGTTCATCGCGTCCCTGCCGTTCGATCTGACGGCTGGCCAACAGACGGTCATCGACGATATCGCCGGCGATATGTCGGATGACCATCCGATGCGACGGTTGTTGCAAGGCGAAGTGGGATCCGGCAAAACCGTCGTGGCGATTGCGGCGATGATGCAGGCCGTCGGCTCCGGGCATCAGGCGGTGCTCGTCGCGCCGACCTTGGTGCTCGCGGAGCAGCATTACGACAACATCACGCGCATGGTCGCCGATATGCGGCGCATGCGCCGCAACGGCATGCCGGGAGACGATGGGGAAACCGAAGCATCCGGCATTGATGCGAGCGAAGGCACGGAGGTTGCCGACGGTGGCGAGAGTGACGCGAAAAACGGGGAATCCATGGCGAAAACAACACACAATTCGCCTGTGGATGAGAGTGGACAAGTCGATGCCGCGAGCAGGACGGCGCCAACCAAATCGGTGGATAACCTCGACATGGATGATGCCGTACAGGGCACTTTCGATACCGTGCGCGCGTCGGAGAACGCTGCGGAGTCCGCGGCGGCGCGAAATGTTTCCATGGAGCAAGGCGATGCGGCGTCTACGCGCGTAACGTCGGCAGAGGACGAGGCAAAGGCTTCTGCTGGAACACATGGCAAACGATTTGACGGAAACGACCTGCCGGCATTGAAAGGGAACGACCTGCTGGGGCTGAAAAGCGGGGAAATCCCCGTGTTGCTGCTCACCGGTGGCATGCGTCTGGCCGAGCGCCGCCGCGTGCTCGCCATAGCCGCATCGGGCACGCCATGCATCATCGTGGCGACGCACGCCGCGTTCTCCAAAACATTCCAGGCTCCGAACCTCGCGCTTGCCGTCATCGACGAGCAGCACCGTTTCGGCGTGGAACAGCGCGAATCGTTGAATTCCAAGGGGGAGAAGGCTCCTCACCTGCTGGTCATGACGGCGACGCCCATCCCGCGCAGCGCCGCGATGACGTGGTTCGGCGACCTCGACATCTCCTGGCTCACCGAACTGCCGGGCGGGCGCAAACCGATCCACACCTTCGTCGTATCGGAATCCGATGGGGCGAAGATGGCCGAGATGTTCACGCTGATCCGCAGCCGCATCGAGGCGGGGGAACGAGCCTACGTGGTCTGCCCCCGCATCGACGCGGATTCGGAAGACGCGGATACCATTGCGGATGCCGACGATGTCGAATCCGGTGCGGCATTCGATGACGCATACGATCTTGGCGAGGATGACGAACAACGTGCGCAGCGGCCGCCGTTGCACTCCGTCGCCGAAATCACGGAACGCCTGCGGTCGTTGCCTCAATTCGCCGGCATACGATTCGCCACACTGACGGGGCGCGACAGCGATGACGTCAAAACACAGGTCATGGCCGATTTCGCATCAGGCAAAACGCCGATTCTGGTGGCGACCATCGTCATCGAAGTGGGCGTGGATGTGGCGAAGGCCAGTTGCATGGTGATTTTCGACGCCGACCGGTACGGCCTTTCCCAGCTGCACCAGTTGCGCGGACGCGTGGGGCGCGGCGGCACCGATTCCGGCGCGTTCCTGATTTCGCGCGCGCCTGAAGGCAGCGATGCCGCCCGACGGCTTGCCGTGATTCAGGGAACCTTGGACGGCGCGAAGATCGCCCAGGCCGATTTGGAGTTCCGCGGTGCCGGCGATGTGCTGGGTGACGCGCAGTCCGGCGGCAAATCGAGCCTGAAGCTGCTGCGTGTGGTCAAGGACGTGAAGATCATCGAAAGCGCCCGCGCTGAGGCCAAATCGTTGGTGGCGCGGGACCCGGAGTTGCTGGACCATGTGCAGTTGGCGGGCGCGGTACTTGATTTCACGCGCGGCAACGAAACATTCCTGACCAGCAATTAACGACGGTTTCGGCGCTTCGGAGCGATGATTGCATTATTCCCCGGCCATTGATGTTTGACGTTCCCGCCCCCGTATGCCGGTTTAGGGGCAGGGCCATTGCGTCGTGGAACGCCCGATAATGAGGAGCTACGCATATAATCAGACGATATGCGTGTTATTTCCGGACGATTCAAGGGCGTTGCATTGACCACGCCGAAACCAGGCACCAGGCCGACTACCGACCGCACTAAAGAGGCGATTTTCTCACATCTGGACTCATGGGGTGTGCTGGATGATGCGCATGTTTTGGATTTGTTCGCGGGAACCGGCGCGCTGGGCATCGAGGCGCTGAGCCGCGGCGCGCGCGAACTGGTGGCGGTGGAGTCCTCGGCTCCGGCTGCGACATTGATAGCGAAAACCCTGACGACCTTGAAGCACAATCGTTCGTGGGAAACGGGCATGGTCGCCCGTGTGGTCAAGGCCCGCGCGGAGAAATACGCGGCCGCGGCCGCCGCCGTCTCGCCGTTCGAGGTGATTTTCATCGATCCGCCGTATGCGTTCGAGACGGAATCCTGCAACCGGTTGCTTGCCGGCCTGGCCGACGGCGGGCTGACGAATGAGCGCACGGTGATTGTGCTGGAACGCTCCACCCGTTCCGAGGAACCCTCGGCTCCGGCAGGATGGACCATCACGGATCGTCGTGATTACGGCGAAACCGCGGTATACTACATCGAGCCTGATGGCCAGTGATTTTCCCCGCTTGGAAGTGGTTCGCGACTGTCGGTTAGGGGTCAACTGTTCATTATTGGATTTCGCACGATTTAATTTCCCCGACCAAAATTGAGATCGTGTGAATATGATTGCACTTCATTGCCTTCTGGATGGCCCTTTTTTAAGGGAAAGGCACGGAAAAATAGTGTTTAAGGGGTATCGGACGATTAGAGGATTTCGCACGATTTAATTTTCTCTGATGAATTTGAAATTGTGTGAAATATTCGGCTGAAATATTGAGTGGCATCTGTGGTTGGCACCGTCGGTCCGGCGGTACCAACCATCACAGGTCAGTGTCTGCGCGGATGTGCGCCGGAGACCTCCCAGCCCAACGCCATCAGGGTTTTGCGGTCGGCCTTGTCGAGCTTGGAGCAGTCCAACGCCTCGATAAGGTCCGGACGAAGCTCGTTGGTCTTGGACAACGCCTCGTCGCGTCTAAAACGGTCCACCTTGGCATGGTTGCCGGACAGCAGCACGTCCGGAACCTTGATGCCGCGCCATTCAGCGGGCTTGGTGTATTGGCGGTGCTCCAGCAGGGCGTTCTCGCCGGTATAGGACTCCTCCACAATCGATTCGGCATTGCCCATGAACCCGGGCAGCAGACGGGTGATCGCCTCCAACATGACGGACACCGCGACCTCGCCGCCGTTCAACACGTAATCGCCGATGGAATACTCGCGCACGTCGATGCCCTGGGCGCGGTAGTACTGCGGAATTCGGGCGTCATACCCCTCATACCGGCCGCAACCGAAAAGCAGATGGTCGGCGTGGCTGAGCTTGGTCGCGTCCTGCTGTGTGAACAGTGGTGCGGAGGGATTGGGAAAAATCAGCACTGGACGTGTCCGCTTCGGTGCGGCGGTTCCTGCCGTGATGCTCTCGGGGTCCTTTTCCTCGCCGGTGGTGTGTGCACCAGCCACGGCGGTTGCGGTGATGCCTCCCTCGGAACTGCCTTCGACAGTCGCTTCCGTGACGGCAACAGGTGCGGCGGTTTCCGCCGCGGAGTCCACGGCATCGCCACCATCATCAGCGTTGTGTGCATCGGCGCAATCATGTGTGATGGTTGCGGGTTCGAGATGCAGCAGCTCGTCAAGACATTCACTCCATACCTCGGGCTTCATCACCATGCCCGCGCCGCCGCCCACAGGGGTGTCGTCGACGGAATGATGCACATCGTGCGTCCAGTCGCGCAGATTGTGCGCGGTGACTTCCACCAAGCCCTTGGCCTGCGCCTTGCCGAGCAGGCTGAGGTTCAGCACTTCGAAATATTCCGGGAACACGGACACGATATCGATCTTCATAATGTTCCAGAATACCGGCATGTCTGCCAAGGGATTCGTTCCAAGGCACCCGGCCGTTCCCGGCACCGATGACGGCCGCCGGGAACGGCCCCGCATTATGAGCGCAATGAAAAGGCGCCGGCAAATGCCGACGCCAAAACATCTGGGACGCGATGCGTCACAGTCCAGGAATCAGACCTCCTGGCGGATCCAGAGTGAGGTAGCCTTCGTCAAGATCGATCTCAGGCACCAATTCATCCACAAATGGAACGAGCGCGCTGTTCTCGACCACCACGCCATCGGCGTCCTTGACGGGGTTTGCCAGACGAATCTTCAGCAGCCATTGGGCCACTTCGATCACATCCACTACCTTGCCGACCACGCGGCCGGCTTCAAGCCCCAACGTGTTGTTCTCTGCGAGGCGCGCCTCAAGACCGATGAGGTCCTTCGGGTACCATTCATCCGCCTCAAGCATCTCTTCCGGATCGTCGGCCTCGCCATACAGCACCACGCCATTGGCGGCCTCGGACTGGTCTCGGTTGTCGATGCCCTCGAATTTGATGATCCAGCGGTTCTTGAAGGTACGGGCACGTTCCACCACGTACTCTTCCCCGCCGTCCTTCGTGTACAACACAGCACCGGGAGCGAACCGGTATTCCGGCTCGTCCGTAAAGATCTGCACGGTGACTTCGCCCTTGAGCCCCTGCGCACGCCCGATACGACAGACCCTCAGCAGCTCGGGCTGTTGAGGGTCTTCGGAATGCATATCACGCACCACGCTGGGATCTCACCTGCGCACGTCCATGATGTCGACACGCACCTTGTGGTCGGCCAGAGCCTGCACCACGGCGCGAATCGCATTGGCCGTACGGCCGCTGCGTCCGATGACGCGACCGATGTCTTCCGGGTTCACGCGCACGCGAATGAGTTCACCGCGCGCGTTCTCATGGGACTTCACTGAAACATCATCGGGAAAATCGACGATGTTCTTGATCAGATGTTCCACAGCCTGGGCGAGCATGATCACTCGGCTTCCGCAGCCGGCTCTTCGGCCGGAGCTTCAGCGGCGGCTTCGGCCTCAGCCTTGGCCTTGGCGTCGGCTTCGGACTTGGCGGCCTTCAGCTTCTGGGCCTGAGCCTCGACGGCGGCCACGCGAGCGGCGGCGTCCGGGCCGGCCTCAACGGTCTTCAGGGTGCCTTCGGCACCGTCGAGACCCTTGAACTTCTGCCAGTCACCGGTGATCTTCAGCAGGTTCAGCACCTGCTCGGTCGGCTGGGCGCCGACGCCGAGCCAGTACTGGGCGCGCTCGGAGTTGATGTTGATGGTCGAAGGCTGGGTGTTCGGGTTGTAGGTACCGATCTCCTCGATGGCGCGGCCATCGCGCTTGGTACGGGAATCCATGATCACCACGCGGTAGAAGGCGTAGAACTTCTTGCCGAGGCGCTTCAGACGAATCTTGGTTGCCAAAATGGCTCTCCTTGTAACTAGAGGCGTGTGTTTCGTTTTCTGTGTGGGGCACGGAATCCGAAACCCACATGTTCCTCGCGTCACGCGATAGTTAGAGGGCCTCGCGCGCGCGAATAACTGAGTAATTATAACCGCGGGGTCTGGACGCATCGCAGATGCGTCGGGAGCGTGGATTCGTGAGGTCTTTGGGCAGGTCCTGGCGTCCGGTTTCGCCCGCATGGTCCGTTGGATACACTGAAATGCCATATGGCCGTTGCCCTGTGCGCGCATTCGCGGACGCGGTCTGGAATGGGTTTGCTCGAAACGAGGGGAGTTGCGATGATTGCTGCCTTGTGGATTGCGCTGTTGGTCTGCATCGTATGGATTGTGCTGGGGGAGATGCCCTCCGGCTGGGACGCGCGTATGCCGCTGCCGTATATGATCGCGCTGATTCCTTTTCTGTGGATTCCGACGTTGGCCATCTCCATCGCCGGCTTCGCTTTGCGTTCGACGGCTCTGGGCTGGATTGCGTTGGCGGTGTGCGGCGCTTCATTGCTGCGCAAGGTGCAGTACTGGATGAACAATCTGCAGGCGCACAACACGGCGCAGATGGTGGCCGACAAACTTGCCGAAAAACGTGAAACATCGCGTGAAACAAAAGAGGCGCAGAGTGGCGGCGCGCGCCACGGCAATGGCGGATTCCGGGTGATGACGCTCAATTGCCGCTATGGCCGTGCGAATGCCGGGCAGATCGTCGAGGCCGTGCGCAGCCACGATGTCGGCGTGCTCGCCTTGCAGGAGCTGACGGACGATCTTGTCGCCGCGCTGGACGAGGCGGGGCTTTCCGAGGTGCTGCCCTACCGTCAGCTGGGCGGGAACAAAGAGACCGACAACGGCGGATTCAACGGCATATGGATCCGCGTCGAGCCGAGCGACACCTCTCCGGTCACCGCTGAGATCCCCGCCGCGGACGTGCCTGGAGTGTGTTTCCCCATCGACGCCCAGCGCAACGTCACCTTCGTGTCTGCGCATCCGAAATCGCCGATGCGCGGCTGCGCCGATTGGTCGGCCGGCATCATCGGTCTGGGAGAGCTTTCCACTTCGCAGAAGGCCGGCGACATCACCGTCATCATGGGCGATCTCAATTCCAGCACCGATCATCCGAGTTTCCGGCGTTTGCTCGCCGATGGCTTCGAGGACGCCGCGCTTGCCGAGGCGAAGGGAAGACGGGCCACTTTCCCGTCATGGCTTCCGTGGCCGCGCATCGTGCTCGACCACGTGCTGTACACGCACGGTCTGCATGCGTCCGAGGTGCGTTCCTTCACCATTGAAGGAAGCGATCATCTGGCGTTGACCGCGACGCTGACGTTGCGGTAGATGCCGTGCCGCGCTGCCTTGGCGCGGTTGTGCCGATCGTTGATATGCCAATGCTCGGCACAATATCTGATCGGCGATTATTGCCGCATACTACGATGGCTGGCCGTGACAATGCGTGATACGCATTGTCACGGCCAGCCATCGTCGAATATATATGGGCTATATATGGGCGCTACGCGGTCAGTGCAGCAGACCGGACAGGCCACCGCCGAAGTTCGGTGGCAGTTCGCCGTCGTTCATCATGTCCTGCAAGCCTGCGGGCAGTGCGGGGTTCTGCGGTTTCTTGGCGAATGCGGAGCCGCCGGAGGACTTGGATTTGCCGGCGAGCTTGTCGCGCAACGCCTTCTCTTCGGCCTCGCGCTTCATCGGATTGCCGGATTTTCCGCCCTTCTTCTTGTTCTTTTTGCCCTTCTTGTTCTTGCCGCCGCCCATGGCCGGACCGCCGAAACCGGGCATGCCGCCCATGCCGGCCTTGTTGCTCATGCGGCGCATCATCTTCGCGGCCTGTTCGAAGCGCTTCAGCAGCGCGTTGACCTGCGAGACGGTGACGCCGGAACCATAGGCGATGCGGGCGCGACGGGAGCCATCGATGATCGACGGGTCACGACGCTCGGCGGGGGTCATCGAGCGAATGATGGCCTCGGTGCGGTCGATCTCCTTCTCGTCGAACTGCTCCAGCTCCTTGCGATGCGCGGCCATGCCCGGAATCATGCCGAGCAGGTTCTTCATCGGGCCGAGCTTGCGCACCTGCTGCAGCTGGTCGAGGAAGTCGTCCAATCCGAAGGAGCCGTCGGAGATCTTCACGGCGGCCTTGCGGGCCTCTTCCTCATCGAACTGCTTCTGCGCCTGCTCGATTAGAGTGAGGATATCGCCCATGTCGAGGATGCGGGAAGCCATGCGATCCGGATGGAAGACCTCGAAATCCTTCAATCCTTCGCCGGTGGAGGCGAACAGGATCGGCTTGCCGGTGACGGAGGCCACGGAAAGCGCGGCACCACCACGCGCGTCGCCATCGAGCTTCGAAAGCACGACGCCGGTGAAATCCACGCCCTCGTCGAACGCCTTCGCCGTCTGCACGGCATCCTGACCGATCATCGCATCGATGACGAACAGGATCTCATCCGGCTGCACCGCGTCGCGGATGTCGCGGGCCTGCTTCATCAGCTCCTCGTCGACGCCCAGACGACCGGCGGTATCGATGATCACCGTGTCGTACAGCTTCTGCTTGGCGAGCTCGACGGCGTCACGCGCCACCTTCACCGGATCGCCGCTGGTCTGGCCGGGGGAGGCCACGGCCTCGCCGCCGTCGGACTGCACGCCCTTCTCCGGCGCGTACACCGGTACGCCGGCGCGTTCGCCGACCACCTGGAGCTGCGTCACCGCGTTCGGACGCTGCAGATCGGCCGCGACGAGCAGCGGCGTGTGGCCGGAATCCTTCAGCCAATATCCCAGCTTGCCGGCCAAGGTGGTCTTACCGGCACCCTGAAGACCGGCGAGCATGATGATCGTCGGAGGGTTCTTCGCGAAGTTCAGCGGACGGTCCACACCCGCGCCGAGCACGCTGGTGAGCTCCTCGTTGACGATCTTCACGACCTGCTGGGCCGGATTCAGCGCCTGCGACACCTCGGTGCCGAGCGCGCGTTCGCGGATGCGGCCGGTGAAGGAGCGCACCACGTCAAGAGCCACATCGGCATCCAGCAACGCACGGCGGATCTCGCGTATCGTGCCGTCGATGTCGGCGTCGGAAAGCTTGCCTTTGCTCTTCAGATGCTTGAAGGCATTCGAGAGCTTGTCTGTCAAAGAACTAAATGCTGCCATAATGGTTTCAGTCTAGCCGCCTCGCGGGAAATCACGCAGGGGGAGCCTTTCCACTAGGACCGCCGGTAAGGACGCCGGTTGGGGCTTTGATGCTGCGCCTACGGCGAGAACGACGAAATGGGTGTCTTTTCGGACGAAATACGATTCGATTTCGTTCGAAAAGACACCCATTTGCGGGAACGTCTATCGCAGCGTATCGGTGCGGACGCGCTTCAGCATCATTTCAGCGACCAGGTGGAGCCCTGTGGGCCGTCTTCGATGGCGATTCCCGCGGCGTTGAGCGCGTCGCGGATCGCGTCGGCCTTGGCGAAGTCCTTGGACTTGCGGGCTTCGGCACGTTCCGTCAGCTGCCCGGAAACGAGCTTGTCGAGTGCCTCATGCTCCGCGGAGTCCGCGTCGGAACCGGCGGCGCCGCCGGCGGCGCCACCGTTCACCCACGGTTCGGCCAGCGGGTCGAGTCCCAAGGTGTCGAGCATCGCGCGCACGTTGACCAGCACCTCGCGCACCTCGGCCTTGGCCGCATCGGAGTCCGCGCGGTCGGCGAGCTTCGACAGCAGGGTGTTGCCGGAACGGATCGCGGTGAAGATCGCGGCGGATGCGCCGGAGACGTTGATGTCGTCGTTCATCGCGGCGATGAAGTCGGCCGGAAGCGCATCGGCGGAAATCGAAGCGATCTCCTCATGGGAAGGCTGTTCGCCGACTGCGGCGCCGGCGCGCTCGATGAAGTTCGCCACGCGGTCATACGCGGATTTCGCCTCGGCGAGCGTCTGGTCGGACCATTCCAGCATCGAACGGTACTGCACGGAACCGAGTGCGTAGCGCACCACCCAAGCGGAATTCTCGGCGAGCACCGCGGGCACGGACAGGCCGTTGCCGAGCGACTTCGACATCTTCTCGCCCTTCGCGGTGACCCATGCGGAATGCATCCAGCGCGCGGCCGATTCGTAACCGGCGGCGCGCGTCTGCGCCATCTCGTTCTCGTGGTGCGGGAAACGAAGGTCGAGTCCGCCGCCGTGGATGTCGAACATATCCTTCAGGTAACGGTGGCTCATCGCGGAGCATTCGATATGCCAGCCCGGGCGTCCCGTGCCGAAGGGGGTGTTCCAGCGCGCGTCGAGCGGGTCGGTGCTCTTCGGTGCCTTCCACAACGCGAAATCGCGCGGGTCGTGCTTGTCGGGGGACATGTCGGCGGGGTCGACCGGATTGTATTTGTCGTTGCCGGCGCTGTCGACGGACGGGCCCATCGCATCGGCGACTTCGGCGGCGGCGTCCACTTCGGTGGTCTGTTTCTGATGCGTCAGCTCGCCGTAGTGCGGCCAGGAGGCCACGTCGAAGTACACATTGCCGGTCGGCTTGCCGTCCTCGTCGTACACCACGTAGCCGTGCCCGTTGTCGATGATCTTCTGGATGAGGTCGATCATGTCGATCATGTGGCCGGTCGCGCGCGGCTCGTATGTCGGCGGTTCGACGCCGAGCGTGTTGTACGCCTCGGTGAACTCGCGCTCGTAGATGTAGGCGCGCTCCCACCACTGCTGGCCCGCGGCCGCCGCCTTGTCGAGGATTTTGTCGTCGATGTCGGTGACGTTGCGCACGAACGTGACCTTGTATCCCAGACGCTCGAACCAACGGCGCACCACATCGAAGGCGACGGCCGCGCGGATGTGGCCGATGTGCGGCGAGCTCTGCACGGTGGCGCCACACACGTAGATACCGACCTGGCCGGGTTTGATCGGCGTGAAATTCGACACCGTGTGCGAGGCGGTGTCGTACAGCTTCAGCCCTGCGGCGGCCTTGGCCACCGCGGAGGTTCCGGAAGTGTTGGTATTCTGCGGTTTCTGCGTGTTTGTCATACCCATGAGAATATTGCCAGAATCGGACATAGGAGGTGTGCCGGCCAATGAACGAAACGGTGCGTGGAACATCATGGAAATCGTCGTTTTTGTCGGAATGGTGAACGTCGTTTACGAGAATGAGTAACAATAGGGGCATGAAGCAATCGCAGGTGTTGATTTTGCAGCACGTTCCGTGGGAGAAGCCGGGACGCATTCTGGACAGCTTGGACGATTTGGGCCTTGCGTACCAGGTGATGAACATATCGAAGGAGAAGAAGCCGGATCTGCCTGAATTCGAAGACGTCGCCGGCGTGGTGATCATGGGCGGGCCGATGGGTGCCCTCGACACCGACAAGTATCCCGGATTGAAGGTCGAGGCGAAGCTGGCGCGCGCCGCGGTGAGCGTCGGCAAGCCGCTGCTCGGCGTGTGCCTCGGGCATCAGATCATCGCCACCGCGCTGGGCGCGAAACTGAAGAAGGGCGACGGTCCGGAAATCGGATTCGCGCCGATCAAGCGCATCGACCGCCATGATTACTTTTCGATGTGGAACAAAACGCTTGACGTGCTGCACTGGCATAACGACGTGGTGACGTTGCCGGATGGCGCGTATCCGCTTGCGAGAAGCGAGAAGACCAAGAACCAGGCGTTCCGGTTCGGTTCCGCGTTGGGCCTGCAATTCCATCTGGAGGTCACGCCGACGCTGCTGGAGGAATGGCTTGACGAGCCGAGCATGGTCAAGGACCTCAAGGCCGCGGGTGGTTCCAAATCGCAGCTGCGCGACGATTTCGCCCGATGCAATCCGCAATTGCAGCCGCTTGCCGACCAGGTGTTCTCCGGTTTCGCGGCGCGCTGCAACTCCTACGCCCAGTCGCTGCAGAGATAAGAGATAACGTAGGGATAACGAATGTCAGGTTTGTCTGGGTCGCTGCAAATTTTGGATAATTTCCGATAATCCTGCGTGAAACTACTTTCGAACGCCTTCCGTAGGGGGTTTCTTGGTTCCGTAGGTGGTTGGGTAGCGAATCGGGGTTGCGAAAGGGCCTTATTCAGGCCTTTTTCTTACGTGGTATCCGAGGACAACCGCCTACGGAAGCGAAAAACCGCCTACGGAACCTTGTGCGGCGTGCTCTGTGGTTCGGATCGCGCCAAGCGCCCGCGCGGCTCTGCGCAGCGCCACGCGCATACGCACATATGCATAGGCGGCAGTGTTCCGTCGTGCCGCTACATTGGTGAGTTATGCCGACTTATGATTTGGGACTTGAACACGTTTCGCTTGCTTTCGCGACCAAGAACATCTTCACCGACGTGACGCAGGGCGTCTTCGAGGGCGACCGCATCGGCATCGTCGGCAAGAACGGCGATGGCAAATCCACGTTGCTGCATTTGTTCCGCGGCACGCAGGAGCCGGATTCCGGCCGCGTGACCATGCGCAACGGCCTGACGTTCGGCATGCTCGACCAGCGCGATCCGCTCGACGATAACGCCACCGTGCGCGAGGCCGCGCTGGAAGGCCGTGAGGATTACGAATGGGCTGCGGAAACGAAGTCGCGCGAGATCGTGGAGGCGCTGCTGGGCGGCATCAGCCTAGATGCGAAGATCGGCTCGCTGTCGGGCGGCCAGCGCCGCCGCGCGGATTTGGCGCGTCTGCTGCTCAAGGATTGGGACATCCTCGCGCTCGACGAGCCGACGAACCACTTGGACGTGGTGACGATCCACTGGCTCGCCGAGCACCTGAAGAACCGCTGGCCGGCGGGGCAGGGCGCATTGCTGCTCGTCACCCACGACCGTTGGTTCCTCGACGAGGTGTGCGAGTCGATGTGGGAAGTGCACGACGGTGCGATCGACCCGTTCGAAGGCGGTTATTCCGCGTATATGCTGCAGCGTGTGGAACGCGACCGCCAAGCCGACGTGCGCGAGACGAAGCGCCGCAATCTGGCGCGTAAGGAATTGGCATGGCTGACCCGTGGCGCGCGTGCGCGCTCCACCAAGCAGAAGTTCCATGTGAAGGCCGCGCGTGAATTGATCGCCGACGTGCCGCCGGTGCGCAACACGTTGGAATTGAAGCAGATGGCGACTTCGCGACTCGGCAAGCAGGTCGTCGATCTGATCGACGTGACGCAGATCTTCGAGCATGCGCAGGGCGAATCGGACATTGACCCGGATGCGGCGCAGATGGAGGCCTCCGCATCGCGCGTGGACGTGGTACCGGCCATGTACGCCGAACCGCAGGTGCACGGCAGCGTCGAAGTGGCGGTGGACGATCTGACGGATCCGCGACTGGTGGACGCCGGCGTGCCCGAGGCCGAGCGTGCCGCGGAGCAGGCGGCGGAGGAATCGCAACCGGAGTTGAGCGACGAAATCGACGAGGTGACGTCCGCGGCGAAGACGGTCACCGTCACGGGCCGCAAAATCCTCGACGATGTGACGTGGCTGATCGGCCCCGGCGACCGTTTCGGCATCGTCGGCGCGAACGGCGCCGGCAAATCCACGTTGCTGAAGATCCTCGACGGCACGATCACCCCGACCGCAGGCCATGTGAACATCGG
>ERZ808246.1507-NODE-1507-length-16692-cov-12.155617_pt1 | contig 16692 bp, 13 predicted proteins | sample MGYA00521083_ERZ808246 | MGnify/ENA primary metagenome ERZ808246 (study PRJEB31516, sample SAMN03275577) | gut metagenome | biome: mammalia-associated habitat; material: feces | host: Papio cynocephalus | place: Kenya | collected 2012-07-07 ... | reverse complement strand
GGGAGATTGGGGTATCATGTTGAAAACGGTCCAGTTTTTTGTCCGCATGCCCCTCTCATTCATCAACCCCCATTAGTTGGTTGGCTAGCGGTTCCGGCTTTTCATCTGTCGTCTCCCCTTGTTCCTCGTTTTTTTATTATGGCAGCTCAGAAGCTGAATTTTAAAAGAGGATTTTGACGTTATTTTCTTGGCAATAATCTTTGAATTCTTGGTTCGGTTCCTTGTCGGTTACGATGTATTTAAAGGAGGATAAGGAAACCGTTTGGAAGAGATCGTTTTTCCCGATTTTTTGAGCGTCAGCGAGCAAAATCGCGCAGTCGCAATTTCGAATCATTTGGAGCTTGACTTCGGACTGGTCACTTGTTGATTCCATCGCACCATATTGAAGGTTGAGCGCCGAGCAAGACACGAGGGCATATTTCGTATGAGTTTTCGTAAGGGCGTTTGCCGTTTGCCATCCCATGACCGACCCGCTTCTGGCGTTCAAATAGCCGCTTGTCAAGAAGACTTCTGCGCTCGTTTGGTTTCCGAGCATCAAAGCGATATTGAGGGAATTCGTAATGATGGTTAGTCGACGGTAATTTCGAAAGAAAGGGACTAGGAAAGTGGCGGTTGTGGAGCTATCGATGAATAGCGAAGAATTGTCTGTGATTAGTTCGCTTGCAAGTTTCGCGATGTGGGCCTTCTCTTTTGTGTTTCTTGTTTCGCGATAAATGTAGGAACTCTCTTCGCCCGGTCCTTGGCGAAGCACGACACCACCGAAAGTTCTTTGAACGAGACCGCGCTTCTCCATTTCGCTTAAGTCGCGTCGGATTGTTGCGGGCGAGACATACATCAATTTCATGAGTTTTTCGACCGAAACGGATTTCTTCTCTTTTAAGATTTCGAGAATTTTATCTTGGCGTTCTAAGCTGTACATGACCATATCATAACATGGAATGACAGTTTAAAGAAAAGCGCAATCGAAAGTCAATGAGCGCAAAAAGTGAATAAAGGAAAGCGATATTGGCAAAACAACGCTCAATTATGATTGATTGCGATTAAAGTTATATTTTTAGGCGATTGTTGGGCAAAGAAGGTGCCATTTTGGAAATGAAAGCGCTTCCCATATTACAATAACTTCGCATTAGGAGGGAGCCTATGATAAAACCGCTTGCGCTAGTTGCCGCGTGCATTTTGCTTCTATCGTCCTGCAATAATTCGTCTCATCTAGACTCTTCTAAAACGGAAGGTGGGTCTAGCGCATTTTCGAGCCAAAACGATTCGTCCCTTTTTGGCAGTTCCTCATCCCAAGATGATAGGGTTCAAGAGCTTTTGGCGGATCCTTTCTACGAAAACGGTTTCGATCTCAAATCCACGACCACCTTGGATGGGAGCCTTGTCGTGAGGCATCTAGACTATGATGGGAAGGCGAATGAAGCAAGCTGGAAGATGGCACAGTGGTGGACGCCATTTGATTTCAAAAATGCCACTTACACCTATAAGGATGGGAGACACATTTACGAGAATGAATCGCGCTTCTTAGGCGTTGATACGGAGAAAGGCGAGATGGAAATGTGTCTTGATTCCTATAAAGAGTATCTCGAACTTTTTGGTGGGAGCCGGACGAAAGGCAGCCAGAATTGGTCGCATTTCCTAATTGAACAAAATTTCCCTAAAGCGGTACCGCTCTCCTCTCTCGAAAAGCTCTATTTGAAATTGAATTTCGGGATCTACGAGGTCAGTAACGAAGACGAAGAAAACTATTCTCCTTCGATTCATGCCGCCCAATTCGTTCTTTACTTCACGGTTCGAAACGTCAAAGAAAACAAATTCTTTTGGTTCGGCCTACCCTTCTATGACAATAGAGGCAGCGGCTATAGCGACGAATATAGTATCGACTCGGGGTTTGTCGGTGCGACCAATACCCTCATTTATAAGATGGGGCGCAAGAGTTTCCTCGAAGATAAGTTACCTGTTATTGGCAAAGAGTATGCACTCAACGTGGATGTCCTTCCATACATGGTTGATGCCTTTCTGTTCGGAGCTACGGATAGCGCCATTGGCATGCCCTATAAAGATTGGAAGATGGAGGATCTAGTTGTTGATTACCTCAATTTCGGATGGGAACTTCCCGGCTCTTTTAAGGTCGACAGTCGTTTCTCTGGTCTTTCGGTGGAGGCACATTACCTATGAGCTCTCGTTTTGATATTATCGTTGATCCCTATTTCAAAAGCGGTTTCTTCCTTCAGGGTCCTTCGCCCGTGACCGATCAGCGCGTTAATTTCCATTATCTCGGTTATGGAGGAAATTCAATCCTTCCTTCGAGAAAGGTTTGGATTATGTCGCAGTGGTGGACGCCTTTCGATTTCAAAGATGCCATATTTCACGAGGAAAACGGCGTCTACGAATATTCCAACGAAAGCCGCCGTTGCTTGATTGACATAAAAGAAGGTTCATTTCATTTCGAGCTCGATTCAGGGAAAGAATATATGAAAAAGTATGGTCATGGTCGCACTTCCCCCTCCGATCCTTGGTCGCACTTCTTACTTGAACAAGATTTCCATCATCCTCTTAAATTCCGAAAGACGCTCGCTCTTATGGCGAGACTCAACTTCTCAATCGAAAAAGTCGTAAATGAAGACGAATCACATTACGATCCAAAGATTCACGCCGCGCAGTTTCTTTGGTATGTTGTAGTCAAAGAGTGCGCCGAAGGGGAAGCCGAAGAAAATTCTTTATCAGGTCGCTACATTTGGATCGGTATCCCGATTTATGATAATCGATATGCGATGACTCCGGCGAGCAAGACTTTTGACCAAGGCTTCCAAGGAGCGACGAATGCGTTAATCTATACGCTGTCATCGGGTGAATATCTTCCGAAGGATGGGCTTAGAATCGGTGAAAAACAGTCCTATGAGATTTGTTACGATCTTTTCCCTCACATCAAGAAAAGCGTTCGATACGCAGTCCGAAACGGCATTTTTAAAAGCGAGAAGAACGTCTATATAACCTATATGAACATCGGCTGGGAACTTCCAGGCTCTTTCCAAGTCGCAAGCACCATCAAGAGCCTTCGCTTGGAGGCCATCAGCGATGAATGAACTTCTGCGTGACGCCCCTTTCCTTGAAGGATTCCGAGTCGTTCGAAGGAAAGAGGATAAAGAAGGGGTCGAATTCTTAATGCCTTTCTACAAAAAGGAACCGGAATGGCGGATTTGCGAATGGTGCACCCGCGATTCTTTATTCGCTTCTCGTTCCGTTATCGAAAAAGAAAAATCTTACGTCATCTTTAACGCCCATAAGCGCGTCGAACGGGATGAAGATGGAAGACTAACTTTGGCGATTGTGACAAAAGACGAATACCTCCATCCTCGCCTAGATGGAGAGGGCTGGCCTCATCTTCTTATCGAGCAAAGCTACGAGCGTGAGAATATCAAAAATCTAAGCAAACTCCTCTTGGATTTTGACCTTTCCTTCCTTTCCTTCGAAAGCCACATGGGAGAGGAAAGAAACGATCTTCATACGCTTCAAGTCTCGCTTTATCTGGCGATCGGCGACACGAATCCTGAAAGCAAAGGCTATCATGATTTTTACTGGCTTGGCGTGCCATTAATCGATTACCCCCGTTATCTCAAACCTCGCGGTTGGATCAACCAAGATCTCGGAAAAGACGATGCGACGAAGAAACTCATTTACGCGGTCGATCCAAACAGTTATCTCAAATCGCCCTTCCTTCCTGGCGATAACCTCCATTTCAAACTCGACCTTCTTCCTTTTCTTCTCGAGGCCTATAAAGAAGCCAAAAGACGAGGCTTTCTCCCTTGCACGAAAGTGGACGATTTGGGAGTTCTTTCCTTAAATTTCGGTTTCGAAGCGACTGGAGAATTCGATGGAAAATTACGTATTAACCGTTTTTCGATTCTAAAGGAGGAATACCAATGAAATTGAAAGTCTGCCTTTTATCGACAATCGCTTTTGGGCTTGAGGCCTGCGCCTCTATAACGACAACCCCCTCAGATAGTTCGAACGACGCTGTTTCAAGTGAAGACCCACTCATGTATCGATATGGCGATAAAGAAAAATATCAGGACTTCCTTTCGGGCGAGGTCGTCTATAACGAAGTCGTGATGCTTGTCGAAGAAAATGGAAAGATTTCCGGGAATCTCCTTTATGAGCCTACCGAAATCATCTCCGTAAAAGATTATTCGCTCGAAAAGGAATATGCTTCCTCCGAATTTGAGATTGAGGGACGGCGTCTTGTTAGAACGGCTTCATCGACCCTTCCTTATCTCTCGGAAGAGAATCTTCGGGGCGAAAATTTGCCAAATTCCATTGGCACGATGGCGGCAAAAGAAGGGGTGGTTCCGTTTACAGAAGGGCCAGGTTTAACGATGCTCACGGTGAATGTCACCTATGCCCATAAGGAAAAATGGGATAAGGAGAAGCCTATCTATCAAGGAAATTTGCTTCCTAACGCCATTTCGAAATTGAAGAATAAGGAACCCTTACGGATCGGCTTTTACGGCGATTCCATCATGACGGGCTGCAACAGTTCCGGAAAGCTTGGAATTCCTCCTTATCTCGACGACTTTCCTACGGCCGCAACGGAACAACTCAAAGACCTTTACGGCTATCAAGATATCGAGATGTTCAATAGTTCCAAAGGCGGCATGCTCTCCGATTGGGGCGAGACTAATGTGGCCTCTCTTGTGAATTACTATGATCCCGATCTTGTTTTCTTAGGCTTTGGAATGAACGACGGATCGTGGAATGTGCGTCCCGATATTTACGTGAGTCACATCGAGACGATGCTTAATTTGATACAAGCCCATAACCAAGGTGCGGAAGTCGTTGTTGTAGCAACGATTCTTGCGAATCCGGACTCGCTTCAAAATAACATCCAAGACACATACCTTGAGCCGCTTAAGGAAATGCTTTCGAACTATGAAGGCGTCTCGCTTATGGATATGACGACCTATTCCAAGAATCTGCTTTCCCGCAAGCGCTCCTTCGACTTATATGCGAATAACATCAATCACCCCAATGATTTCATGGTGCGTGGCTACGTTAGTAACATTTTGACTTTACTCGCGGAGGATTATCGATGATTGAAGCAAAACATGGGACACTTTTCGAAACCTCCTATTCGATTTCGGACGAGGCGAAAGCCGCTTCGATTTTCGGAATCGGGAATGGCTATTTTGGCATCCGCGGATCCTTCGAGGAATTCGGCGAGGATTTCATACAAGGAACCTACGTCCGTGGTCTTTTCGACGAAATCACGGAAATTCCGGCCACTTTAAGCACCAATTCCTACATGAAGCGCTTCTATTTCGACCAAGAGAAGCGAAAACATTTTGAAAAAGAAGACTCCTGCGTCAACATTGGGGATATTCAGGCCTTTAGGATTTATATCGATGGCAAAGTCTTTTTGCCTTGGGAATACGAGATTCTTTCCTATGATCGCCATTTCGATTTTTCGGATGGCTCTCTTATTCGGACGATGGTTGTTCAGGATGAAGAAGGGCATCAAACGTCTTTCTCCTTCTATAAGTGCGCCTCTTTTGCAAATAACCACCTCTTTTTTCAAGAACTCTCCATCGAGAAGCTTAATCACGATCTTCCTATCGATGTGAAAAGCGGGATGGATCTTCTTATCAAGACCAATGGCCAAAGGAAAGCGGAAGTGCGGGATGTTCTTCGTGACCGAGGCATGACATTTTTAGACGAGATCTTTGGCCCAAAATATAGCATGCAGGGTTTTCTTGGATTCAAAAATGAAATCGCAGGATTCTCCTTCTTAGGAACGGAAGATCTCGATTCTTTTTATGGGGAGCGGTATCGCCTCGATAAGAAAAAAGGGGGGATTCGAAAGCTCGTCGCTTTCTACTTTAATCGCGATGTCACAGATCCCTTTAACCAATCTTACGCGCTCCTTAGTACATCGAATTATCAAGAGGCGAAAGATAATTCCTTCAGGGCGTACCAAACGGTTTTTAAGGAAGTTGATATTAAGGTCGAAGGCGATGACGAACTCGATTCGCTTGTCCGTTACGCTTCCTATCAAACGCTTATCGGCTTCGACCGCTTCGAAAACGTTCATTCCCTAAGCGCCAAGAATCTCACAAGCGAAAAATACAACCAATTCGTGTGGTGGGATGCGGAAATCTATCAGTTCCCATTCTTCCTTATGCATTTCCCGAAAGAATCGAAATCGCTTTTGGGTTATCGCGTTCGTTCGCTTCCGTATGCGCGTCAAAACGCTCGAAAAGAAGGCATGGAAGGGGCGAAATTCGCTTTTTGCTCTTCAGTTAAGGGCGATGAGCAAGTTTGGATTTATGCCCGTCATCCCTTCCTTCAAATCCATATCAACGCGGATGTCGCCTATGGTGTGCTCAATTATTATCGTCACACCAAAGACGAAATGTTTTTGAAGCGCGATGGTTTAAAACTCATGAACGAAGTGCTTCTTTACTTTAGCTCGCGTTCGGTCCGCCAAGAAGGAAAGCTTCATTTGCTTTCGGTCACGGGAACCGATGAGCACCATGATTATGTGGACGATGACGCCTATACGAATATGCTCGTATCCCATATCGCTAAAGAATTCTTAAGGCTTTCCTCTCTCTTCTCTTATCCGATAGAAGGCGAAGAAGCGATCGAGAAACTTGCGGAGGATCTCTATTTTCCTGCGTTCGAAAAAGGGATATTGCCACAATTCAAGGGTTATCTATCGCTTGAGAAGAACCTGGTGCTTGAGGGCAAAGGGACGCCCGGCTTCCAAATGAAGCAATCGGGCCTCTATCATCTCTCTCAAACGATCAAGCAGCCGGATGTCTTACTTCTTTATACGATGGTCGACGTTGGCTTAACGGAGCATTACGAAGAGAATTACCATTACTATCTTGAGAAATGCGAAGCCAGCTCTTCGCTTACCTATCCAGTTCACGCCCTTGCGGCACTCGAAAATGGGGATATCAAAACCTTCGAAGAGAATCTTCTTTCACTCCTAAAAGTCGATATCGCAGACGTTCAGCCGGGCACGAAAGAAGGGATTCACGCGGGGTGCTTAGCGGGGTCCCATCTCGTTTTCTTCCGAGGGCTTGCAGGAATTCACGTCTCTGAAGACGGGCTCGTCATTAGCCCTCATCACTACGACAAAATAAAATCCTTCGATATGCGCTTCCACTATCAAGGATCGACGATTCAGATTCACTATGACGAAACGGGTGTCTTGCTCCAAGGCGATCGCCCTTTCCATTACCGAGATTCCAAAGGATTGGTGGCAGAAGGAAAAAAGGCCTTCTTACCATTTATATAAATAAGAGTTTTAAAAGAAAAAAGGAGATAACACCATGAACAAGAAACACGCTCTCTTCATTCTTCTTCCTCTCATCCTCACGGCTTGCCAAGGAGGAGACGACCCTTCTTCGAATGGCGGAAGTGGATATAACGGATCCAAAAAGACCATCATTATCGACGGCGGAGGCGACGTTGGCGATTTCAACACCACGAAGTCGATGACCCAAAGCGCCCTTAACCCTTATCCTTACAACACGCTTGAGAAACTATGCGAGGAATGGGAGAAGGAAAATCCGGAATACGAGGTTAAAATCCTTTCGACTTCGAGCCATGGCGATCGCACGATTCTCGTTCCGCAACTCGATGGCAAGACCGCACCCGACATCACCTATCAATCGGGGACCGTCATCAATAGCGACCTCGGCAAAGATTACTACGTCAACATGACAAGCTACCTCGCTTCGCCAAATCCTTATGTCGAAGGCAATGAGAAGTGGAGCGATCTTTATAACCCCGCCGAACTTGCAACCGTCCAAGCATCCGACGGCGATTACTATAGCATTTGCCTCGAACGCATCCCCGTTGGCATCATGGTCAATAAATCCATGCTTAAAGCGGCAGGCATTTCCTCTTCGCCCAAGAGTTTTGCCGACTTCCTTAAAGCATGCGACGTCTATGAGTCCTATGCCTCAAAGAATGGCAAAAACGGAACCGAAGCCTATAGCACGACCTATATGTGGTATAACATCGCTCTCGAATCGAATATGTTCTCGGATCTTATGAAAGAGGGCGATACGATTCGCGAAAATGGCAAAATCGATACCGAAGAGCTCGCCCGCCTTTATAAGAAGGACCTTTGGACGCCAGATCAAAATATCTCGGGCGATAACCCTACCTTCGAAGGAAACAAATACTACGACTACTTGAAGATTTGCGCGGAGCTCGGGAAGCGAAAGGCCAGCAAATCCTTTGACGCCGTCTCGAATTTTAAGCTCGGAAACCTCATGTTCCTTGAAGCGACGGGAAAGCAAATGCGCTCCATTGTTGCCAATGAGAAAAATATGGATTTCGAATGGGAAATCATCCCCTATCCCGATCTTACTGCCGAAAGCTATAAGGATGTTGCTATGCCAACGGTTCGCGGAAGCGCTGGTTTAGCGACCAACTGGTTTGTCACCAATAGCGCGGAAAAGAAAGGAACGACCGAAGGCTGCGTTGATCTTTTGATGTATCTTACCGCTCCGGCGCAAAATAACCGTCTTATCGGGGATCTTAAGGGCGGCATGCCTTTAAATCCGGATGAGAACTACGAACTTGCGCCGCATCTTAAGGGCCTTAATGACGCTTATCAGGAAGACGTTAAGAAACTTGCGAGCGGCGAAAAAGTCGCATGGGGCGCTTTCTGTTCGTGGGAAGTTTTAGGCTATGCCTATAACACGACCTATATCAAGAACATGGAAGATGTCGAAAACGGAGCCAAAACAGTTGAAAACGCGGCGATTGCGCTTGGAAACTCCATTAAATCCACTATTCAAAACAAGATCAAGACGGAGGGCTGGGACACCTCAGCGTGGTAAGGATGCGTTCCCATGTTCGAAAAAGGAGGAACAAACGGGATTATTTGGCTTATTTGTGTCTTCTTCCCGCGCTCGTTCTCATTCTTCTTTTTAGCGCTTATCCACTCATCAATTCTTTTATTCTTTCTTTCTTTAACTCAAACGGGGCGGGATACGGAGCGTTTGTCGGCTTTGGCAATTTCATGGAACTTCTCCAGGATGCGGTGTTTTGGATTTGCATGAAAAACGTCGTGCTCTTCACCCTCATCGGCATCCTTTGCGGCAACTTCATGACGATTCTCTTGGCGGAGCTTCTCTTCCGTTTCAAATTGAAGAAGACGGGAGCTTTCTTCCGCATTCTCTTCATTCTACCGGTCTTGGTTCCAAGCGTCGTGATCCTTCTTGTCTGGGAGAATATCATCTTTGCCAGCAACGGCTTTTTGAATCAGATTGTGACGAGTATGGGCGGAGAACCGATAAACTGGTATTTCGATGTCAAGACCGACTTCTTCGCTATCGTGATGACCAACTTCCCCTGGGTTGGCGGCACTTCTTACCTCATATATCTTGCCGGTCTCCAAAACATCGACCGTTCGGTTATTGAGGCTTCCCACATGGATGGCGTCAAGGGATTCCGCCGCTTGTTTTGGGTCGATCTCCCTCTCATCAAAGGACAGCTTAAATACTTTCTCATCATGGGGATTATTGCCGGTCTACAAAATTTCGATCTTCAACTCATTATCACGGGATCTGGGCCCGGAACGAGTAACTCCGTCAATGTCCCTGGCCTTTATCTCTATGATTGGGCGTGGTCTGGCGTTTTAAGCGACCAACCTCGTTATGGCTATGCCTCGGCGATTGGCGTAATGCTTTTCTTATTCACCCTCGTCTTTACCATTATTAACGCTCGCGACAAAAGGAGGGGCGCTGATGCTTAGGAAATATCGTAAACCCGGCTCCCGTCTTATGAAGTCGGAGCGCATGGTTCAGATTCTTCTTGGCGTCTTCATCGTGATTTTAGCGGTGGAGGTCCTGTTCCCGCTTTTCTTGCTTGTCTTCAATAGCTTCAAACTCGATACGACAAATCCCATCGATTGGCCGAAAGAAGGCTTCAGCGTCGAAGGGTACGTTCTTATTTGGGAATACATCAAAGGGAACTACTTGAACTCGCTTATCGTTGCTTTTTCGGTGAGTTTGGGGGTGACACTTGTTGGCTCTCTGGCCGGATACGCTTTCGCACATTTCTCTTTCCTTGGCAAGAACATTCTCTTTATCGGTATCCTTTCCTTCATGATGGTGCCTGGACTTTTGACCTTGACGGCCCGCTATAAGCTCGTTTTGGCGCTGGGGCTTAACAACAATCTCTTGGGCGTTATCTTGCCTCAAATCGCGACCTCCTTGCCCTTTGCCATCTTCTTGACGAAGACTTTCTTTCAAAATCTTCCAAAGCAAATGTTTGAAGCGGCGCGAATGGATGGCTTAAGCGAGGCCAAGCAATTTTATAAGCTCGTTCTCCCTTTGTCGCAACCCATTATCACCACCATCCTCATCCAAACTTTCGTAGGGCAGTGGAACGACTATCTTTGGAGTCGCCTCGTACTTCAAGACGAAGCGCTTCAAACCCTTCCCGTCGCCCTTGTTTCCTTGACGGAATCCTTAGGGGAATTCAGCTATTGTGCTCCTTTTGCCGGTTACGTTCTTAGTGCCATTCCACTTATTCTCATCTTCTTATTTGGAAATAAAAAGTTTATCGCCGGCATGACTAGCGGCGCATTTAAAATGTGAGGTATTTGCTATGAAAAAGACACACTTCCTACTTCTTTCTCTCTTTCTCCTTTGCTCTTGCCAGGGGCAAGGGGAGGCCTCTTCTTCGTACTTTGGATCAAAAGAGGATAATACCATTGAGCTTTTTCCGGACAATCATTTCGAAAACGGTTTTAAGGCCCTTCCCGGGAATAAAAGCTTCGCAAATGGGACGTATCCTGAGAATGACTTTAATGATGACGTCTATTTGAAGTATGATGAGAATACTCCTAATGGAACCTGGCAAATTCAACAAACGGGTTGCATTTACGATTTGAACGACGTTTATAACCCAATTACAGAAGCCTACCCATCGAAGGAAGGGGACTTCTATAAATTCGAAGGCTATAGCAATTATCTTCGTGTCAATCCGAGTAGTGGCGAGATTGTGATGGGGCTTGACGCGAGCAAAGAATATGAAGCTCCACGGAAAGACCGTGAGAACTGGCCGCATCTGCTCTTACAAACTTCGCTTGTGGAAACCACCGCTCTTTCGGAACTAGAGGCCCTCCAATTCTCGATTGATTTGTCTCTTTCCGTCGAAAATAAAATGAGCGCGTCGGAGTATAATCCTTCGCTTCATGCTGCCCAATTTTTGCTTTATTTCATCGTGAACTCCTCTTCGGCGGTGGATGCTGGGGAATATTTCTGGTTTGGCATTCCTTTTTACGATAACCGCGATGAGGGCGCTCGAAAACCTAGCGCGATGATCGATAATGGAACGAGTGGCAACACTGGGAAAGTCATTTACCAGATGGGAACTTCGAAAATTGATCCAGAGGGATTCCAGCTTGAAAAAGACTATGATATTCGTCTCGATCTTCTTGAAGAGTTCTCTTCCGCTCTCCTTGAAGTGCAAAAGCTCGGCCGCTTAACCTCAACCACCGTCGAAGATCTCTCGATCAGCTATATGAATATCGGCTTCGAGCTTCCCGGAACCTTCGATTGCGAAGCTCGTTTCTCGAATTTCTCTCTTTTGGCCACGAAAGGAAATTAAAAGCGATGAATTGGATTGATAAACTCAAAAAGAGCTTCAAAGAAAAGAAAGAAAATCAGAAAGAGGCTTCGGAAAAACGGCGAAAGCTCGAAAAAGAGTATGAAACTTTGATGGAACAAGAGGAACATCGCCAAAAGGATCTCTCGACACCCTCTTACCTCTCCCTTCGTCACGTCAACAAAGTTTATGACAATTACGTACAAGCGGTCCATGATTTCTCTCTCGAAGTTAATAAAGGGGAGTTCGTCGTCTTTGTCGGCCCCTCGGGGTGTGGCAAATCCACGACGATTCGAATGATCGCGGGACTGGAAGAACTTACGACAGGAGAGCTCTATCTGGATGGCAAACTCATCAACGATTTAGAACCGAAGGATCGAGAAACGGCGATGGTTTTTCAAAATTATGCCCTTTATCCCCATTTGTCTGTTTATGAAAATATGGCGTTAGGGCTTCGCGTGCAGAAGCTTAAGAAAGAAGAAATCCATGACCGCATCATGAATGTCGCCAAAATATTGGATTTAACGGATTATCTTTCGGCGAAACCGCGTAACCTTTCGGGTGGGCAATGCCAACGCGTCGCGCTTGGAAGGGCCATCGTGAAAGATGCCAAGGTCTTCTTAATGGACGAGCCCCTTTCGAACCTCGACGCGAAATTGAGAGTCGCCATGCGAAGCGAAATCATCGCCCTTCACCGCCGGCTTGGCGCTACGACGATTTACGTTACCCATGACCAAGTTGAAGCGATGACGATGGCCGACCGCATCGTCGTCATGGAAAAGGGCTTCATCAAACAAATCGGAACGCCGGAAGAAGTCTATGACAAACCGGCAAATTGCTTTGTCGCCTCCTTTATCGGATCGCCTGCAATGAATTTTTTGGATTTCGTCTTGGAAGGTGATAAGGCGGAAGGAAAAGAAGTTTCCTTCGTTTTGAATAAGGAGGAGAAAGCCGCTCTTGAATCTAAAACAGGCTTCAACAATCGCTTGAACCTGGGTATTCGTCCCGAAGATATCCACCTTAAGAAAACGAGCGAAGGCGATATTCCCTTCGACGGGGAAATTACTCTTGTCGAGATGTCTGGCAAGGATTCCTTAATTCACTTCAAAGGAAAGAACGATGAAAAGCTCATCATGAGCATTCCGACGAGCGAAAAAGCATCGATTGGAGGAACGATGACCTTCTATTTTAATCGCAATAAACTCCATCTTTTCGATGCGAACGACGGGGAAAGAATCCTCTAAAATGATCAAGGGCGTCATTTTCGATTTGGATGGGGTCATTTGCTCCACCGACGAATTTCATTACCTCGCTTGGAAGAAAATCGCCAATCAAGAAGGTATTCCCTTTTCGCGTCTAGACAATAACGCTCTTCGGGGCGTTTCTCGAAAAGAGAGCCTCGAACTCATTCTTCGAAAATCCAAGAAGAGCTATAACGAAGAAGAGAAGGAAAAGATGATGGCGGATAAAAACGATTGCTATCGTTCTTATCTTCAACAGATGGCCCCTTCCTTTTTAAGCGATGAGGTCAAAGAAACGCTTGAAGCGCTTAAGAAGAAATCGCTCCGACTCGCGATTGGAAGTTCCAGCAAAAACACAAGGCTTATCCTTGATAAACTTAGACTTCTAGATTTCTTCGATGCCGTGGTCGACGGCAACGACATCTCTCATTCGAAACCGAACCCCGAGGTTTTCCTAAAAGCGGCAAAGGCTTTGTCGCTTCCTTCGAATGAATGCTTTGTGGTGGAAGACGCAGTCTCGGGCGCTCAAGCTGGGAAAAGAGGCGGTTTCCAAGTCATCGGAATTGGAGATGCCGGCCATTACGACGAAACGGATTTCCCTATTTCTTCATTCAAAGATATTTTAGATATCATCCAAAACGTAAATTCTTAAATAGGGCGAAGGGCGTTTGCAGAAGGGTGTCGGTAAATTGAAATCGAATGTTTATTCGATCCTCTCAAAGTGAGGGGGTCTTTTTCGTTTGGGAGAGCTAAGCTATCAATAATCGATTACAAATGAGCGCATTATTCATCAAAAATACCATCAAAAATCGCATATTGTGATTAATTGTGATTGATTGAGAAATTTTGTCATTCCATCATTGATTGTCGGTCAATATTGCTTTCAATGCGCCAAATGTAAGGGCTTTCATAATAAAATTTTAGCAATTAAAGGAGCAATAAACCTAAATGAAAAAAACTAATCTCATCTTGTGCCTAAGCGCACTTACTGGGCTGGGAATAGCCTTTAATCAGCTTTCGGGTTCTTCGACGCTCGATCCTGTGACGAAGCATGCATCAGCAGCTTCTGAATCGATCGAATTCGCAGCCGTGGGAACGGTGGATCCTACTTCACCGATGCGAAGCAAGTATCAATCCGGTTCTTATGGTTTCAAGCGTCTTGACGACCGGAGAATGGCAGTGACGGGAACGCCGGGCTGGGGGATGCGCTGCAACTATGGCAAAGCCTTCAAAAAGGACAAATTCGAAGTCCAACTCGACATGAGTAGCTACGCTCGCGGCGATTTCATGGCTTTGATGTTCAATAACATCTCCGGAAGCTACGTGAGCGAAGCCGGGTGCGTGGTGGATATGGATATCCTTCGCTACTACGAAGAGCGCCCACATGATTATCTTATTACCTTAAATAAAGGCGGCACCGGCAATGGGCATAATACCTCCGTTGAAGGGTGGACGAATAACGTAGAGTCGCCTTGGCTTGATGCTTATAGCGGAGTCATCGTGACTTCGGAAGAAGATATGTTAACGATCGGTTTTGAAATACTCGAGTTGAATAAGGTGGCTTTCTATGTCAACGATTTCCGCGCTGAATTCTCTATGGACGTGATCGCAGGGAACCTCGCGGAGGAATTCTACATCGGCTTTGGTACCGGCGGGAACCCCGGCGTCCATAATCTTGTCGTCAATTATGCAGAAGATAATGCGATTCGCGCATATTATGCCGAGGATGGCACCTACTATAAGACAAAGAATGCCATCAATGCTTTCTTAGAAGCTTATAACTCCACAACCATCGAAACGGTCGATCAATTCAACGAGCTCGTGGATATGGGCCAGGCCATCGATTTGTCGAAGCTTTATGACTACGACCGAAACTATCTCTCCCCTAATTATGAGACTGCGATGGAAGAGCTTGAGAAGATCGGAAACGAGCGATTTGAGAATCCCGCCAAAATCAAAGCCTTCGAGAACGCATCGGAAAAGGCCGTTGAAGCTGCCAAAGATTTGACAACCGATGAAAAAATCGTGGCGGCGATTGCGACCGTTCAAGCAGCGGATGCCGCAAACGATGCCGTAAAAGCCCTCTCACTCACAAGCGATCAATCGTTTGAATATCAGACGCTTCTTGCCGCTTATGAAGCGGCGCGTAACACTATTGCCGGAACGGCTAGCGACTCTTATAAGGTGAAAGTGAATGATGCGGTGACCAAGATGAGCGCCGCCAGCGATATTGCGAGCGTCAACGAAGCAGAAGTGGCCTTCGGCTTTGCCGATAGCAGACTCTCTACCCTAATGGATGAGACGGAACTCGCTACGCTTAACGCTCAATTAGAACAAGCTAGGGCGAATTTCGTTGCCAAATTTTCACTCAAGGATGCGAGCAAGTTCTCGGGCGCAAACTCGAATGTCCTTGTTAGCGAAAACGAAGATAAGTTCGGAATTCGTTCATATGGGGAATCGGCGACTGGCTCTTCGCTTGGCTCTGGCATCATGTCGAAAGAACGCTTTGACTTAGCGGAATTTTCGATGACTTATGACATCAAGAACTTCGGTCAACATGTAATCGGATTTGTGGATAAGGCGGAATTCTTCTCGGCAGCCGATGATCAATCTGTGCAAGAACATAGCGGTCTTATCTTCCTCATCCGCCCGAAAGACGATAAAACCGCCGTCCTTGAGACCTATCTCATCGATGGAACATGCAACCGCTTCTTCGATGGACAGCTCACGATGAATCTTCTTGAGATTCCTCTTGACGGGAAAATAACCTTTGAATGTTCGATTAAGACGGTTGAGGCTTCTGGCATCTATGACAATTATTTTGAATTCTCTTTCAATGGTAAGAAGTATGAGACGCCACTTATTAAAGCGGCCTCTTTGCTTGGCGCCTTTAATGATGGCAAAGGCTACCTTATGATCGGCAGCCAAGGCGCTACTTTCTCCGATCCGCTTGTTATGGAGATTAACGACATCAACGGACACAAGATGAATGAGGCGAGTTATCTCAAGGAAATCGACTACTCCCCGAAGCTTTCAGTCGAATCGCTCGCTTTCGAAAAAGGAAGCACCAAAAATTTGGTCTTCGCCGTCAATCCGATGCTAGAAAGCATTACTGGCGTTTATGTCGATGATGCCAAACTCGATAAGAGCTCTTACACCTATACTCGCAATTCGACTCTTACTCTCAAGGCTACGTATCTTGATACTTTGGAAGTAGGGGAGCATACCCTCAAAGTTGTGACAGCCAAAGGAGAAAAAGCGCTGGCCCTTGCGATTAACGAAAAAGGAAACTCTTCCTCGGTTCCATCGACTCCAGATGGACCAGATACTCCAGAGGAGCCCAGCGGAAACGAAGGTGGTTTAGACGCAGGCGCTATCGCCGGTATCGTCATCGGATCGCTTGTTGGCGTTGCCGCTGTTGCTGGATGCGTAACCTACTTCGTCAAGAAAAAGAAAGCGAAGTAGATCTTGTCTCTAGAAAATCGCTTTTCCCCATAGTGAGAGCACTCGGACGTTGCGGAAGCGGCTGAGTGCTCGGTTTATTTATTTGAAAGAGGTGAAACGTATTTTTTACGTATACTTACCATTGCAGGGTCGCCATGGGGGAATGGAAACAACGTATGTCACTGAATTAAGAAAGAAGCTATTCGGCACGATAGATTCGTCATCAAATTCAACGAGTCATTCAGGCGGCTACGAAAAACAGGAACGCTCCGATGTTTTCTTCGATATCCTCGAAAACCATGTTCGTTTTGGCTTGTTTTGTTAGCGTTCCAATTTTGTAGGTGAAGGCGTTCCATCAACGAAGTCCCGATAA
>ERZ808246.1506-NODE-1506-length-16693-cov-3.590576_pt1 | contig 16693 bp, 8 predicted proteins | sample MGYA00521083_ERZ808246 | MGnify/ENA primary metagenome ERZ808246 (study PRJEB31516, sample SAMN03275577) | gut metagenome | biome: mammalia-associated habitat; material: feces | host: Papio cynocephalus | place: Kenya | collected 2012-07-07 ... | reverse complement strand
CGCTCGACACGTTGTACTTCCTTATAACCGAATTCCCGCACGAAATAGACGGTAAGACCTATCTTCTTCCGACGATGGTTCAGACGGTAGGCGCGGATTACGGCGGCAGAGATTACGGCGACGTGAACGTGGCGCGTAGTTACGTTGCGTCGGTCAACAGATACGGCGCGGTCAGAATAGGCAAAGCGACCAAAGAAAGCGGCATCCCCGTGGTTATGTGGATGGACGACCCCGAAGGCACTTATTATATGTCCTTTGAAAAGGCTGCCGACCACGAATTCAGGGCTATATATTATAATGATAAGTACGAAGTCATCAGAACCGATGTTTACAGAAGTCTGATGAACGGTAATATGGAGTCTATCGGCGACCCGCTTTATCTCGTCTCCGACGACGCATCGGTGTTGTTCGAGGCGAACTCGCTGTATAACAACGGCAACGAACTCTATCTTAACGGTATCGGCGGCGCGAAGATAAAAATCGGTAGCGACACCTATAAAGTCGGGACAACGGCGAACGTAGCCGGCGCGACTTTCGGCGAAGAAGGGTTCACGGTACTTCTTTCCGATATAGAGAAGAACGGAGTATATAAAAACGGTCTCACCGGTACGGTGACGTTCTCTGAACTTGCCGTAAACGGAGATTACCTTGCCATTGACGTGACGATAGGCGACGATGCGTCGTATAAATATCTTAACGTAACTTCCGACAGCGGTTGGTACAGATGGGGATACGGAGAATTCAAGAGCGTTAAATATAACTATCCCAAGAAGAACTCCGATATAACGGTCGATGACTGGCGGTATAAATTATTTACCGACGTTGAAATCGGCAATTCTATAATTCTCTACGTTTACGCTCCCGACGGTAAGAAAGACGCGCCCGAATACGCGTACTTCCGCGAATACGACAAGAATACAATGGTCGGTTGCGGGGAAGTCACTTATCGTAAAAACGGAACGATGAATTTCAAGTATGGCGACGGCGACGTTCGTCAGGCGAGAAAACTCGATAAAAGAGGGTCTTTCCAGCTCGATAACGCGGCAGATTCCGAGGGTTACAGGAATTTCGTTTATTACGACGATTCCGAAGATATGACGCTTAACCTTGTCGAAAATTATTACGGTTATTCGTTGTATTATTACACCGTCAAGACGGACGGCTACGGGAATATGTATATTCTCGATCAGCACGACGACGGTTTCGACGATGCCTATGTCGGGACTTACGACGACTATAATTCGTTTACCGCCAACGGAACGACTTATTACGAACTCATTTTCAAGGGTAAAAAACTCGACGAGACGACGAATACCACCGTCGGCGAAGAAAAGACTTTCTGGATATTATACGCATTCTCGTCTCTGGCGGCGTATTCCGACGATTACGACGACGCTCAGTGGTACGGCACGCTTGCGGGCATATATACCGATCACGGCGACAAAAATATAACCGCGTACGACGAATTCGGATATAAGGAATTCGACATAAACGTAGACGTTTACGGCAACGTTTCGTATAAACGGTTCACGCACACGGCGACTATAAACGGCAACGTCGTTTATACCGAAATCGAAAGCGGCGAAGTCGCAAGGCTCGTCTCCGTGATGAGCAGCGACGGCGACGTGGCTTACTTTATCGCCATAGACAAAAACGGCAACTGTTTGTTCACGCTCCGTCGTTACGATACCGTTACGGGTGATGCGTATTTCGTATTCGCTTACGATGCCAAGGGCATTAAAATTTCCGTCGACGTCGAAAACGTCAACGTCGAAATCGACGTAACGAAACTTAAACAATTATAAAGCGTTATTCCGTTCGGATGAAACCTTGCCGGACGCTGTAATAGAATCGGAAAAGGAGAAAGAAAAGACATGAAGACTAAAAGACTGTTGACTCTGCTTTTGGTTGTCGCTACGGCTTTTTGCGCGGCGTTTGCCGTCGGTTGCAAAAATAAAGACGAAAAGCCCGCTACCGTCGAATCGGTAACGCTCAGCGCGCAAAGCATAGAGTTGAACACAGGCGATACGCTTAACTATGACGCGTATACGGTCACTGCCGGATATTCCGACGGCACTTCGACGACCGTGCCTTTAACGGCGGCTATGTTTACCGCCGAAGATCTTGCTAAATTCAATACGCCGGGAACGTATACCGTAACCGTAACTGCTTTCGGTATGCAGGCGACGCTGACGGTTACCGTTAAAAACCGTAATTTCGCCGACGTTACCGCGGCAGACGTAACCGCTACTTACGACGGAACGGCTAAATTACCCGTGGTCGCGAACCTTCCGCAGGGTGCGTCCGTCGTATGGACTTACCACGTCGGAACTTCCGCCGAAGGCGAAGTCGTTGCCGAACCCGTAAACGCGGGTACTTATTATGCTGAGGGCGTCGTATCGCTCAGATATTACGACGATAAGACCCTGACTGTCAATATAACCATATCGCCTAAGACTATAAACCCCGCCGAACTTACCTGGGCTAACGTAAAGCGTGTTTATACCGGTCAGGAAATTGCGGTCAACGTTTACCCCGAAAACCTTCCCGACGGCGTAACGGTCGACGGATATGAAGGCGACGTAAAAGGTACGGCGTTGGGAACTTATACCGTTACCGTAAAATTCAGAAACGAAAATCCCAATTACACCATAGTCGAAACTTACAACGTGGAATGGTCTATCATAAACCCGTTGGAGGCTACATGGTACGCCGCGGTGAACGGCGAACTTCACGTTGCGTCGTTCGCGAATACAAGCGCGACTACCGGTGCGCTTGACTTTGACGGAGCAAAGACGACTTATACCGTTGCGTACAACGAAACCACCGGCGGCGCGACTTTCAGCGAACTGAACGGCTCGGCGACGGAAATCACTTTGAACGGCAGTATATTGAGAATCACAGTAGGCAATACGACGTATGTACTTGTCAATAAAGAAGACCTTGCGACGTATTACAGCGGCAACGAATACGACATGCTTACTGCGCAGTTCAAAATCGACCTTGACGAAAGTGCGAAAACTCTCAGACTCGTTATAACGACCGCTGCCGGAACGCAAGAAAAACCCCTTACGATTACCGCGGAAGAAAACGCAACGCAGGTAAGTAAAGTAAAACTCGTTGTCAACGAAGATATGTGGCTCGAGTATAATTCAACTCTTAAAACGGTAACAATATACGGATTTGAAAATCCGAACGGATATAACTCAACCGTTTATTATTATCTTGCAACCGCCGCCGACGTCAAAGAATTACTTGCCGGGTTGACAAACGGAACGTTTGTCGACGTAAACGGCAACGAACTTCGTATCAACGGCGTAGATGACGTAAAGTATAACGGCAGAGGAATAATATTATATACGTTGAAATCCGGCAATTCGGTTTGTATCTATGCCGCAATCAAGAGCGATAAAGTTGATGCGAAACTCGAAATCGGGAACGGATATTATAAATTCAACGGTTCTGTGTATTACGATAAAGCGGGTATTGCTTTCGCGGGTACTTATTATCTCGACAACGACGGAACGTTATCCGACACCGAAAAAGTCGAGTTTATGTCTTATGCCTCTTACGGTAATTTTGACGTAAGAACCAAACTTCTCAATGCCGAAAACACCGCAGAGAGCAAGACGTTTACCGTGAATGCCGCCGAAACTTCCGACAGGGCTGTGTTAAACCTTGCCGACGGAGAACTTACCGCGACGCTTTACCTTAAAAACTCCACCGAAGTTTATGCGACGCTTGTATTCAAGGATAACGGTGCCACTGTTGTTTACGGTTCAAAGAACTTCCTTAAAGTAGATAAACTCATAGAAAAAGCCGGATGGTCTTCGGGAGAATATTATTCTGCCGACGGTACGAAACTTAAATATGACGGAAAAGGTAAATTTACTTTAGGCGATACGGATTACACCAAGTATTCTCTTGTCTTTGCCGACGGAACGCTTACCGTTACGATAGGCGAGGGCGACGATACTCACGTTATAGTTTATACCGAAAAGCGTTATGTGACGGTAGACGACGAAATTTACCTTAACGATCAATCTTATGCCCTCAGCAACGGATATAAAGACACCGCCACATATATAAACGGCAACGATACGATAAGCGTAAGCAAGAACGTCGTCAAAGTAAATGACGTTGCGCTTACCGATGTGGAGTTTGCGTTTGTCGACGACGGAAACAATAACGGCAGAACCGTGCTTAAAATAAGCGGTAAACTCGGCGATGAAGATTACAGCGTAATGTTCTATTCGCTTATAGCCGTAAAAACCGAAGATAAGGCTTTTGTTATTAAAGGCGATCTTTCCAATCTTTTCCTCGGAGAGTATGTAAAGGATGATAATAGTTTCTCTTTTACATCCGAAGGCAAAGTAATTATTAACGGTTGTGAAGTTTTCCCGACAAGGATTATGGGTGATTATTCGTTCGATTTTGAAGTCGCCGTCGGTAACACATTATTTGCCTGCAAAATATATTCTAACGGCGGACAGCCTAACGGTACGGTGTGCGGAAAAACAATAACTTATGTTCCCGTATATTACGAAAAATATAAAGGATTGTATGTATCCGAGGATAAAACATCGGTGTTTGCATTCATAAAAATGGATTTCCTGTATGCAAACAATAACCTTTATAAAAAATATGACCTGAAATCGAATACGGCGGCTGAAACGGTTCTCGCCGTTGACGGAAAAATTGCGACGTTTACTGTCGAAAACGGACAAAACAAGCTTGTCTATGACGGAAAGACGTATGTTTACGATAAAAATTTTGCATTAGAAAACTATTACGGCGAATATGCGGCATTTAACGGAAACACTTACAGCAATGTAAAGGTTGACGATAAAATGTTTTCCACCGGCATTCATGACGTAGACTTAACACGAATTATAATGATGAACGGCGATTACGTTCTTGTGTTAAACGCAAGTTACAATGATGTATACTTGTTTAAGAATACAGACGGAACCACATCAGCCGATTTACCGTATTATGCGATACACAAATACTATGTGGATCTTATCGGGAATACAAAACTTAACGGTAAAGTTCTTTCAGTCGGGTTTACGATAGATAATAAAGGCGGGAAGAAGTCTCCCGTGATGAATATAACGTATGACGGAGCCGCAGTTCGTGTCGTTGATTACGGAGCGCATTCCGTTACCGTTATAATCGACGGGAAACGTTACATTGTAACCGCAACGGAAAACGAAGAAACAGAATATGCAGCCATAAAGGTTTTCGACGAAACTTTTGATACATTATTCGACGTATCATATTTTAACGGTAACAAGGCGCAGATTAAAGCGACGGTCGATGCAAACGGTGAGAGTATAGTCATATTATTGTTCAACGACGAACAGGTAAATGCGACATTCAGTGATTTCACCAATAAATCAACCGGAGAAATAATCGGTAAAATTATAACGTTCACGCATGGCGGAGTTAATTATAAGGGTAATGCGGCTTACGATACCACACCTAACCTGATGATGCTCACCGAGGATGAATACAATTTCTTCTTCGGTTCCGAATTCATCGAATCCGACGCTGTATACAGAACCGAAATAGACGGTAAAGAATTCTTATTCGATTATAATACCAATAAAACGTTATTCACGGCATCTGATATGCGCGGGTTTGTCTTTGATAAAACCGTTACGTCTTATAACGGCAAAAAAGTTACGTTTATAGCGTATTCTTACGAGGCTAAAGTCGTTGTATTCTCGACGGAAGACGGGTCATATGCTTATAACGTCGAAACAGCGGTTTTAACGACCGTTACATTACCGCCGGAAACAGTCCTGATCGGTACGAGTATTGTCGGCGCAAAAAATACACCGGTTGCATCGATATACGTTACGGCAAGAATCGTTTCGGTAACGGGTAGCAATATCGAAGTGTCGTTCTGGTATGATTTCCGTACGAATTCTGACGGTACGCCCAATTTGGCAACGGCGACGAAAGTCGACGGCGGTTATAAACTTACGGGTCTTGTCGGTAAAAACACCCCCGAAACCGTTGTTTCGTATCTCCTTGAAGAGAAATACGGCTATGCATTATATTCGGCAGATCAGTATGAAATTATAGGCGAGTATGAAGTCGGCGGAAAGACGCTTGTGATAAACGGAACGCACGAAAACGGCGTGTTCTCTTATACGGCAACATACGGTGATACGGATGCGGTCACGGTAAACATCGATTTCATCTCCAGATCGTTTATAATAAACGGAGGTACAAGTGCGACGATATTTGAATGGACGACCGAAAACGGTGCTATGAAATTTACCGCGTCGGAAGTTCCTGCTGCCGCTTTGAAATTCCTTGTCAAAGAAAATTGTTATATGGCTAATCTCGAGACGACATATAATAGATTCCAGATGGAAATTTCGATAAAAGGCGTGAATAACGGCAAAGTTAAATTCAATGTCAGTTATGATGCCGGCTATGGATTGACGACTGTAGAAGGAACCCTCAGCGATGACGGGACTTATATCAGTGCTTATATATATTACACCGATCTTCAGATTTATGTAAATACTGTAGACGACGAATATTATAAACTCTTTGCGATCAAAAAAACTGCCGGGGCTCTTAAATATCTCGGGACGTTTACGGTAAACGAGAATGAAAATATATCGATTACTTTGAGCGCAAAATCTACCGATGATGACGGCGTACCGAGTTTCAGTTCCGCTTACTTTATGGTAACGTATAAAGGTCAGACGGTTAAGTCGTCTACTAAGTATTCGTCGTATGCGAGCAGTTACGAAATCGAATTTACGGTTGACGGCAAGACTTACGTCGCGAAACTCGTAGACGGCGCGATGACCGTCACCGAAAAAACCGCCGCTTAAATTTCGGCAGACTTCGTAATTCTGTCAGAAATCCGGCAGGACGGAAAAATTACAAAATACGTCGAAAGACTGTGCTTCGGCGGGCAAAACAGCCCGTCGAAGGGGCAGTCGTTTCGTACGTTTTATGAGAAATGTAAAAAATGAGCAAAAACGACGAAAAACACGAAGAGGAGTTTACCGTCTCCGATATGTCGGCGGACTGGATGCCCTGGAATAACGGAATCCGACGCAGACGTAAAAAAGACAAAAAGGAAAATCAACCTCAAAAAACAAAAAGCGAGAAAAAACAGGATAAAAAAGAATACCGACATATAGTGTTCGCCCAGTTCCTCGCGATGTTGCCCGCAATACTCTGCGTGGCGTGCGCTTTTGCCGTGATGGCTCTTATAGCCTATCTGTGGCTAAAATGAAAATTGTAGGTTTACCTATGGCAAAAATGAAAACGAAAGTTAAAAAACTTAAAATTACGACGATACTCGCCGTAATCGCGCTTACCTTTTGTGCGCTCGGTTTAGCGGGGTGCAGCGATGCGTTCAGCCCATACCGTAAAGGTTATACCGCCAAAGTCGTTTACGACTTCAACGGCGACGACCATACGGAACTCGGTATAAGAACGTTCTACTATATGCCGAATTCCCCGATAATAAAGCCTGAGGCGTCAAAGTCGGCAACGATCGATATTCCATCGCTGGCGGGCAGTCACGTCAATGACTGGTACGTCGCCGAGGTCGACGATAACGGCGAACCCGTGAAGAATGCAGAGGGTAAATTTAACCTCTCCGAAGAACCGTGGGATTTCTCCGAAGGTAAAAGCGGAGCGAAAGATTCCGTTTTGTATCTTGTCGCCGAATGGACGAAGAACTATGTTCTTACAATCGACGTCGGCGACGAGGCACGCGCGCAGGGCGTTGAAAATAAAGTCGACACATCGTATTCCAAACCCGGATCTATATCCAAACCGGGCGGCAGCGTTCCCAAATGGAAAGGTCATACATTCCATTATTATTACAGGGACAAGGACGACGACACGTCGAGAATACACGACGAAGACTGGGAGAATATCGTAATCGACGACGAAAATCCCGAAATCACGATCTACGTCAAATGGCTTGAGGGCAACTGGACGGTCGTAACCGACAGTACGCAGATGTCGACCCTTTCGGCGAATATGAACTACCTGCTCGAGGCGGACATAGATTTTGCCGATTCCGAGGGTAACAAGACGGCGATAAGCGGTGCGTCGATGTATGTCGGTACGTTCGACGGCAACGGGCATACGATAAAGAACTTCAAATCGACCGTACAGGCGACGGGCAATGCGGCGGATCAGATCGGTCTTTTCGCATCGTTCGGCAAAGGCGGTTGCGTCAAGAACGTAACGTTTGAAAACTGCGTTGTCGAAGTCAATCTTATGGCTCGTCAGGAACACGAAAATTATAAAGTCGGGTTCCTCTGCGGAGATCTCTTCTCCAGAACGGATTCTTCGGCGTTCACCGGTATTAAATTCGTCGGATGCGAACTCAATATATACAAGAGAAGTTACGCCGAGAATTACACGATCACACTCGGCGATGCGAACTACTTCGGCGTGTTCGGTAACGTCGGCGACGGTAAATTTTCTATCGCCGATGCCGACAGAGGCATAACCGTAAAAATTAACGACGTAATACAAACTTTAGGTTAAAGGAGACTATACAATATGAAAAGAAAATTAGTAGCAGGAGCGTTGGTCGCGTCCATGGCTATCGGTATCGGAGCGGGTTGCAATAAAAACAAGCCCGACAACGATAACAATACCACGGGCGGTTATCAACCGACCGAACAGGAACAAACTCTTCCCCTCGTATTCGGCATAGACGGCGCGGACGGCGTTTTCAACCCGTATTTTTCGACCGCGTCTTACGACGGCGAAATAGTCGGCATGACCCAGATAGGCATGCTTACCGCCGAAGGCACCGATTATAAGTACGGCGATAATTACGCCTGCGTAACCAAGGACCTCGATATAACTTATATCGACGCGAGCGGCAAGGAAACCACCAGAGAGACTTCGGCGCAGTACACCCGTTACGACTTCCTTATTAAGAAAGGCATAAAATTTTCGGACGGCGTAGATCTTACTATAAAAGACGTACTTTTCAACCTCTATCTCTTCCTCGACCCCGCATATTCGGGCAGTTCGACGATTTATTCGACGGATATAGTCGGTCTTAACAAATACCGTACAGGTAAAGACGACAAGGGCGCGATGAGCACCATCGACGCTACCGCGACTACCAACGCCGATATGAGACTTCTCAGAATATATAACTGGCTCAACAACCAGATACTTATCAAGGAGTACGGCACCGTAGGCAGTATTCCCGCAAACGCAGGTTACGTTTCGGGGCTCGATCAGTACAAAGAAGAAATCGAGAAGGATATAAAGGCGTTTATCCCGTATTTCCAGACCGAAGTCAGGAACGACTACGATTCCGCAGAAAGTTCTTTCAAAGAAACCTGCAAGGAATACGCATTCAACGAGGTATGGGAACTTTACCTTTACAACTACGGTAAGGTAAAACGTAAAACTCATGCCGGAACTTCGCGTTACGTCAAAGTCGACGACGCAGGCAACGAAGTTTCGATCGAACAGGAAGACGCAAACGACGCACTTGCCGACAACGATCCGAACAAGAAGACTTACAGATATAAACTCGACTGGGACGGAACCACTTACCACGACGATTTCGCAAAACTTACCACCGACGAGGCTAAAAAAGATTACGCGATAAAATATATCTATAAGACCACCACCGGTTTTGAACTTACCGAAGATTTTACCATCGATTACGACAAAATCGAAAAGGATGCACTCAGAAAAGCGATTTACGGCGGCAGCGCGAGTTATTCCTCGCTCTACACCGACATTCAGCTTGACGAAAGATCCAAGATCATAGCCGCAGCCGAAGGCGACAATACCGGTTTCAAATCTATCGAGGGTATAAAATACAGCACTCAGAACAGTTTCCGTAACGAAAAGACCAAAGAGTATTACGACCTCGACGGCGATTACGACGTTCTTTCGATAACGATCAACAAAGTCGACCCCAAGGCGATATGGAACTTCTCGTTCACGGTCGCGCCCATGCACTATTATTCTTATGACGGCGCGGGCGACGAGGGCGAATGGTGCGTCAACAATAACTACGGCGTAGTATTCAACAGTTCTTCGTTCATGAACGACACCGTCAAGGCTCCTTCCAAACTCGGCGTACCCGTAGGCGCGGGGCCGTACAAGGCGAGTCGCGAAACCGGTCTCGGCAACGATTTGTACCCGGGCAAGAACGAATTCCTTAACAACAACCGTGTTTATTACGAGAGGAACACCTACTTCGATACCCTCGACGGCGTTGAAAACGGCGGACCTATTCAGAACGCGAAAGTAAAATACTTCCAGTACAAAATAGTAAACTCGTCCGTTCTTCTTCAATCGCTTGAAAAGAACGAAATCGACGTAGGTACGCCCAACGCTACTACCGAAAACCTCAACGCGCTCAACGGCGCGACCATGTCGCACCTTACCAGCAAGATGGTATGGACGAACGGTTACGGTTACGTCGGTATCAATGCGGGCAAGATCGCAGACGTATGGCTTCGTCGCGCGATAATCAAGGCGATGAACACCGATATGATTATGGGTTACTATAAGTCCGACGACCTCGCAAGTATAATTTATCGTCCGATGTCCATTCAGTCCTGGGCTTATCCCGATTCGGCAACGACTTACAGCGGCACGACGCTCGATAACTACGACGTAGACTATATCTACGACGGTACGGGCAGAGAAATAGTTTCGATGCTCGCCGAACACGGATATAACGTATCCGCGGACGGAAGTAAAGTAATAAGCGATCTGAACGGCAAGGCGATCGAAGAAATGACCTTTACAATCGCCGGCGAAAGCGACGATCACCCCGCTTACCAGATGTTCAAGAACGCTCAGGAAGTTCTCAAGAAGATCGGCATCAACGTAAACGTAAAGACCGACCAGTTCGCGCTTAAAAAACTCGCAAGCGGTCAGCTTACCGTATGGGCTGCGGCATGGGGCTCGACGATAGACCCCGATATGTATCAGGTTTATCATAAAGATTCGACCGCCGGCAGTACGCTCAACTGGGGTTACAGAGAAATCAAAGCCGACAGAACGAAATATAGTTACGAAAATCAGGTTATAGACGAACTCAGCACCCTTATCGATCAGGGCAGAGCGACTACTAACCAGAACACCCGTAAAACCACTTATTGGGAGGCTCTTGACCTCGTTATGGAACTTGCGGTAGAAATGCCCACCTACCAGAGAAGAGACCTTACCGTTTACAACAAGAACAAAATCGATACCAACACGCTTAATCAGAACCCCACCGCGTTCGACGGTCTGTTCTCGAAGATTTGGGAAGTCGGTTATACCAGATAATCTTCAATAATTCTTACGGCTTTCGGTCGGCGGTTCGCGCCGACCGGGGGCGAACGGAGAAAAAATGTTCAAATATATATTAAAAAGAATAGGGCTGGCGATCGTCATATTGCTGGGCGTTTCCGTAATAATTTACTCGCTTGTCAGAATGATGCCCGTCAACTATATAACCGATAAATTCCAGGCGCAACTTCTCGACGGAACGATCACGCAGGAAGAAGTCAACAGAATGCTCTCTCTTTACGGGCTGGAAGACGACTCTTTCGCGGGTATCTGCAGAGGCTATGCGAAGTGGATAGGCAACGTCATGCAAGGCGACCTCGGCACTTCCTTCCTCTACGGCGACAAAGTTTCGACGGTTATATTCCAGAACATGGGTATTTCGTTCGGTATAGCGTTCGTCGCCCTTATATTCGAGTTCCTTATTGCCATTCCCCTCGGCGTAAAAGCCGCGGTCAATCAGAACGGCGTAATGGACTACACGACCAGCGTACTCGCGATGATAGGTACGGCTTTGCCGACGTTCTTCTTCGCCGCTCTCTGTATCGAACTGTTTTCGGTACAACTGGGTTGGTTCCCGGTAAACGGTCTGCAAGGCACGTTGCCGATAACCGCGTCGTGGTGGACGAGGTTCGTCGATAAATTATGGCACCTTGTTCTGCCGGTATTCATAATGGTGTTCCTGTCGATAGGCGGTCTTATGCGTTACACGAGGACAAACACCCTCGACGTTCTTAACGCCGACTATATCCGTACGGCGAGAGCCAAGGGTTTGCCCGAACGCAAAGTCATCTATAAACACGCATTCAGAAACACGATGATACCGCTCGTAACGCTGCTTGCCGGTACTATCCCCGGTCTTTTCAGCGGCGCGATGATTACCGAACAGATATTCTCGATACCCGGTATCGGCGCAAAGGCTTACGCCGCGCTCAAAGCCGGCGACGTGCCGTTTATAATGGGTTACAACATGTTCCTCGCCATACTTACGGTTATAGGAACTTTACTTGCCGACCTTATGTACGCAGTGGTCGATCCGCGCGTCAAACTCGCTAAATAACGGAGGGCTTTAACATGACCGAAGATAAAGATTTTGAATTGAATAAGCCCGAAGAGATAGCCGAAGAGATTATCGAGACCGAAGGCGAAAGCGAGAGGAAAGACGCGCCGGTAAACGGTGAAGATCAGGCTTTCAAAAACGGCGAAAGTCTCGAAGACAGGGTTAAACTCCTTTCGCCCGGCAGACTCGTGGCGAAGAGGTTTTTCCGCTCCAAACTGTCGGTTATAGGTCTGGTTACGCTGATTGCGTTTTTCGTCATCTCGTTTTTAGGACCTCTGCTCAGATTCTGCTGCCCGTTCGTATGGGCGCAGGACGAAGTAGACAGAACGCCCGGACCGTACATTTCTCTGTACACGGGTAAGGACTACGCCGACGAAGAGGGCAATAAATTCACCGCTTACGAATACAGCAAAGTCAGAAACAACGAACTTAACGCCGACGCGGGTCCGTCTGCGACGCACCTGCTCGGAACGGACAAGAACGGCTACGACATATTTTCGAGGATAATGTACGGCGGAAGAGTATCGCTGACGCTCGGTTTCGTCGTCGTAATACTCGAAACGCTGATAGGCGTCATTCTGGGCGGACTGGCAGGGTTTTTCGGTAAATGGGTCGACCAGTTGATAATGCGTATAGTTGATATATTAAACTGTATACCCACGTTGCCGATAATGCTTATAATCAGTTTCATGCTCGACGCAAACGAAATTTACGGAATGTCCAAACTCTATATCACGATGGCGATGCTTACGCTCATAGGCTGGGCGGGCACCGCGCGAATGGTAAGAGGTCAGATATTGTTCTTAAGAGAGCAGGAATACATGGTTGCTACTGAGTGTACCGGTCTTTCGATACCGAAGAGGATATTCAAACACCTTCTTCCCAACGTTCTTCCGCAACTTATAGTTTCGATGACGCTCGGTCTCGGAGGTATAATTCTTACAGAGGCTACGCTCGGCTACCTGGGTCTAGGCGTACCCGTAGAATACGCCACCTGGGGCAATATGATAAACGTTCTTACTCAACCCGTTACTTACTGGGGCGCGCACTTCAACCAGTGGATTCCCGTAGGTATCTGCATTATACTCGCGGTGCTTGCGTTCAACTTTGTCGGCGACGGTCTCCGCGACGCGTTCGATCCTAAGATGAAGAGGTAATTATGGCAGACAAGACGAAGAAGGAAGAACTTAAAAAGCACTATCTCTCCGGCAAAGAAGCGCGCGAGATAGCCAAGAAAAACAAGGAATTCGTAAAGCAACTCGAAAAGCGCAAAAAGCGTAAGAACGCCGACGCGAGCGAGTATACCACGGAGATGAAAGATCCCCGTAACATAGTCGAATTCGACAATCTGCACACTTACTTTTTCACCGATGCGGGCGTTTCCAAAGCGGTGAACGGCGTATCGTTCTCGATACCCGAAAATTCGGTCGTAGGCATCGTAGGCGAGTCGGGTTGCGGCAAGTCCGTAACAAGCCTTTCGCTGATGCAACTCATTCAGGGACCGACCGGTCAGATAGTAAAAGGCGAAATCCGTTTCAAGGCGTCCGAATTCAAAAAAGACGAAAACGGCAAGCCGATCCCCGTCTATAAGAAAAAACTGGACGAAAACGGCAACGTCGTCAAAGACGAAAACGGAAACGACGTAATCGAAACCGCGCCCGTTCTCGACAAGCACGGCAAGTCCGTCGTCGATAAAGAGGGCAATGTCAAATACGCACCCGTACAAGCAAGGGACGAGGCGGGCGTTCTTAAATACGAGACCGAAGAAAAGGTTTACGATATTGCAAGAATGCCGCTTAAAGACATGTCGAAAATCCGCGGCAGACAGATAGCGATGATCTTCCAGGAACCGATGACTTCGCTTAACCCCGTATTCACGATAGGCAATCAGCTCGACGAAGTAACTCTTCTGCATATAAGAGATGCCGACAAGGCGGAGGCTAAACGCAGAAGTCTCGAAATGCTCGAACTCGTCGGAATAGCGATGCCCGAAAGAGTTTACAAATCTTACCCGCACGAAATTTCCGGCGGTATGAGACAAAGGGTAATGATAGCGATGGCGCTCGCGTGCAATCCGAGGCTGGTTATAGCCGACGAACCCACGACCGCGCTCGACGTTACCATTCAGGCGCAGATACTCGACCTTCTCCGCGACGTGAGAAAGAAGATGAACGGTTCGATAATGCTCATAACGCACGACCTCGGCGTCATCGCCGAAATGGCGGATTATGTATACGTTATGTATGCAGGTAAGGTCGTTGAACAGGGCACCGCGCAGGAAATTTTCAAAAACCCGCTCCACCCCTATACGATAGGTCTTCAGAAGAGCAAACCCGTGGTCGGCAAAGAGGTAGACGAACTCTATTCTATTCCGGGCAACGTGCCGAACCCCGTCAACATGCCCGACTACTGCTATTTCAGAGAGCGTTGCAACGCCTGCACCGAAAAGTGTGCGGGCAAGTACCCGGCTTTCGTTAAAGTATCGCCTACGCACGGCGTAGCGTGTTATAAATACACCGACAAGGCTGAAACAGATGAATAATACCAAAAAATTAAAAGAAAATAAGAGTGAAGACGTCGTCGAAGAAATCGTCGAACAGGTCGAGACCGTCGAAGTTGCGGAAGAGATCGTAGACGTGACCGCCGCCGAGGCTGCCGCGGCATCCGACGAACTCGCATCGGCGATAGACGAAGGCGATTACCTTCTTAAAGTCGAACATCTTAAAAAATACTTTCCGCTCGCGACGGACTTTTTCGGTAAACCGAAGTCCTTTGTGCGCGCCGTCGACGACGTTACTTTCGGCGTAAAAGCGGGCAGTACGGTCGGCATAGTCGGCGAGTCGGGTTGCGGAAAGACCACCATGGGCAGAACGATACTTCGTCTGCATTCGGTTACGGGCGGCAAAGTAATCTTCGACGGACACGACATCGGTTCGATGAAGAATGCCGAACTCCGTAAAATCCGTCCTCAGATTCAGATGATATTTCAGGATCCGTATTCCAGTCTGTCGCCCAGACTCCGCGTCGGGGATATTATAGGCGAGGCGGTCGCCGAACACGGAATCGTGCCTAAGGACGAACTCAAAGACTACGTTTTGTCGGTAATGCACAAATGCGGCTTGCAGACGCATTATTACGAGAGATACCCGCACGAATTCTCCGGCGGACAGAGACAGAGAATCTGTATAGCGCGCGCTCTCGCACTTAAACCCAAACTCGTTATCTGCGACGAACCGGTCTCCGCGCTGGACGTTTCTATTCAGGCGCAGATAATCAACCTGCTTAAATCGTTGCAGAAGAACGACGGAATCGCGTATATTTTCATATCCCACGATTTGTCGGTCGTAGAACACATCAGCGACGAGGTCGGCGTAATGTACCTCGGCAGCATGGTGGAATACGGAGACAAAAAAGACATCTTCTCCAACCCCATGCACCCGTACACTCAGGCATTGTTTTCCGCCGTACCCGTACCCGACCCGGACGTCAAGAACAAGAGAATTATACTTAAAGGCGATATACCCTCGCCGGCAAACCCGCCTTCGGGCTGTAAATTCCATACCCGTTGCAGCAAGTGCATGGAGATATGCAAAACCGAGACCCCCGTATTCAGAGAATACGCTCCGGGACACAGGGTTGCCTGTCATTTATACGAACAAAAATAATTCACAGAGAACGACATATGAATAAATTAACAAAAAAACTTTCGCTTATAGTCACGAGCGTCCTGCTTTCGGCAAGCATAGCGATGACGCCTGTGGCGGCGGCCTCTTCGAGAGGTAAAAAGTATACGCAGAGCAATTCGGCGACGACCGATCCCGCCGCCGGTACGCTGGAAGAGGTCACCGACCTCGCCGCGGCGGATACTTCTTCGCTCATATCCGAAAATTACCTTAACGAGAGTCAATCGTCGACGCTTACGGGCGAACACTACGTTATAGTCTCTCTCGAGGGCAAAAGTCTTTCGGACAGGACGAACGGCGACGTTACCGAATATCTCGACTCTTTCGCGGGGTCGGCTGCCGCCGCCGAAATCGAGGCGGAACAGAGCGCGTTTTTAAGACGACTTTCCGCCGCGAACGTTCCTTACGAATACAAATATGCGTACAATACCGTGGCGAACGCCGTCGCGGTTAAAATCGACGTCAAATATCTTTCCGACGTAAAGAAGATAAGCGGCGTCGAAGAAGTTACCGTATCCGAATATTATTACGCCCCGCAGGATATAGACGTTCAGAACGAAACGAACGTCTGGGGAACGGGTATTTATAAAATATCCGACGAACTCCGCGCGCAGGGCTATGACGGCAGCGGAAT
>ERZ808246.1504-NODE-1504-length-16708-cov-3.296283_pt1 | contig 16708 bp, 17 predicted proteins | sample MGYA00521083_ERZ808246 | MGnify/ENA primary metagenome ERZ808246 (study PRJEB31516, sample SAMN03275577) | gut metagenome | biome: mammalia-associated habitat; material: feces | host: Papio cynocephalus | place: Kenya | collected 2012-07-07 ... | reverse complement strand
GCTCCCTTCTTCCGCCTGTACACCTGCAACCCCCCGCGCACCCGCGCGCACTGGGCCAACGTGGAGCTGGCCGCGCGCGAGGCCGAGGGCGGCAACGTGGTGCGCACGACCTGCCTGGACGTGCCGCCCGAGTGGGTCACCGACCAGCAGCGGCAGGACATGGAGCGCCTGAAGGCCCTCGACCCCGAGAGCTACCGCCACGAGTACCTGGGCGAGCCGGTGGGATACGGCGCGGCGGTGTTCCCCAGGGCCGAGGTGCGCGAGGTGACGGGCGAGGAGCGCGAGGGGCTGGACAGGCTGTACTACGGCGTGGACTGGGGCTTTGCGGCCGACCCGTGGGTGTGGGTGGAGGTCGCCTACGACCGCAGGACGCGCACGCTGTACGTGCTGCGGGAGATGAGCGGGCGGGGCCTCTCGAACCGGGAGACCGCCGCCATGGTGGCCGGGGCCATGGCCGAGACGCCCTACGCGCCCGTGGAGTGCGACAGCGCCGAGCCGAAGAGCGTGCAGGAGTACAGAGACCTGGGCATACAGGCGCGCAAGGCACCCAAGCAGGGCTTCCACTCGGTGCGCGACTCGGTCAAATGGCTGCAGAACAGGACGGCCATCGTCATCGACCCGGCCTGCAAGCTGGCGGCGGCGGAGTTCCCCGCCTACGAGTACGAGAGGCGCGGCGACGAGGTGACGGGCAACCTGCCCGACCGCGACAACCACGCCATAGACGCCGTGCGCTACGCCTGCGCCTCGCTCATCGACGACCGCTCGAACATCTAGGCCCACGTTACTGGCCCCCGACAATCGCCCGAAAAGGCCGGGCGAGAGGGGCTGGGGATGTACCAGAAGAGCGGGTTTCCGGGGTGGGCCGTAAAGGAGCTGAAGCAGGCGGGGTACCGCCCGCAGAACGTCATGGACGCGTACATACCCGAGTGGTGGGGGTGGTACACGTGCACGGCGTCGTGGTTCGCGGACGACTCCAGCCCATATAAGCGCAAGATGACGCTGCACCCGGCGCGAAAGGTGTGCGACGAGTTCGAGCTGCTGATGCTGGACGGCGACCTGTCCGTGTCGTGCGAGTCCGGCCCGGCCGGGGCCGCCGAGTGGCTGGAGGGCGCGGCCCCGGCGCTGCTGGGGTCGCTGTGGGGCTTCGTGAGCCGCTACATGGCGCTGGGAACCGGGGCGCTGGCCGTCGACCTGTCGGGCGTGGGGCGCGGGGCAAGCGAGGGGGCCAGGGCCGTCGTGAGGACGTTCGACGCCGACGAGCTGTGCCCGCTGGCGTGCGACGCGCGCGGGGCCGTGAGCGCCGCGTTCTGCCGCCGGGTGGTGGTGGGCGGCCGGGAGTACCTGATGCTCCAGGTGCACGAGCCGGCCGGCGGCGGTTACGAAATCAAGACGTGGATGCACGAGCAGGCGGGCACGGAGGCACCCAGGCGCGTGCACGTGGAGGGCGTGGCCGAGGAGGTGCTGACCGGGTGCCCGCTGCCGACGTTCGCGCTGGCCAGGCCCGCCGTGCCCAACGAGCTGGAGCCGAACACTCCGCTGGGCGTGGCGGTGTTCGAGGCATGCGTGCCGCAGCTGATGGACGTTGACGCCAAGTACGACGACTGGCACTGGTCGCCGCGCCTGTGCCGCCCGCGCGTGGCGGTGGACGAGCGCGGCCTGGTGGTCAACCCCAAGACGGGCGAGCACGAGTTCGGCTCCACCATAGACCAGATGCTCTACAAGGCCGTGGGGGCGGGCGGCGACTCGTCCGTGCCGGTGACCGTGGTCGCGCCCGACCCGCGCATAGCGCAGCTTGAGCAGGCCCTCAGCGCCGCGCTGGGCGTGCTGGGCGACCGCGTGGGGTTCGGCCCCAACTACTTCCGCTTCAACGCCTCCGAGAACGGGGGGCTGTACAAGACCGCCACCGAGGTGGCGAGCGGCAACCAGCGCCTGATGCGCGCGGTGCAGCGCCACGAGACCGTGCTGGGCGGGGCGGTGGAGTCCGTGCTGGCGGCGGCGTTCCTGTGCGAGCGCGCGCTGCGCTCGGGCGCGCTCGCCTCGCCCGAGGACGCCCCCGTTTTCCGCGTGCGCTGGGACGACTCCATCATGGAGGACGACGCGGCCAAGCGCGCGGCCATGAAGGACGACATCGCGCGCGGCCTGTGCCCGGCGTGGCTGTACCCCATGGAGTACTACGGCATGACAGAGGCCGAGGCAAAGGCGTTCGTCGCCGGGGGAGAGGCCCCCGAGGGCGACGGCGAGGAGTTCTAGCGCATGGCAACGGCGTTCGAGATGTACGTGAACGCCGTCGTCCACGGCGCGCAGGAGCGCTACGTCTCCGAGCTGACCGGGCGGCTGGCCTCCGACTTCGCCAAGTGCGTGCGCAACCCCGACGTGTGGGCCGCGCACATGCAGGGGGCGCGCAAGCTCGACCTGATGGGGCTGTACGCCAAGCACGAGAAGTCGCTCACCGCCGAGGCGCGCAAGGCGTTCCAGGAGGCGCTGGGGGCCGAGGACGACGAGCTGGTGAAGGGCCTGCACTCCACGTGGGGCAAGGTCGGCGGCAAGACGGTCGCGGGCCAGTGGGTAACGAACCACGTGAAGAACGTCATAGCCGAGGCCGCGCGGGGGTTCGCCGAGATCGTGCAGCGCCAGAACGTGGCGCTCGCCACGACGGCGGAGGCGCGCTGGTACCAGGTGACCGCCGAGGCCGTCACGGCGCGGCTCATGGGCAAGCCGCTGACGGACGTGCTTGAGCAGGGGTGCGCCGAGATGGCGGCGGCGGGCGTGGAGACGGTGGACTACAAGAGCGGCGTCAAGACGAGCGTGGACGCGGCCCTGCGCCGCCACGCCGTGACGCAGTGGAACCAGGCGCGCAACGACGTGCTGTTCAGCCGCATGGACGAGCACGGCCTCGACCTGGTCATGGTCAGCTCGCACTTCGGCGCGCGACCCTCGCACGCGCTGTGGCAGGGGCGCGTCTACAGCCGCTCGGGCAAGGGCGGCAAGCTGTACCCGCCCCTGGCTCAGTCGACCGGCTACGGCACCGTGGGGGGCCTGTGCGGGGCGAACTGCCGCCACACCATGACGCCCTACATACCCGGCGTCTCCAAGAAGCAGGACACCAAGTTCGCCAAGGAGCAGAAGGCGGCGGGCAAGACCAGCGACGAGCAGTACGCCGACACGCAGCGCCTGCGCGCGATGGAGCGGCGCATCCGCGCCCTCAAGCGCGAGGTCGCGGTCGGCGAGTCGCAGGGCCTGGACATGGCGGCGCAGCGCTCGGCGCTGAAGGCCGCGCAGAAAAAGGCGTCGGACTTCTGCAAGTCGGCCAGGGTGCCGCGCGACTACTCGCGCGAGAGGGCCTACGGGGTCGGCGGGATGGGCAAGACGCCCGGCGCGGTGACGCCGCTGCCGTCGAAAATCACGGCCATAGACTTCAAGAAGGCCGCGCCCGCCGCGCAGAAGCCCGCGAAGGCGGCGGCGAAGCCAAAGGCGGCACCAAGCGCCCAGGCGGCGTCGAAAGCGCCGACAATAGCGCCCACAGCGCCCCAGAAGGGCAAGCTGGACGCGGCGGCGGCGAAGAAGAAGGCGGCGGCGCTCGCCAAGGGCGGGGACGTGCCCTCGTCGGCCAAGGCGGTAGGGTCGCACCCGGCGGCGGACTCCGTGCTGTCGCAGCTCACGCCCGCCCAGATGCACTCGAAGAAGTCGGGCGGCGCGTACGTGACCACGGGCAGCGCCGTAAAGGCCGAGAGGGTCAAGCTGTCGCAGGTGGGCACCGACGGCCCCGCCTCCTACCCGCTCAAGAAGGTGCAGGAGGCCATCGACGGCCTCGTCTCCGGCCGCCACGACGACCCGGTGGTGCTGAGGCACGGCGGCAAGCTGTACTTCCACAAGGGCGCGGTGTACGCCGACGCGGCAAAGGCGCTGGGGCTGGACGAGCTGGACGTGAAGCTCGTGGACGTGGACGCCGTGCTGGGGGCCAAGGCGAAGGCCAAGGCCGCCATGAAGAAGGTCGCGGCCAAGCAGGCAGCGCAGCAGGGAGCGGGCGGCGGCCAGAACCCGAAGGCCGGGCCGCTCGCGGGAATGGGCAAGACGTTCACAGACGACGCCCGGGCCTACGCGTACCACGGGCGGGAGAACTTCGACCGCGCCAAGTGGGACGCGCTGCCCAAGGAGCGCCGCGACGCCGTGCGGGAGTACACGGGCAGCTACTTCCGCGAGGTCAACAAGGCCCTGCGCGACGGCGTATACTCCGCGGGCAAGGCCCCGCGCGACGTGGCCGAGCGCATCGACCGGTGCACCGAGGCCCTTGACGCCTTCGAGGTGGCCGAGGATGTGGTCGTGTACAGGGGCATCGGAAGCATGAGGGCGATGGCGAACTTCCTGGAGGTCACGGAGGCGGAGCTGGATAAGATGGTGCGGGACGGCGCGCTCGGCCAGCTCGTGGGGAACCGCGCCAGCGACGACGCGTTCATGTCCACCGGCGTCTCACCGGGCAAGGCGTGGAGCGGCCCGAAGGTCGTGGCGCTCGTCCCGAAGGGGACGCACGCGCTCTACGTGGAGCCGGTGAGCCGCAACAAGGGCGAGAAGGAGCTGCTCGTCCAGCGCGGTTCGAGGTATGAGGTCGTCAAAGTCGAGCAGAGCGCTAGCGGCGTCACGGCGTACGTGAGGCTCGTAGGCTTCGAGAGGTAGGGGGCAAGGGCATGGAGTGGGACCCGCACGGGAAGTTCGTATGGCAGGACGGCGACAGGTTCGGCCACCCGCCGGACGGCATCAAGTGCCGCAACTGCGTGATGCGCCTGCCGGATTACCGCGACCCTGACGACGGGCACGTGGTCGTGCACGGCTACAAGAAGGGCACGTGCCGCGCGTGGGACGGCGACCCGAACGGCAAGCCGGACTCCGTCCTCTGGCACAACGGCCCGTGCGAGGCGTATTGGCCCGAGGACGACAACTGGATAGGCGACGACCCGATGTAGGAGGGGCCAGAGGCCCCGAGAGAGGAGAGACGATGCCGATAGACGTCATCGCAAGGGTGAGGTGCGACATGTGCGGCCGCGAGGAGACCGTGAGGCTCGCCGACGGCATGAGGGGCGGGCGGGTGCACGACTGCGACGCCCCGCACATCGTGGGCGCGCTCGACGGCTGGGAGCTGCTCGACAAAGACGGGTACGCGGTCAGGGAACCGCACTTCGGCGGGGCGCACACGCTGTGCCTGGGCTGCGCCGCCCGCTTCAAGGGGCAGCTCGACGCGAACCGCAAGGCAATCGAGGGCCTGTTCCAGGGGTAGCGGTTGACCTGCAACGCAGCCGAACACCTGCAAGGCCAAGGGGCCTCCCTCCGGGGAGGCCCCTTTTTTCGTGCCGCGTTACGCCCGCCCGATACTTCGGCCATCCATCCGGGCGGGAGGCAGAGCGCCCGGGCAGTCGCGGCGCGCCCACGGCAAGAGGCGCGGGAAGGAAGGGGCCACATGGCTGAGGAGGACAAGGGAACCTGCACCGGCGAGGGCGACGACGGCACGCAGAAGCCCGCAGGCGGGCCGCAGGGCGGCACCCAGGGCACTGGCACCGGCGAGGGCGCGGACGGCGCTGGAAGCGGCGCTGAAGGCGCTCAGGGGGGCACCCAGGGCAACGAGGGCGGCACCGTCAACCGCTACAAGCACGAGCGCGAGGTCGGCAGGCTCAACGACGAGATAGCCGCCCTCAAGGCCCAGCTGGCGGAGGCGCAGGGCAAGGCGGGCGACGCCTCGAAGGTCGCCGAGGAGCTGGGCAAGCTCAAGGCCGAGCTGGCCGACGAGAGGCTGTGCGCCAAGCTGGCCGCCGCCGGGTGCGTCGACGCCAAGGCGGCCAAGGCGCGCCTGGAGGACTTCGGCGGCGACGTGGACAAGCTCAAGGCCGAGTGCCCGTACCTGTTCAAGCAGGCGGAGGCCCCGAAGGTGGGCTCCACCGGAGGCCAACCGGCCACGGGCGGGGCGAGGACGACGGAGAGCCGCATAGAGGCGGCCTTCGCGAAGAGATAGGGATAGGAGGCGCGCATGGCTACGACAAACGGCCCTGTGACCCTTGAGAAGTACGTGGACAAGTTCACCAGCGAGCTGGACAAGAAGGTCGTGGCGGGCACGAAGACCGCAGACCTGAACATGAACCAGGACCTCGTGGGCAAGCTGTCCAACGCGGGCAGCGTCGAGGTCGCCACCATCGAGATGGACGGCCTGGCCAAGCACACCCGCAACAGCGGCTACGTGCCGGGCAAGGTGTCCCTCAGCTGGGAGACCATCAAGCTGGAGTACGAGCGCTCCCGCGAGTTCTACGTGGACGCCACCGACGACGAGGAGACCGACGCCGTGCTGTCGGCCAACCTCATGGCCGAGTTCGTGCGCACCAAGGTCGTGCCCGAGGTGGACGCGGTGCGCTTCGGCCGCCTGGCCTCGCTGGCGGGCACCAAGGTGAGCGCCAACCTGACCGCCGCCACCGTGGTGGAGGCCGTCCGCACGGCGGAGACCAAGCTGGAGGACATGGGCGTGGACTTGGCGGACTGCGTGATGTACTGCTCCGCCGCGGTGCGCAACCTTCTGCGCGACGACCAGAACTGGCGCGCGAGCTTCGGGCAAGACCCCGACACGCGCATCTCCCGCTACGACGGCATGAAGCTCGTCGTGCCAACCGCCGCGACGTTCAAGACGGCCTTCAATCTGCTCGACGGCACCGACCACACGGGCAGCTCCGGCGCGGACGAGACGGCGGGCGGCTTTGAGGCGGCCAGCGACGCGAAGGACATCAACTTCCTGGTCGTGCGCCCCGACGCCGTGGGCGCAATCACCAAGCACCAGGAGCTGCGCTACTTCGCCCCGCGCGTCAACCAGAAGATGAACAGCCACCTGTGGCAGTACCAGCTCTACCACGACCTGGTCGGCTACAAGAACAAGGCCGACCTCGTCTACCTGCACGCGAAGGCCTAGCCATGGCCGACCTCGTGGGGTGGGTGCCCGAGAAGCCCAAGCCCAAGGCCAAGCCGGAGCCGAAGCCAAGGCCCGAGAAGCCCAAGGGGCGACCGTGACGGCCGCGCCGACGTTCGACTTCTACCAGGTCGAGCACAGGGGGAGACTCTCCGAGGACGCGTTCTGGGACGCTCTGCCGCTGGCCGTGGCCAAGACCGAGGCGCTGGCCGGGCCGCTGCGCGAGGCCGGGGAGCACGCCGACAGGTGGTGCCACGCGGCGTGCGCCATGGCAGACCTGGTCGCGGGTGCCGTGGGCGGCGGGACGCTGGCGAGCGAGACCGTCGGCTCCACGTCGCTGACCTACTCGCAGAAGGCCCAGCGCAGCCCCGAGGAGGCCGAGCGGGCGGCGGTCGAGCCGTGGCTGGCGGGCACGGGGCTGCTGTGCCGGGCGCTGGGGGTGCGGCATGCCTGACGCCATCTGGCGCGACAGCGCCACCGTGTGGCACCCGGTGGCGGGCGGCGTCTTCGCCCGCCGGGTGCTGCGCGGGTGCCGCGTGGAGTTCGCGGCCGGGGCGTCCACGGGGCAGGTCGGCCCGGCCTCCTCCCCCGCGCTGACCCTGTACGCGAGGGGCGACGCCGGGGTGCTCCCGGGCGACTGGGTGGCGGCGGGCGAGCTCGCGTGCCCCGAGCCGCCCGAGGGATGCCCGCGCGTCTCGTCCGTCTCCGTGCGCACCCTGGGGGGAGTCGCGCACCACACGGAGGTGGGCGCGTCGTGAGGCTGTCGGTCAAGTCAGCCCAGGTCAAGGCCAGCCCCTCGCAGGCCCTCGCGGCGGCGGCCTTCGCAACCGCCGAGAACGTCCTGAGCGACTGCACGCGGTACGTGCCGGTGCTTTACGGCAACCTCCGCGACAGCGGGCAGACGCGCCACGGCTCGGACGGCTCGGCCTCCGTCATGTGGGGCACCGACGCCCTGACGGCGCGCTACGCCCGCAGGCAGTACTACGACGAGGGGCTGAGCCACACGACGGCCCTGAACCCGGCCAACGCCGGGACGGGGCCGCACTGGTTCGAGACGGCCAAGGCCTCGCGGCAGAGCGCCTGGGAGGCCATGTTCCAGAAGGTCTACGGGGGGAGCCTATGAGCGTTCCTGAAATCGTTACGCAGTGGGTGGGGCAGGCCCTGGGGGTGCCCACCGAGTACGGCGAGTTCCCGGCGGGCGCGGGCACCCGCGCCATGGTCAAGGCCGCCCCCGGCGACCCGGTGGTGAAGCGCTACGCCAACGGGGGAGGGGTCTTCCGCTTCGCCTACGAGGTGTACCTGCTCGTGCCGGGCGCGACCGAGGGCGCGCGCGTGGGCGGCGTCGAGCTGCTGAAGGCGATGTGCGACCGCGTGGCCGTGGGCCGCGAGGCCCCGGGCGGGGAGGGCGCGCCCACGTGGTGGGGCCACGACGTGACGACGCTGCCCAACCTTTTCAGCCGCGACGGCAACCAGTCAATCTACCAGGCGGTTCTATCAATCGCCTACATCGAGAGAGGATAGGTGGCGCGCATGAGCGAGGCGGCACCCACGATCAAGACAATCCTGAACCCGTACAAGATGCAGTGGTACGTGGAGCTGTACGTCAACGGGCAGTGGACGTCGGTGCTGCACATGACGGAGCTGAACTCCGCCGAGCACACCGCCGAGCCGGACGAGTACGAGACGGCCTACATCGACTACAAGAACCAGACCAAGTACGTCATGAGCGAGAAGTCGCAGGTCGAGTTCGAGCTTGACATGGTCGGCCCGGACGGCGTGCAGAAGCAGCTGTACGGCATCGAGGACGTGTACAACGTTCCGGGGCGCATCACCCGCACGCTGGCATACGACTTCTCCAAGGGCGCGGCGTGCCCCGAGACGGCGCTCGTCGCCAAGCAGGCCCCGTGCGTGGTGAACACCTCGCCCATCCAGCAGGGCTCCACGACCGACCCGCTGCGCATGACGGTCACCGTCTCCATGAACGGGGACTGGGAGTTCGGCACGTTCAACGCCACGACCAGCACCTTCACCAAGTCCGCCACGCAGGCCGCGGACGGCGGCAAGGCGGTCAGCGCCTAGCGCGCCGCAGACGGAACCGGCAGAAAGCCCCCGCGCCCGAGAGGCCCGGGGGCTTTTTTCGTGCCCGTTACGCCCGCCGGACAATCGCCGCAGAGACGGGGCGGGGTGCCCCGGCGCGACGCGAGAGGCGGCAGGTATGGCGCTCGTTTTCAACCTTAAAAAGCAGGAGAGGACAGTGCCGGTCGTAATCGACGGCACCGAGTACGGGGCCAAGGCAGGCTCCTCCAAGGCCGTGGCGGCCCTGGGGGAGCTTGGCAGGGCGATGGGGGCGCTCGGCGAGCTGTCCAAGGAGGACATGGACGCGGCGGACGTGGACGCGGCGCTGAAGGCCGTGGAGGCCATGGACGGCACCCTGCGCGGGGCCGTGGCGGCGCTGTTCGGCCAGGACGCCGTGGGCGGCATCGTGGGCGACGAGAAGGCCGACGTGGCAACGTGCATCGCGGTGACGCAGATGCTCACGGCGGTAATAAACAGCGACGAGTACCTGCGCGCGACGGCGGAGTGCGTGGCCGAGCGCGCCAAGGTGGCCGGGGAGGACTAGGCCGGTGGGGCTGCTGGACGAGGGCCTGCCGTGCTTCGTGGCGCTCGGGGGGGCCGAGGTGCCCGTCAAGACGGGGTTCAGGCGCGGGGTGCGCGCGGCGTCGATGGACAGGGGCGACCCCGACGACCGGCTGGTGCTGATGGCGCTGCTATACGGCGACCCGCAGGGGTGGCCGGAGGCCGTCCTGCGCGACCAGCGCGGGGCGCTGGCGGCTGGCCTGGAATGGCTCGACGGGGCCTGGGGGGCGTGCACCTACGGCGGGGCCGGGGAGGCCTCGGGCAGGCGCACGTTCGACCTTGAGGCCGACGCGGCCGTCGTGGCGGCGGACTTCCAGCGGCTCTACGGCATAGACCTGCTCGACCCGTCGACGCGCCTGCACTGGTGGCGCTTCACGGCGCTGCTGGCGGGGGCGATGCGCACCGAGGGGGCGCTGACCGCGCAGGCGGTGGCGGCGCGCTCCCCGATGCCTGCGGGGGTCAAGGGCCAGGAGCGCAGGCGGCTGCTGAGGGCGCGCGGGGCGTGGGCCCTGCCGCCAACGGAGGCCGAGAGGGTCGAGGCCGCCAGGGCGGCGGCGCTGAGGGAGTTCGGGGGCTGACATGGCGGACGGCCAGCTTGTAATCGACATCAAGGGCGACGACAGCGACTTCACCTCGAAGGTGAGGGGGCTGGGGTCGACCGCGCAAACGGCCCTCTCCGGCGGTGCCGCCGAGTCGGGCAAGTTCAAGGCGGGGCTGATGGCCGCCGCGACGGCGGCGGGCCCCCTCGCCGCCTCGCTAGCCACGGGCGTCGCCGGGGCCGTGAAGGGTTTCGCGTCGTCTGTCGTCGAGGTCGGCTCGGGCTTCGAGGCCTCGATGAGCAAGGTGCAGGCGCTCTCCGGGGCCTCTGCGCAGGAGATGGAGCAGCTCACCGCCACGGCGAAGGAGATGGGCAGCACCACCCAGTACACGGCCACCGAGGCGGCTGACGCCCTGGGGTACATGGCCCTGGCGGGATGGGACTCGCAGCAGTCCATCGACGCCCTGCCCGGCGTGCTGAACCTGGCGGCGGCGTCGGGCATGGACTTGGCGCACGCCTCGGACGTGGTGACGGACTACCTGAGCGCCTTCGGCATGGAGGCCTCGCAGTCGGCTGAGCTGGCCGACATGCTGGCCTACGCGCAGGCGAACAGCAACACGACCACCGACCAGCTGGCCGAGGCGTACAAGAACTGCGCGGCGTACCTGCACGGCATGGGGCAGGACGTGGACGTGGTGACCACCGAGCTTGCCATGATGGCCAACCAGGGCCTCAAGGGCAGCGAGGCGGGCACGGCGCTCACGGCCATCATGCGCGACATGAGCGCGTCGATGGAGGACGGCGCGATACAGGTCGGCGAGACCTCCGTGGCGGTGGTGGACGCCCAGGGCAACTTCCGCGACCTCACCGACGTGGTGCGGGACATCGAGTCGGCAACGGCGGGGATGACCGAGGAGCAGAGGGCGGCGGCGCTCGCCGAGACCTTCACGGCCGACTCCACCAAGGGCCTGAACCTGCTGCTGAACGCGGGGAGCGAGGCGGCGGACTCGCTGGCGGAGGGCCTTGAGGGCTGCTCCGGCTCGGCGGCGGACATGGCCGCGACCATGAACGACAACCTGCAGGGCAAGCTGACGCTGCTCAGCTCGGCCATGGACGGCCTCAAGCTGACGCTCTTCGAGGGCGTGGAACCCGCGCTCACGTCGCTGGCGGGGACGGCGACCGACAAGCTGGTGCCCGCCCTGGTCGCCATGGCCGAGGGCAGCGAGACGGCCTCCGGGCAGCTCAAGGCGGGCTTCTCGGCCATGCTGCAAGACATCCTGACGCAGCTCGACACGCTCGCGCCCAGGCTCGCCGAGATGGCCGTGCAGCTTGTGAGCGCCATGGTGGTGGCGCTGGTCGAGAACCTGCCGCTCGTCATCCAATGCGTGGTGGACTTCGCCGCGCAGCTGCTGGTCACCATAGGCGAGGAGATACCCGAGATAGTCCTGGCCGTGGCCGAGGTCGTGCCGCAGCTGGTGGAGACGCTGGTGGGGGCGCTTCCGACGATCATGGACGCCGCCGTCCAGATGCTGTCCGCCATCGTCCAGGCCGTGCCGACCGTCGCGCCCCAGGTCATCGCCGCGCTCGCATCGGCCATCCCGACGTTCGCGCAGGCGGTGGCGGACGGACTGCCGCAGATACTGGCGGCTGGCGTGCAGCTCTTCGTGTGTCTCGTGCAGTCGATGGCCCAGGCGACCCCCGAGATAGTGTCGGCGGTCATGGCGGCGGTGCCGACCATAGCCCAGGCGCTGGCGTCGTGCGCGCCGCAGATACTCGCGGCGGGCGTGCAGCTCCTGACGGCAATCGTGCAGGCGGTGCCGCAGGTGCTCCCCTCCATCGTGGGGGCGATACCCCAGATAATCTCGTCCATCGTGTCGGGCGTCGTCTCCGGCGTTCCGCAGATGATAAGCGCCGGGGCGCAGCTCATCTCGGGCCTGGCCTCCGGCATCGCCAACGCGATACCCAACCTCATAGGCAGCGCGCTGTCGGCGTGCGCAAGCCTGCTCGGCTCCGTCAAGTCATTCTTCGGTATCCACTCGCCCTCGCGCGTCTTCGCGGGAATCGGCGAGCTGGACATGGAGGGCCTGGGCGTGGGCTTCGAGGACGAGGCCCCGACCACGGCCAGGACGGCCCAGAGGTCGGTCGGGCACGTCATGGCGGCGTGCATGGAGGAGATGGCCGACGCCGACGCGGCGGGCGCGGTGCCCGCGTCGGGCCTGGCCCAGGCGGCGGCGGTGTCGAGCGCGGCGGGCGCGGCCGGGGCGGCCCAGGCGGCGTTCCAGGCGTCGTCGTACAGCGCGTCCGACCTGGCGGCGTCGAACACGCTGCTGGCCCGCATCGCCGACGCGGTGGAGGCGGGCAAGACCATAACGTTCTCGGCGACGGAGGCGGCAAACGCGCTGCTCGACCCCATCGACGCCGGGCTTCGCAGGAAGGCATACGCATGGTGACGCAACCGAAGATGAACGGGGTCGAGTGCGTGTCGCTCGGCCTCACCCTGAAGTCGCAGGACGTGCCGCGCGGGTGCGCGCAGACCGACGTGCGGACGGTGCCGGGGAGGGCCTACGCCGACCTGACGTATCGCCCGGGCGGCTACGCGAGGCGCGGCCCCATGACGGCCAAGCTCGTCTTCTGGGCCGGTCGGGGAGACGAGGCGGCGGAGGCCGGGGTTCGCGCGGCCATGGCGTGGGACGGCCAGGAGGTCGAGTACACGCCCGCGGACTTCGGGGGGATATCGTACATGGGCGTGGCGGCGGTGTCCGTCACGTCGCGCACGCCGAACAGGGCCGAGGTGACGGTGACGCTGACCGCCGACCCGGTGGCGTATGGGGAGGCCAAGTCGGTGCAGCTGGCCTCCGGCTACAACGCGCTGCAGGTCGGCGGCAACTGGCCCACGAGGCCGGTGTTCCGGCTGACGGCAGCCACGGCGGCGGGCGTGCCGGGCGTGGTGCTGACGGGCTCGGGCAGGTCGCTGTCGCTGACGGCGGCACCGGGCGAGGGCGTCTCGGCGGTGCTCGACTGCGAGGCGAGGACGGCCACGGTGGCCGGCCAGGCGTCGCGCGTGACGATGGCCTCCGACTGGCTCGAGCTGCCGCCGGGCAAGTGCGCGGTGCAGCTCGCGAGCTGCACGGGGACGCTTGAGTACAGGGAGAGGTGGGCATGACGGCATACGGCGACTGGGGGTTCGCCCCGCGCCTGTTCGACAGGCTGGACAACTACGTATGCGAGCCGGACGCGCTGTCGGCTACGTGGGTGGAGAACCTGGACGGCGAGGACACGGTCACGATGGAGACCACGCAGGCCGTGGCGAAGTACGACCGCCTGGTCTGGCGCGACTGGACGGGCAGGTGGCACGAGCACGTCGCCGACGAGCCGCAGGTGGCGCGCACGGGCAGCGGCGTGCCGGTGTACACGGTCGCCTTCAGGACGGCCCTGTACGACCTGGACGCGTACCACGTGGCGTCGCTGTACCGCCCGCAGGGCAAGAGCGCCCAGGAGGCCCTGGGGCACCTGCTGGCGGGCACCAGGTGGGCCGTGGGCGACTGCTCGGGGCTTGGCACGACCTCGGCCAGCTTCTACCACGTGAGCGCCCTTGAGGCCGTGCGCTCGCTGGCCCAGGCGTGGGGCGGCGACCTCTACTCCGAGGTGAGCGTGGACACCAGGGGCGTCACGTCGCGCAGGGTGTGCCTCAAGCCGCGCGGCTCGGACAACGGGAGGCGCTTCGACTACGGGCGCGACCTGGTGGGAGTGACGCGCTCGGTGGCCGCAGGGGGCGTCTACACGGCCCTGTACGGCTACGGCAAGGGCGAGGAGGTGGGCAACGGCTACGGGCGACGCCTCACCTTCGAGGGCGTGGAGGCAGCCGACAGCCCGAAGGGCCAGGCGTGGGTGGGCGACGACGCCGCGCGCGAGGCGTGGGGCATACCGGACGGCTCGGGCGGGGTCGCGCACCGGTTCGGGTGCGCCACCTTCGAGGACTGCGAGGATGCCTCGGAGCTGCTGCGCCTCACGCGCGCCAGGCTGCAGGAGGTCAAGGCCCCGCAGGTGACGTACGACCTGGACGTGCTGGCGATATCCGACGCGGGACTGGACACCGACGACGTGGGCGTGGGCGACACGGTGGAGTTCGTGGACGAGGCGTTCGAGCCGACGCTGCGCGGCACGGCGCGCGTCACCGAGCGCACGGTCGACCTCCTCTCGCGCGCATCCGTCGCGCTGCGCATAGGCGACGGGGTGGAGGGGGCGTCCGACCGCATGAAGTCCTACGAGTCGCGGCTGGACGCCATGCGCACCCAGGCCGCGACGTGGCAGGCGGCGTCGAGCGCCGCGCCGGACTACCTGCGCCAGCTGCTATCGGGAATCTCCGAGCTGTCGAACCTCGGGCTTTCGTACAAGGTGGAGTCGCCGGAGCTTGGCGTGATGGTCGCCAACGTGCCGCTCGACCCGGAGACGGGCGCGCCCACGGCGTCGGCCCCCTCGGCGGGCTACTCGTGCCTGCGGCTGCGGGCGGGCTACATCCAGACCTCGTCGCGCTACGAGTCGGGGGCGTGGGTTTGGGAGACGGCCGTCCAGGGCGGCGGCATCGTCGCAAACGCAATCACGTCGGGCGTCATCGCGGGCGCGGACTACTGGGCGGGCAAGGGCGGCGCGCACTGGGACTTGGGCGCGGGAGGGGCGCTCACCATAGAGGGGTACGCCACGGACGCCGACCTTGAGGGCGTCAAGGGCGACGCCGCGCAGGCGAAGGGCGACGCCGCGCAGGCCAAGGCAGACGCGGCGGCTGCGTCCACGGCCGCGGGCTCGGCGGGCGAGTCGGCGGCCAACGCCCTGGCCATGGCAAACGGCGCGGTGAGGTCGTACGACGTGCTGTACTACATAACGTCGAGCTTCGTGCCGTCGCCGCCGACCTCCGAGGTGACCTCCGAGGAGAACAAGGCCGGGGTGTGGACGAAGCGCATGGTGTGGACGTCCGGCACTGCCAGCACGTACGTCTGCTACCAGTACCACTACCGGGACGGCTCGGTGGGGTGGTCGAAGGTCTTCAACGACTACCAGGTGTACAACGCCATGCGCAACGCGACCTCCTTCCTGCAGCTCTCCGACGGCTCCGTCACCTGCGGCAACCGCTCGGGCGGCAGCTTCGTGGGCACGCGCACCGTCATGGACGCGTCGGCCTTCCACATCCAGGGCGAGTCCGGCAACGACCTCGCCGTGTACGGCAAGGGCGGCGAGACCTTCTACGACGACGAGGGCGGCGTCGTCGGCTACGCGAGCTACCAGGCCGCCACCTACGTCGACGACGGCCAGTCCAAGACGACCAACATGCAGGTGCTGGGCGGGGCCGACATGGCCAAGCTGTGGGGCGCGCTGGCGGCGATGCTGGAGATGACCAACGGGAAGACCGGCGCGGACTACAAGACCGCGCACGTGTCGTGCGCCTACCCGACTGGCACCGTGGGCGAGGACCCGTCGGTTGACCTGTACGCCTACAGCTCGAACGGCATGTCGCAGCTCATCGTCAAGCCAAAGGGCGTGCAGTGCTCGGCGCAGGCCCTGAACGTCCGCACGTGGCAGAACACGAGCGCCGTGCAGGGCCGCAGGCACATGGGCGTGTGCACGCTCGTCTTCAACGGCCTCAAGCCCGGCTCGACGATATCGGCCGGCTCGTACGTCATGGCCCCCTTCACCCTCCCCCAGGGGTTCAGGCCGAAGAGCGGCGCGGACACGGTGTCGACGCTTGTGAACGACGACGGCGTGAGCGCAATCGTGACCGTAGGGGGCGACGGGACGGCATACATACACGCTCGCGGGCAGGACTTGCGCAGCGGCGTCGCGCTGTGGGGGCAGATAGCATACTTCGCCGAGGCGTAGCCCGCGTTACCCCCGTGAGACGATGCCCATGCAACGAAGGACTCGGCAAGAGGGGGTGGACATGGCGCGATACCTGCACTTCTGGGTCGCGAACAAGACGGTTACCGCCGTCACTGACGGCTCGCTCCTCGTCGGCGGCACGCGGGAGCACTACATGGCCCGCGCGACGTTCGACGCGGAGTGGGACGGCCTCAGCGTGCGCGTCACGTGGACGAACGGGAAGGCCAGCGTCACGCAGGACTGGTCGGACGGCATGGAGGTGCCGCCGGAGTGCTGCGAGCCGGGGGCGCTGCGCGCGTCTTTCGTCGGCATAGGGCCGGACGGGGTGGAGACCCTGCGAACGGCCCGCATGGGCGAGCCGGTGGCGTTCGCGGACATGGGCGACGACCTGGGCGAGGAGGCCAAGGCGCAGACCGAGGACGTCGTGCACGCGGCCCAGAGGGCGCTCGGCGAGCTTTCCGAGGCCGTCGAGGACGCCAAGGGAACCGTCGCGGACGCCAAGGGGGCCGTGGAGGCGTGCGAGGAGGCGACCGGCAGGGCGGACAGCGCCGCGACCTCCGCGAACAGCGCCGCGACCAGGGCGGGCGCGGCGGCATCAAAGGCGACGGAGGCCGCTGGCTCAGCCGTGAGCGCGTCGAGCGAGGCGGACAAGGCCGCAGACGCGGCCAACGCGGCGGCGGGCGCGGCCAACGCGGCGGCGGGTTCCGCGACAAGCGCGGCGGCGGGCG
>ERZ808246.1503-NODE-1503-length-16716-cov-4.824560_pt1 | contig 16716 bp, 12 predicted proteins | sample MGYA00521083_ERZ808246 | MGnify/ENA primary metagenome ERZ808246 (study PRJEB31516, sample SAMN03275577) | gut metagenome | biome: mammalia-associated habitat; material: feces | host: Papio cynocephalus | place: Kenya | collected 2012-07-07 ... | reverse complement strand
CCTGCTTGCGACGACCGAGGTCTTCCTGACGCTGGTTGAGCGAAATCTCACGCTGCTTAAGTTTGTTCTCACTCTGCTGAATGCGAGAATTGCGCTGCTGCACCTCTTTCTCCAATTCAGCTTTCTTATTGAGGAACTTCTCCTTGACTTCGAGAAGTTTTTTCTCCTTTACAACTTCTGCCTCTTTATTGGCAGCTTCAATCATTTCATTATATTTTCCCTTGATGACATATCGGAAAATGAAATACCCCGCTGCGCCTCCCACAATGAGAGCCACGAGGGCTGCTATAATTGTTACTATCATTATTATATATATATTTATAAATATCTAACACGCCAACTACCACAAGTGACAATCAGAACAAATTAGAACTACTTGTATTATGTTGGTAGAGAAAGTATCCATCCTATTTCTTCAAAGAATTCAATCTATTTCTTCAAAGTATCCTCTATCTCTGCTGTCAGTTTTTCTAAGATGTCATTATATGGGTCGGTATCATTACGATCCACCTCTTTCTCGTATCTCAAGGCTACATCGATAAGAGCCATATACAAAATCTCCTTGTCGCTCTTACGTCCCTTAAAGATTTTGGTGTATGAATTCACTATTTCGTCTATCAGTTTACCAGACTTACGGTAATACTCCTCATCCTCTCGCGGTATTCTTACCGTAAGGTCTGTATCATATACATGCAATCTGATTTGCAACTTATCTTCTGCTTGTTCTGCCATCGCTCCGATTTTAATTATTTGTCACTCAGTAGCGTTATACACTTATTGACATCCCTAATGAGCTTGGAGATGCGCTTTTGGGTCGTCTCCATATCGGAGTCCGAAATCGTCATCATCTTAGCCATTTTAAGGCTGTCGTAATCATGCTTAGCTTGAGTCAACTTTTCCTCCAAATCCTTTATCTTGGCATCGCGCTCATCCACCATGGCATAAAGCTCCGAATTCTCCTGCTTGATGTCTTCAAACTTGAGAATCATCTGCCTTACCCTTGTGGCAAACGTATTGATTGTTTTCTCACTAGCACTCATGATAATTTATTTTTGGCTACAAAATTAAGAGAATAATTTGAATAAAACAAATATTCTACAAAGTTTTTTATGTTTTTAGGGGAAATAATCGTTACTTGCCCATTTTTTGCTTAGCCTTTTCCACGTCTTCATCTGATGGACGTGGCTCTTTCTTTGCCAACATCAATACTTGGAATGCGAAATCTGTGACCCATTGCTGACTAAACTTCAAGCGATTGTCCAACTGACGCAAGGTAACCACAGTTTTTAGCACACTGGCATCAGAGAAATCATTTTTATTGAAGATGTCATCCACAGTCTGAGCCGTCAACTTATACAGCGTCTTCTTCATAAAGCTAGGCAGACGGAGCTTAAACTTCATCAAATTACCCATCAGCATCATCAAATCCTGGGTAAAGTTTTGGAACTGGATGAGATAAACATTCACTTCCTGCAGTTTCTGACAGTTTTTTCTGATACTAGCGTCAATCTCCTTAAAGAAATTATCATCTGTCTCATAGAGATTCTTCATCATCTTCTTGACCTGAGCCTTCTCTCCAATTCCCAGGCGATTGTTTACCGTAGGCACATGAAGACTGGTTTTGAACACACGTAAGTCTGGCAACATCGCCAAATTAGTGATTCCCAATTGTGAAGCCAAGGCAGCCTGGAAATATACACGAACCAATGTCATGTAATCTTCCATTCCGCCTACTTTCTTATCTTCGTCTTTACGACCGAATAGTTTTGAAAATATACCCATTCTTTTTATTCTTATTTCATTAATGTTTTCAATTATTTTGCAAAAATACAATAAATTCACAAAATACCCAAAAGATAAGTTCGTTTTTTTATGGTAAATGACATTTTTTACCCATTCTACAAATATTTAACGATTTTAGTTTCCCCATTTCAATATTTTTTAGTAACTTTGCCCCGATTTAGTAATTGTTATTGAGGATGAGCTAAACCTGCATAAAATCTAACATGGAGGAGAGCCATGCCCAAATGACTTTATTTTAAATAAAAAAAGAGAAATAATCAATAAAACGAGAAGATATGAAAGGAATCGTATTAGCTGGTGGATCGGGTACAAGACTGTATCCTATTACCAAAGGAATCAGCAAGCAGCTGATCCCTATCTTCGACAAACCCATGATATACTATCCAGTATCTGTACTAATGCTGGCTGGCATCAAGGACATTCTTATTATTTCCACCCCTTTCGACTTGCCGGGATTCAAGCGCCTTTTAGGAGATGGTAAGGAATTAGGAGTACACTTCGAGTATGCAGAGCAGCCATCACCTGACGGATTAGCGCAAGCTTTCATCATTGGAGAAAAGTTTATCGGGAATGATAATGTATGCCTTGTTTTAGGAGACAACATTTTCTATGGCGCCGGTTTCACTGGCTTATTGAAAGAAAGCGTCAAAGCCGCCCAAGAAGGTTTGGCAAGTGTGTTCGGCTATTACGTAAACGACCCAGAACGATATGGAGTAGCTGAATTCGACCCTAATGGCAACTGTCTCAGTATAGAAGAGAAGCCTACCAAACCCAAGAGCAACTATGCTGTGGTTGGTCTCTATTTCTATCCGAACAGCGTTGTCGAAGTGGCAAAGCACATCAAGCCAAGCGCTAGAGGCGAGCTAGAAATCACAACTGTCAACCAGCACTACCTTGCAGAAAAGAGTCTGAAGGTAAGAACACTCCAACGAGGATTCGCATGGCTTGACACGGGTACCCACGACAGCCTGTCGGAAGCTAGCACATTCATAGAAGTAATCGAGAAAAGACAAGGACTCAAAGTTGCCTGTTTGGAAGAAATCGCATATAAACAAGGTTGGATTGACAAAGAACAGCTTTTAGATTTGGCGAAACCGATGCTTAAGAATGGATATGGACAATACCTCAAAGAACTTGCTGAAAGCAAAGATTAAAAGAGAATCTATCACTTAAGAATAAAGGTAATAAAAGTGCAAATAAAAACAACATTATAAGAATGGAAGAAAACAAGAACTTAGAATTGGACAGTGCGCAGACGCAACAAGAAGAGAAGTCATCCATTGACTTCCAACTCATTTACTCTACACTCGTCCTTAATTGGAAATGGTTCGTTTTATCAATCATTGTCTGTATGGGATTGGGGTACTTATATCTAAAAGGCACAAGACCTGTGTTCCAAACCACAACGAAAGTCCTTATTAAAGATGACGACAATAAGGGCAGTAAGGGTGGTATTAATAGCAGCATGATTCAGAGTGCAGCTAATTTGGGCTTCATGTCAAACTCAAATGGTATAGACAATGAGATTGAAATTTTGTCAGCCCACGACTTGGCTCAAAGTACAATTTACAATATGAAAGCCTACGTTAACTATTACCACAAGGGGCTTTTTAGAAATGAGCTGATTTACAAGGAACAAGAGATTAATGTAGATATGAGCCTCAAGAGTCTCAAGAAAATCAATGCTCCGATCAAGCTTTCCATTCAGAAGGAGGGCAACAAGTATCAGGTTGAAGGTTCATACTACATCCCTATCGATGCTTTTACATGCGAAAAGGAACCTGTGAAATTTGAAAAGACATTGACAGGTCTCCCTGCTACCATCAATACTCGTATTGGAGCCATTAACTTGACTCCGAACAAGGGGTACCAAATGAAAGATGGCGACGAGTTGAAAGCTGTGATTGTATCTCCGGAAATGGCTGCAAAAGACTTTGTCAAAGCCACAACCGTAAGCCAAACATCAAAGACTACAACTATCGCCGAAATTGTGTTCAATGACGAAAGTCCAGAACGTGCAATTGATTACTTGCGTACATTAATTAAAGTATATAATCAGCAGGCCAACGATGATAAAAATGAGATTGCATATCGTACAGAGCAATTCATCAACAAACGACTGGAGAAGATCAATACTGAATTAGGCAACACAGAAGGTGAGCTGGAAAGTTACAAGAAGCGCAACCGCGTGGTAGAGATGAAAATCAACGCCACAGCAGCTGTAGCAAACGCAGACGAATATACACAAAAGTTGAACGAGGCTAATACCCAGGTAGAATTGCTCAAGGAACTTGGCAAGTATATGAATGAGCCTGGCAACCGTTACCAACCTATCCCATCCAATGTAGGTTTGACCGACGAAAGTTCTACCGCCCTCATCAATGAATACAACAAGATTGCTTTGCAGCGCAACCAGTTGTTGCATAGTGCCAGCGAAAGTTCTCCTACTGTTACTCCATTGTCTGCACAGTTGGATGACCTCACTGCATCCATCAAGCGTGCCATGCGCCAGGCCAAACTTGGCATGGAAATCCAACGCAACAGCATCGCAGCACAGGCAGGTCAATATGCCAACCAGATTGGCAGTTCACCAGAGCAAGAGCGCGTGTTAACACAGATTGGAAGACAGCAGGAAGTAAAATCAGGCCTCTACTTGATGCTCCTCCAAAAGCGTGAAGAGAACTCTATCTCATTGGCAGCAACTGCCGACAAGGGTAAGATTATCGATGCCCCTTCATTCGTAGGCAAGGTTAGTCCTAAAACTCCTATCATCTTATTGATAGCCTTGGTTTTGGGCTTGGCCATTCCTGCAGGTATCCTCTTCCTCATCGAGTTCTTCAAATATAAGATTGAGGGTCACGAAGATGTTGTGAAGTTGACAAGTGTACCTGTTATCTCAGATATTCCTGTTGCCAGCGACGTTTCCAAGGGTCGCGCCGACATCGTAGTTCATCAGAATGTCAACAACCTGATGGAAGAAATCTTCCGAGGATTACGTACCAACATTCAGTTTATGATGAAACCGGGACAGAAAGTGATGATGTTTACCTCTTCTACTTCCGGTGAGGGTAAGACATTCGTAGCTTCAAACGTAGCCATCTCATTGGCTCTGCTCGGCAAGAAAGTAATTGTTGTAGGTCTTGACATTCGTAAGCCTCGCTTGGCAGAGTTGTTTGAGATTGATAACCACCACAGTGGTATCACCAACTTGATGGTTCACGAACATAACACATGGGAAGACATACAGAAGCAAATCTTACCATCAGGCGTTAACAACAACCTCGAACTATTGATGGCTGGCCCTGTACCACCTAACCCAGGAGAGTTGATTACACGTCCAAGCCTCGATGACATCATCGCCCAATTAAAGGAGCACTACGACTACGTCGTACTCGACACCGCTCCTGTAGGTTTGGTTAACGATAGCTTGCAGCTGGGTAGAGTAGCAGATATCTGTATCTACGTTTGTCGTGCCGACTACACTCAAAAGGCAATGTTCGGCATGATAAATGGCTTGAACAACGAGAAGAAGTTGCCTAATATGTGCTTAGTATTGAATGGCGTTGACCTTTCAAAGAAGAAGCACAGCTACTACTATGGTGTTGGCAAGTATGGTAAGTATGGCAAGTATGGCAACTATGGCAATTACGGTAATTATGGCAAATATGGCTCATACGGACAGTATGGTAGCTATGGTAATTATAGCAATAGCCACTATGGCAATGCAAATGATACTAGTATCAAAAAATAAAATACATCAACAGATATGGCAACAATAGCAGTAGATTTTGATGGTACAATCGTTACCCATGAATACCCAAAGATTGGCACCGAACTACCATTCGCAACAGAGACATTGAAAATGTTGATTAAAGATGGTCATCGTCTCATCCTATGGAGTGTGCGTGAAGGCAAGCTCCTACAGGAAGCAGTTGACTGGTGCAAGGAACGTGGAGTTGAATTTTGGGCTGTCAACAAGGATTATCCGGAGGAAAGCCTTGACAACAACAACCACTTCTCACGTAAGTTGAAAGCAGACTACTTTATTGATGATCGCGGAATCGGCGGGTTGCCTGATTGGGGTGAGATTTACCAAATTATAAGTAAGCACACCAGCTATCGCAGAATTCTCAAACACAAATATTGTGTTCAACAAGAACCACCAAAGAAGAAACACTGGTGGAAACGTGGATAAACCACATCCCATACTTTTAAATTCAAAAAAGGTGAATTGATAAGTTTTCAATTCACCTTTTTTATTATGTTGACTTCCAAAACTAATAAGTTTCAAGAACACAGAGAACTTCAAATAACACAGAAAACCTCTATGCTGAAAAGCTCTAATAGAACAGAACCTCTAATAGCATATATACATATATAGAAAAAGAGTGTGCTCGAAATTAACAACAAGCACACTCTTTTTTAATGTCTTTGAAATCTATAGAAACTAGAAGAACAAGTAGCGATTATCGACTACATGAGCCTTCAAATAAAGTTCATTCATAAAGTTACCAGCATACTGCATAGCCTTCTGGCGGCATTTCTGCTCGTATGCTTTCTCGTCGAACTTAACAGGACGGTTTGTCTTATTAGTAACCTGGAAGAGATAAACACCTGCATTACCCTTAACTGCGTGGGCTACAAAAGCACCCTTCTTGGTTGCCGCAACTGCACCTGACAAAGCAGGTTCGCTAGCACCTGTAGCTGCAACGAATGTAGGAGCAGCAAAGGTAATTTGATTAACTGAAGAAACCTTGGCACCCTTAGCCTTGGCAGCAGCGATATTCTTCACACCAGCAACCTTAGCCATAATTTGCTCAGCCTTCTTGTCCTTGATAACTTCAGCCTTTATCATCTCATTTACCTGAGGATCGCTCAAGTCGCGATAACCAACACGATGAATTTTATCAAGAACTACAACCAACAAGTGATTGTTATCACCACATTCATACATAGGAGAAACTGCCCCCTCCTTGGTATCACCATCAAAAATCCACTTCAAAGCCTCACGAGTGGCATGGATGTTAGCTACATAATGAGTAGCTGTTGTTACATCTTTCAAACTCTGTACGTTGTAACCATTCTTAGATGCATTCTTCAGCAAATCTTCTGACTTTGGATTGGCACTAACGAAGCTTGAGAACTTATTATAAGCTGTACGATAGGTACCATTAGAGAACTGGATTTCCTTCTTGATGACAGCGGCGACATATTTGTCAACCATAGCCTTACGATCACAAACCTGAAGGATTACATATCCCTGACCTAGCTGAATCTCATTCAAAGCATTTACAGCCGCAGTATTCAAAGTGTTGATAAAGGTCTTGTTGTCCTTATCCATAGTCTGTGCATATTCATACTGCTTAGTAGTCATCCAAGCCTTTTCTCCTGTCTGACCATATTTCTTAGCGATAGCTTCGAAATCAGCACCTGCTGCAAGAGCACCATGAATGGAATCAGCTTTGGTCTTAGCCTCATCCAGGGAAGCGGCAGCTACCTGAATAACACGATACTGGATAGAATCAGGCAACTGCTGCTTGCTCATCAATCTCACAATATTCAAAGTATTGTCAGCAGTATTTACCTTTACGGCAGAAGTTGCGCCAACAGCCATGGAATCAATATCAGCTGCAATATCTTGAGGGAAAGCTTCCTTGCTTACAGGAATGCCCAAGTATGCAACTGAAGATGCAGACTTACGAACGATTTCTGTAGGGTCAGCAGCTGCAGCAAGAGCTGTCTTATAACCAGCAAATTCCTTATTCAAAGCAGCACGATCTGCCTGAGAAGCTTGTACCAGTACATCAACAAACTTGATGTCACGGCTTTCAACTGGCTGTTTGAAACGAGCCTTCAACTCATCGTACTTAGCCTTCAAGTCACTTTCTTCAACTTTCACCTTATCGTCCTGAATATCAGAGTATGGGAAAGCAGCCAATTGGATTTGACTCTCCTCATTTTCCTCCTTGAAAGCCATCTTAGCCTCTACAGGATTAGACAAGAAGCAATGAGCCAAAAGTGCCTGATACTTCTGAGCCAAAGTCTGCTGACGGAGTGTTTTCTCGATAAAAGACCAATAATTATAAATCTTGGTATATTGATCCATCATCTGAGCGTTGGCAGAAGGGTTAGCTTTTTGAGCCTTGTAGTCTGCCAAGAATTTCTGAAGAGCAGAAGCATCAAAACGACCAGTTTGCTGGTTTACGAAAGGAGTCTGCTGAAGCATAGGATTCGTACCTGTCTTCAAAATATCCTGAAGCTCGGCGTCAGTAACAGTAAGCCCCAACTTTCCTGCCTCCTCTGCAACAATCTGATTTTGCACGTATGTATTCCATACCATGTCCTTCACCTGATTCATTTGTTCCTCAGGAAGGTTCTCCTGTCCTTGTTGCATTTTAATAACCTCTGTGTACTCATCAACGAGCTTTTGGAAATCTTGCACGCTGATTTTTTCGCCATAGACCTCACCTACTTGCTGTCGCTCATTATTTTTTGCGGAATCGCATGAGCGGAAAGCTTCTTCGGCAATGAAGGCGAAAAGACCGAAACTGATAATACATACCAGTATCACGCCTCTTTTTCTAATTGTTCCTAATGCTGCCATTACGTTTTAATTATTATTATTATTTATTTTTCCATTGATAGCAGGAAGTTCACAGAACATTACCTACTGCGTACTAACATCAAGCGAAAGAAAGAAAAGTGTATCCATTTCTATTTTTGCAAAATGCAGCCAATTGTTTGCAAAATTACAAAAATTATACGAGAAAAGGGAATTTTTCGATGTCTTTTTTGGCAAGAAGCACAAAAAAAGCGAAAAATCCCCTTTTTCAATCCAACTACTTGATGATGTGGAGTTTTACTAGCTCTATCTTTCTTGAAGTTGACTTGATGATTTTAAACTCATAATTATCAAACTTGATGACCTCGTTCAATTTAGGAAAGCTCTGATATTCATGGAGTATCAATCCGCCGACCGTCATATACTCGTCACTCTCCGGCAATTCCAAATCAAACATATCATTCACTTTGTCTATTTCCAATCTAGCAGACAACAGATAATCACCATCGTCAAGTTTCTTAGCCACATACTTGGTGGAATCATGCTCATCTTCTATATCTCCAAAGATTTCCTCTACAATGTCTTCCAAACTGACCAATCCACTCGTACCGCCGAACTCATCTACTACGACACCAAGCGTCTTTTTCTGCTGCAAAAAGGTCTGCATGAGTTTCTGAGCTTGCATCGTTTCTGGGACAAAAGGCATCGTACGAATATGGTCTTGCCAACGTTGAGGATTATGAAAGAGCTCTGAGCTATGGATATAGCCCACCACATGATCAATATCCGTCTCATAGACAATAATCTTAGAGTTGCCACTTTCTATAAACTTTTGGCGAAGTTCTTCCAATGAAGTGTTGACATCCACAGCCTGTATCTCGGTACGAGGCACCATGCAATCTCGCACCTTCGTGTCAGAAAAATCCAAAGCATTTTGGAATATCTTAACTTCATCATTAATTTCATCCTCATTGGTGGCATTATCAATGCTCGACTGAACAAGATAGTCCAAATCTACCTTAGAGAAGCCCTCATCACCTTCCTCTGCCTCCATCTTCATTCCCAAGAGACGAAGGAGACATTTGCTCAAGAATGTACTAAACTTACTGATAGGCCACAAGATAACGTAGCACAAATAAGCAAAAGGACTAAAAACTGCCAGCAGTTTATTAGGGCTAGACTTAAAAAGTGTCTTTGGTAAAAACTCTCCTGTAAAGAGCACGATGAGTGTTGATAAAATGGTATCTGCTGTTACCTTGAAGCCATCGTCAAAACCTGCAAATATAGTATTGTCGAAGAGACGTGCTATCAAGATACCATATACTACCAAGGCAATGTTGTTGCCCACCAGCATCGTGCTAACGAAGCCATTGGGATGATTATAAAAGAGCGACAGCAACCGCTGGGTAAGTCCATTCTTTTCCTTATCCATTTCTGCCAACATGCGGTTTGAAGACACAAAGGCTATCTCCATTCCACTAAAGAATGCAGAAAACACCATAGTGACAACTATGCCAACAATTAGACTCACATCAACTTCTTCCATCATTTTTCAAAAACATAAATAAACCAGCAATCTAAGAGTTCTATTAACTTTCTACCATTAATGCATGATTGGGATAGTAGTAGTTGCTCTTTGCGGAGTAGCAGGCTGGCGCATTGGCGAAGCCGACGAGTCTGACGGAGCTGTAGCAGCAGAACTATTACCGCCGCCAAAGTCATCTCTCTCGAAACTACCCTTGGAATTGCTTACAAAATATCGAGTCATTCGCTCATCGCTCCAGAAATGAGATCCCTGAAGGGTCCGTTCCGGAGTAACCAGTTTACTAAACACATTACTAGACAGTTCATGCTTATTCTCATCCCAAGTGAGTTGTTCGCTCGTGAAGCGCAATCCATCCTTGGTCAAGATTCTAACACGCCCATATAGTTTCCAAATTCGCTCCTGATCAAAGTAATAGGCAGTATCACACTGAATATAACTATTGATATGGAACTTCTCATCAAACTGTTCAAGCAACATACCTTTATCGAATATCCATCGCGAAGGATGACGATTGGTATTCACTTCCCATCGCTCCGTCACAATGCGATACTTGATGACACCAGAATCACTGATAAGCGTGTTGACACCATAAGAAGTCATCATCGCCACAGAGTCTCTATCATGGATAGCAGGCGCAGTATGCTCTACTTGATCCTGACAAGCCGTCAAGACCAAGGACATACAAAAGACTGTCATTAAAAAATATTTTATCTTATACATTATTATATATAGAAGAGAAGTGTTAGAAAATCTCAGAGAGTATGAGACTAAAGGCTGGATTTACTGCATCTTCCACTTCTTGAACCAATCTTCATTGAACGTAAAGCCAATATTCAAGCGAAAAATATTCTCTTTGATGAGTCCTGTGGCGGAGTTTCTAACCCACTGTCCACTGATATTAAGCTGCGAACGGTTATTATAAGAATTAATGATTGGAATGCCAAAGCCTGCACTCACAGAGAACTCCTTGGGACCATCCACACCATTCACTTTATAATATGGAGAAGCATAGCTAACACCAGCACGATAAGCCACGCGCTTGAAGAAAGCACGATTACGTTCGCCATAGCAATACTGGAATCCAAGGTTTATCTTGCTTCGATCCTTATATATTCCACTGCGCAAAGCCCAAGGTTCGCTGGCATCAGCCTCATAAGTAGGATAACCTAAGCTTCCCCATTTCTGCAAAGTGTAATCCAAGCCCACTTTCCATTGGTTGTTATGGTTCCACATCAAACCTGCGCCATACATATCAGGCAACTTATAGGCATTGGCAATGCTGAAAGAAAGCGTGTCGGCTGTACCAGACTGAGCATTGTAGGAAACCATATTCATATCTGCATCCGCATGAAGATTATGCCCCATAGTATAGGTCAAACCCAATGTCAGCTCATCCTTCTTGGAAACCTTGTAAGTATATTGCAAGCCCAAGTCCAACTTATAGTTCTTTACACTAGTGCCATATATGCGAGACAATGTCTTATAGTAACTATTACTGTAAGCATTCTGCACAGTTCTATCAATCGAGCCCCAAAGATAAGACAAATTAGCACCAATCGAGAAACCCTTGAAAGGTGCCCAGCCTGCACCCAAATAAACTTGATGCAAACCACCATCGCCAGAATAACTGTTGGTATAAGTTACATCTTTATCATCCTGGTTTACCCAACCACTAGAAGAATAATTATAACCCACATTGGTGAAAGGCAATATACCAAAGCTCATTCCGATATGAGGAAACAAGCGGAAGCCTCCTACAACATAATCGATATTTGAATTATTGGCATTCTTCTTGACACCATTTTCATTAAAATTGGTAACTTGTCCAGAAATGCCGGCATCCAAGATGAAAGTCATAGAGTCGATGGATGCATACGAGGCAGGGTTCAAATAGTTGATTTGGTTATGCTCATGAAAACCAAGACCGACACCATTCATACCTCGATTGAAGCCAGAAGTTTGGTCAGACAAAACGCCTAGACCATACTGGCTGTATGGAGAATTAGTACCACTTTGGGCATTCGCAAAAAGAGCCGAACCCAACATAAGGGTTGCTAAAAAAAACTTTCTCATTTATAATAAATCAGTAAAAATTACATTCAGAGTGCAAAAGTATTAAAAAAAATCTAGAAAAAAGAAGGTTATTCCAAAATAATAAGTTATTTTTGCATCGTGAAACGATTTAAGCATACATTTAGCGTCATTTTAGCAGTTATTTTAATCAATTTAACTACTATTGTGACTGCGCAGGATTTCTCAGGCAACAACACTCCTGACATTTCTGTGCAGAATAGTCGTGTCAACCAAGCTGCCACAGCTTGGCTCGACTCTGTGGATATCTCTCTCCTAACTTGCGGACCTGGCCAAGAAGTATGGTCATATTATGGTCATTCAGCCCTTCGCATCCAAGATAAAGCCCACGGCACAGACGTAGCAGTAAACTGGGGAATGTTTAGTTTTAAGCAAAACTACTTTATCCTCAGGTTTGTATTCGGACTCACAGACTACCAGATAGGAATATATCCTATGACAGATTTTCTTTCCGAATATGCATCAGAAGGCAGATGGGTTCGCCAACAACGCATCCATCTTTCCAGAGAAGAAAAGCTTAAGATTCTGCACGCCATCGAAGAAAATGCCAAACCAGAAAACCGCGTTTACCGCTACAATTTCTTCTTTGACAACTGTACGACCAGGGCCAGAGAGATGATTCTCACGAACATCGGCTATAGCAACACCAACTTCGACGACACTAGCGCCAACTCTACCTATCGAGAAGAAATACACAAGCTCAACGAGGATCACCGTTGGGCTAGATTTGGCAATGACTTATTAATCGGGCATCTTGCCGACATTCCTATCTCTAGGAGAGAGTGGGAGTTCCTGCCTGACAACTTAAGCCAAGATTTCGCAACTGAAGGTAGAAAAGACAACATCAATGATGAGAACGTATTAGGCGATGGGAATTATCCCAATGCGAGAAACGAATATATCACATTGGTAGATAGCACATTCTATTTGATTGCCCCACAAAGCTCTCAAGCGACAACGAAAAAAGAACTGATCACCCCATTCAAAGTAGGTGTCGCCATAGCTCTGCTCATATTGGGAGTCAGTATCATAGAATGGCGCAGAAAGAAGAATTACTGGATGTTCGATACTTGCCTATTCATTCTAACGGGGTTGCCAGGACTCATTCTCTTTGCAATGATATTCTCGCAGCACCCTACTGTGCAAGTGAACTTTCAGATATTTTTACTTAATCCAGCCAACCTTATCTTTGTGTGGAAAACCACCAAGAAGATGCGACAAGGCAAAAGCTATTGGTATTACGACATTTGGGGATTATGCCTATTAGTGTCATTACTTCTGGAGGTTTGGCAAGACTACGCAGAAGGAATGGGATGTTTGGCATTATCTTTGTTGATAAGATATGCAATCAAGTCAAGCTTATTGGATTTAAGTGAAAACAAACTGAATATACAAAAGCGTATTACGAAGCAATTCAGAAGAAAAAAGTTAAAATACAAGCCGCTAGAAGAGTCAAAGTAGGCAAATCGCTCAAACTGATACTGAAAGCGGGACTAAATAATATTTTAAAAGTATGGTAAACAGATATATCACAGCCCTTCTTGTTGTCCTTGCGGCAACAGGCTTAGAAGCTCAAACTTATCAGCAGGCGCTGAAGTTTGCGCTCAACGATATATCCTACGATGAATTCATCCAGCAACCGGAGGCGAAGGCATTGGAGGACGACATCCTCTGTGTGCTCAAGGCTATCAAGCAAGCCTCCGAGGATGAAAGCATCGCAGAGCACCACCATTTCCTTTCGGCTACAATACCTGCCGAAAGCACTGACATTCTGACAGAGAATCATTCACATATTTGTTTTTACCCCGCTGAGGAGCATAAGTACAAGGCTCCATACGGGAGCATTGCTATTCGAGGTCCCGATATTTTTTAGGCAAAAAGTAACAGAAATCGAGGAATATAGCCCCCAAATGGGCATTTCTTGATGAATTATTGCTGATTTACAGATATTTTTTGTATTTTTGCAGAATCTTTAGCTGCACTCGGCAATAAGAAAGCGCACTTTCATTGCGCTCATTTGCAAAAGATTTGCAAACTAATAAACATCACATCGAATAATAATAAAAATAAATATACACAATGAACTTTAACAAAATTCTTCAGTCGTTGTTTGGCAACAAGTCAACTCGTGATATGAAGTTGATTCAGCCAATCGTAGAAAAAATCAAGGCAGAGTATCCTAAGATGAACGCCTTGAGCAACGACGAACTTCGTGCGAAAACAAAGGAACTCCAGAAGTACGTACAAGAGTATGCCAAGGACGAGAAGGCTAAGATTGCTGACTTGAAGGCTAAGATCGAGGACACTCCTATCGACGAGCGTGAAGGTATCTTCAACCAGATTGATAAGTTGGAGAAGGAAGCACTCGACAAGTACGAGGTTGCCCTCAACGAGGTATTGCCTCAGGTATTCGCCATCGTGAAGGATACCGCTCGCCGTTTCGCAGAGAACGAGGAGACTGTGGTTACAGCCACTGACTTCGACCGTGAGTTGGCAGCCAACCCTGCCAACGACTTCGTTACCATCGAAGGTGACAAGGCTATCTATCACAACCATTGGACTGCCGGCGGCAACGATATGAAGTGGGAAATGATCCACTACGACGTTCAGCTCTTCGGTGGTGTTGTTCTTCACCAGGGTAAGATTGCCGAGATGGCTACTGGTGAGGGTAAGACCCTCGTGGGTACTACCCCTATCTTCTTGAATGCCTTGACTGGCAATGGTGTTCACGTCGTAACCGTGAACGATTACTTGGCTAAGCGTGACTCAGAGTGGATGGGACCTCTTTATATGTTCCACGGTCTCTCAGTGGATTGCATCGACAAGCACCGTCCAAACTCTGACGAGCGTCGCAAGGCATACATGGCAGACATCACCTTCGGTACCAACAACGAGTTTGGTTTCGACTACTTGCGTGATAACATGGCGACTAACCCAGCCGACCTCGTACAGCGTCAGCACAACTACGCCATCGTCGATGAGGTTGACTCCGTGTTGATCGATGATGCCCGTACTCCATTGATTATCTCAGGTCCTATCCCTAAGGGCGACGACCAGATGTTCGAGCAGTACCAGCCATTGGTAGAGAAACTTTACGAGGTAGAGCGCAAGCAGGCTACAGAGTTGCTCGCCGAGGCTAAGCAGAAGATTGCCGAGGGAACAAAATCAAAGAACCAGCAGTTGCTCGACGATGGTTTCCTCGCCCTCTATCGTTCTTACAAGGCACTGCCTAAGAACAAGCCATTGATCAAGTTCCTCTCCGAGGAAGGTATCAAGGCTGGCTTGTTGAAGACCGAGGAGTACTACATGGCAAACAACAACCGTGAGATGCCTAAGGCTGTTGAGCCTTTGTATTTCGTGGTAGATGAGAAATTGAACTCTGCCGACCTTACCGACAAGGGTACAGATTGGTTGGCTAAGCAGGTAAACGACAAGGAACTCTTCGTCTTGCCTGATATCACTACTGAGATGAGTGAGTTAGAGGCTCGCACAGACCTCTCCGACCAGGAACGTCTCGACAAGAAGGACGAACTCTTGGCACACTACGGTGTACAGAGTGAACGTGTTCACACCTTGCAGCAGCTCTTGAAGGCTTACACCATGTTCAACAACAACGACGAGTATGTTGTGATGGACGGACAGGTGAAGATTGTCGATGAGCAGACAGGTCGTATCATGGAAGGTCGTCGCTGGAGCGATGGCTTGCACCAGGCTATCGAGGCAAAGGAGCACGTCAAGGTGGAGGCTGCCACACAGACCTTCGCTACCATCACCCTGCAGAACTACTTCCGTATGTACCACAAGTTGGCTGGTATGACTGGTACAGCTAGTACAGAGGCTGGTGAGTTCTGGGACATCTACAAACTCGATGTTGTAGAGATTCCTACCAACCGCCCTATCCAGCGCAAGGACCTCGACGACCGTGTCTATAAGACTGCTCGTGAGAAGTATCGTGCTGTCATCGACGAGATTGAGGAGACACGTAATGCAGGTCGCCCAGTCTTGGTAGGTACCACTTCCGTGGAGATTTCAGAGTTGTTGAGCAAGATGTTGAAGATGCGCAACATTCCTCATAATGTATTGAACGCCAAGTTGCACCAGCAGGAGGCTCAGATTGTAGCCGAGGCAGGTCGCTCCATCAATGGCAAGGGTGCCGTAACCATCGCTACCAACATGGCTGGTCGTGGTACCGATATCAAGTTGACTCCAGAGGTGAAGGCAGCAGGTGGTCTCGCCATCATCGGTACAGAGCGTCATGAGAGCCGTCGTGTTGACCGTCAGCTCCGTGGTCGTGCCGGTCGTCAAGGTGACCCAGGTTCTTCAGTATTCTACGTATCTTTGGAGGATAAGTTGATGCGTCTCTTTGCTTCTGAGCGTATTGCCAAGGTGATGGACCGTTTAGGCTTCGAGGATGGTGAGCGTATCGAGAGTCCGATGATCAGCAAGAGCATCGAACGTGCCCAGCGCAAGGTCGAGGAGAACAACTTCGGTATCCGTAAGCACCTCTTGGAGTATGATGACGTGATGAACCGTCAGCGTACCGTTATCTACGAGAAGCGTCGCCATGCCTTGATGGGTGAGCGTATCGGTATGGATATCGCCAACATCATCTGGGACCGCGTACTCAACATCGTCAACAACAACGACTTCGAGGGCGCTAAGGAAGAGTTCTTGAAGATTCTCGCCATGGAGATTCCATTCAACGAGGATGAGT
>ERZ808246.1502-NODE-1502-length-16723-cov-4.215623_pt1 | contig 16723 bp, 17 predicted proteins | sample MGYA00521083_ERZ808246 | MGnify/ENA primary metagenome ERZ808246 (study PRJEB31516, sample SAMN03275577) | gut metagenome | biome: mammalia-associated habitat; material: feces | host: Papio cynocephalus | place: Kenya | collected 2012-07-07 ... | reverse complement strand
GCTCATCGATGAGGGTGGAGTTGGTGTAGATGGCAAACTGCACATCGTTGTGCTTTTCGGCCAGCTTGAGGATATCGGCCTTGCGCACCAGCGGTTCGCCGCCGGTCAGCATGTACAGGTACACGCCCAGTTCCTTGCCCTGTGTGATGATCTTGTCCATATCATCAAAGCTGAGGTTGTTCTTGTGGCCGTACTCACCGGCCCAGCAGCCCACACAGTGCATATTGCAGGCCGAGGTGGGGTCAAACAGGATCAGCCAGGGGATGTTGCACTGGTACTTTACACGGTTCTCCCGGATGGTCTTCGTTCCACGGAAGAATGCCTCGTAGCCCAGATTCAACGCCGTAGTGCGTGCCACATTGGGGTCCACCTGATCCAGCACACAGTTGATGAGCTTGGACCACTTGCTGTCCGGATTGCCCAGAGTCTGACGGGCGTGTTCATAAGTCTCTTCGCTGAAAGAGCCGCCGTAGAACTGCTTGGCCACATCGACCATCTGCACCATCGCCTTCTGGCGGTCCTTGTTTACATGAGAAAGTGCCATATCGACCATCTTCCCGACGGCGGCACGCTGCATCTTGTGGGTCAACGAATCTACTGTGGTATTCATTCCAATTTCCTCCGCTTTATTCCAAAGTATGCACCTCCGGTCTTGATCATACCAGAGATGCACACTTCTTTTTCTGATGTCATTATCTTATCTTTTTACGGCGAAATTTGCCATAAACAGAAAAAACGCCGTGATGGAAAACCCATCACGACGCTCAGATTGTCTAAATCTTATCATTCTTCGTCCAGCGAAGGACGGCGCAGCGCACTGAACCGCTGCAACGCCCGGCGGAAATCTCCGTGCAGCATGGTGTTCAGCCGTTCTGCCATCACTGCCGGGTCGGTCTTCATGTCCTTGCGGATCCATTCCAGCACCATGCCCACCAGTGCATACTTGTAAAAATCGATCACAAACTGCTTGTCTGCATCCGACACCGAGAGAGCCTGCGCTTCCCGGTCCATAAAATCTTTCAGCATGGGGTCCAGCATTTTATAAAGGTACTGTTCCACCTGCTCCCGGCTCACCGAACGGTACACGTTGAGCACCAGCACCTTGTTTTCCTGAATCTCCTGCAAAATATCCAGAAACGCTTCACTCCATGTATCAAAGGACTTTTTGCCCTCCAGCGCTTTCTCCGCATCTTCCACCAGGATCCAGTCCACCAGATCATAGATGTCCTTAAAATGGTAGTAAAAGGTCATGCGGTTCACGCCGCAGTCTTCCGTGATATCATTGATCGTGATCTTGTTCAGCGGTTTTTGGAGCAGCAGCTTTTTCAGCGATGCTTCCAGAGCCCGTTTTGTTGTCTGTGACACAAATCTCCATCCTTTCCCGGCGGAGACAGCGGAACCGGCCTTGCCCGGCTCTGCCGTCCGCATTTGCCAGCCCTCAGGCCGGGGAAGAAATTCAACTTCCACCTTTACTATACCGCAAACTGCGAACCATTTGCAAGTAAAAAATGAATCATTTTAATGAAATTTCTATTACAGTAAAACCGGCCCTTGTTCCCCCGCTGCGCCGAGGGTCCAAAAACCATTCAACGCTGTTACCGTTGCACTAAAAGGTTGAATCGCTGCCATTGTGAAACATCCACAAAGCTTTCATTGTTTAAGCACATTTTTCCATTTTTCATGGGCAAAGTCCTGCCCGGGTCTTGATTTTCTTCTTCTATGTGCTTAAATTGTATTATGTGCAGGCTGTTCTGCACGTTTTGGAAACCATTACCCAGAAAGAAGGTTTTGATATGATCGATACCATTGGATTTTTAGGCTGCGGCAACATGGGCGGAGCCATCGCCCGGGCCGTCTGCAAGGCAGTAGACCCGCAAAAGGTCTGGCTTGCCAACCGCACTGCCGCCAAGGCGGAAGCTCTGGCTGCTGAGCTGGGCTGCAACACCACCGTCAACGATGAGGTGGCAGGCCGCTGCGACCTGATTTTTCTGGCCGTCAAGCCCCAGATGATGGAAGCCATGCTGGCTCCCCTTAAGTTCACGCTGGCCGAGCGGCCCGGCCGCTTCATCCTGTGCAGCATGGCGGCGGGCCTGCCCATTGCACGGATTCAGGAGATGGCCGGTGAGGATTACCCGGTCATCCGCATCATGCCCAACACCCCCGCCGCCGTGGGCGAAGGAATGATCCAATATTGTTCCTCCAATGTCACCGCCGAGGAAGAGGCCGAGTTCTGCAAGCTGATGGCCCCCGCCGGGCGGCTGGACCCTGTGCCCGAAAGCCTCATTGATGCCGCCAGCTGCGTTTCCGGCTGCGGCCCGGCATGGGCGTATCAGTTTATTGAAGCACTGGCTGACGGCGGTGTGGCCTGCGGTCTGCCCCGGGCCAAAGCACAGGAGTACGCCGCACAGATGGTGCTGGGCAGTGCAAAGATGGTGCTGGAAAGCGGCAGCCACCCCGGCGTGCTCAAGGATGCCGTGTGCAGCCCCGGCGGCAGCACCATTCAGGGCGTGAAAGTTCTGGAAGAAAAGGGCTTCCGGGGTGCCGTGATAGACGCCGTGGCCGCCGCTTACAATAAGACGAAGGAAATGGGAAAGGGGTAACCGATGCGCATCGTTATTAAGGTAGGTACGTCCACGCTGGCACATCCCACCGGGCGGCTGAACATCCGCCACACCGAGGATCTGGTCAAGGTTCTCAGCGATCTGAAAAACGCCGGACACGAGGTGATCCTGGTCTCTTCCGGTGCCATTGGCATGGGTGTGGGCAAGCTCTCGCTCCCGGCCCGGCCCACCGATATGTCCACCAAGCAGGCCTGTGCCGCCGTGGGTCAGTGCGAGCTGATGTACACTTACGACCGGCTGTTCACCGCCTACAACCACAACGTGGCACAGATTCTGCTCACCGGCGTGGATGTGGAGCACGCCAGCCGGAGAGAGAATTTCCAGAACACCCTGAACCGCCTGCTGGAGCTGGGTGCTCTGCCTATTATCAATGAAAACGACACCGTTGCCACCGATGAGATCACTTCCATCGGCGACAATGACACCCTTGCCGCCATCGTCACCTGCTGCGCCCGGGCCGACCTGCTGGTTCTGCTGAGCGACATCGACGGCCTGTACACCGCCAACCCCCACACCCATCCGGATGCCAAACTCATCCCGCTGGTAGAGGAGATCACCCCCGAGGTGCTGGCTCTGGCCGACGGCGCAGGTTCTGCACTGGGCACCGGCGGAATGTCCACCAAGCTCCGTGCTGCACAGATGGTCACGGCGCAGGGAGCCGACATGGTCATTGCCAACGGTTCTCACCCCGAGCTGCTCTACGACATTGCCGAGGGCAAAGCCGCAGGCACCCGCTTTGCAGGCCGGAAACAGGAGGTTTAAGATGACGACACAGGAAATTCTGGAAGCTGCCCGCAGTGCCAAAAAAGCTCTTGCCCTTTCGGAAGGAAGCACCCGCCAGCAGGCTCTGCTTGGCATGGCCGATGCCCTCTGTTCCCCTGCCGCAGTGGATGCCATTCTCGCTGCAAATGCCGAGGATATGGCAGCGGCAAAGGGACATATCTCAGAGGTCATGCTGGACCGGCTGGCCCTGACCCCGGAGCGGATCGCTGCCATGGCCAAGGGCGTGCGGGAAGTCGCTGCCCTGCCCGACCCGGTGGGCCGGGTGCTCAGCCGGGTAGAACGGCCCAATGGGCTGGTCATTGAAAAGACCGCCGTGCCCATGGGCGTGATCGCCATCATCTATGAGAGCCGCCCCAACGTCACCAGTGATGCCGCTGCCCTTGCCATCAAGAGCGGCAATTCCTGCATCCTCCGCTGCGGCAAGGAAGCATGGCGCACCTGCCATGCCATCGTCGAAGCTCTGCGGCAGGGCCTGCGTGCCAGCGGCCTGCCCGAGACTGCCGTCTGCCTCATTGAGGACACCACCCATGCCTCCGCCAACGCCCTGATGACCGCCGTAGGCTATGTGGACCTGCTGATCCCCCGGGGCGGGGCCGGACTCATCCGGGCCTGCGTGGAAAACGCCAAGGTCCCCTGCATCCAGACCGGAACCGGCATCTGCCATATTTTCGTGGACGACACCGCCGATCAGGACAAGGCCCTTGCCATCATCGAAAACGCCAAGGCCAGCCGCCCCAGCGTCTGCAACGCCGAGGAAGTCTGTCTTGTCCACTCGGCCATTGCCGCTCAATTCCTGCCCAAGCTAGCTCAGCGGCTCGGTCCTGACCGCACCGCAAAGGGGCTGCATCCGGTGGAACTGCGGCTGGATCAGCGTGCTGCCGCTATCATTTCTGGCACTCCCGCCGGGCCCAAAGACTTTGATACCGAGTTTCTGGATTACATCCTCGCCGTCAAGGTCGTGGACAGTGTGGAGGAGGCCATCGGCCATATCGCCGAACACTCCACCGGCCACAGCGAAGCCATTCTGACCCAGACCCCTGCCCACGCCGATCTCTTCACGGCGGCGGTAGACAGTGCTGCCGTCTACGTCAACTGCTCCACCCGCTTTACCGACGGCGGCGAGTTCGGCCTTGGCTGTGAGATGGGCATCTCCACCCAGAAGCTCCACGCCCGGGGCCCCATGGGTCTTGAGGAGCTGTGCAGCTACAAGTACATCGTTCACGGTGCAGGCCAGATCCGCTGAGCCTTTCGGGAAAATTTTTTCAGCAAAATACAACAAAAGTGCAAACAGGCCGGTGCAGATCGCATCGGCCTGTATTTTTGTTTCATGGGTATGAAATGTTTTTCCTATGACTACAGATTCGCTCTATTTGCTGTCAAGGGCTTTTTTGCATTTTGTATGTTGTATCCAAGTTTTTCCCGTTCTGCACAAGGATAAAGTCGTACTTCCGGCATTTTTTCGCACAAAAAAGCGACAAAATATCTTGACAGCCGCCCACGTCCTGCGGTAAAACTATGATGGAAACATTGATAACGATTTCAGGTCTGATTTTCATTGTTTCTGTTTTTGTACGCCATGCAACATCACTTTAGCATTGTCCGCCATCCACAACACTATACTGAGAACAAAGGAGAGAGCGATATGACCATTGCTGTTTTGGCGCATGATTCCCGCAAGGAACTTGCACTTCAGTTCTGCACTGCTTACAGTGCCATCCTTTCCCGTAATACTGTAATTGCCACCGGTACCACCGGGCGTATGCTGGCGCAGGCCACCGGGCTTCCGGTCCATTGCTATCTCTCCGGACGGCTGGGCGGCATCCAGCAGATCTCGGCCCGGGTGGCCTGCGATGAAGTGGACCTTGTCCTCTTCTTCCGGGACCCCCTGCGGGCAGATACCGGCAGTATGACCGAGCAAAACCTGCTTCGTCTGTGCGATATGCACAGTGTGCCCATCGCCACCAATATTGCCACCGCCGAAGTTTTGCTGCGGGGGCTGGATCAGGGCGACTTGGATTACCGTGAGGGGATGCATCCGCCGGTGGCAGAACCTGTTCTTCCTCAGCGTGCGGTCTGTTGACCGGCCAGGGCTGAGCTTCGTTGATTTTGTGCTTTTGGGAAAGAGCGTTACCGACTACGCTCTGATTTGTGTATAGAGGGAAAACGCAAGAGGCAGCTGCATAAAAGATTGTGCAGCTGCCTCTTGTTCTTTTGTTATGCCCGTCATGGAACCGTCAGCGTTGCGTTCAGACTGACTGCACCAGCGCTTCGGTAGGTTTCCGGTTCATAGCCCATCACTTTGAGCGTCACCGGGCAGGTCCGGGCCGGGATATTTTGAAGCGAAACGGCTTCCACGTACTCCCCGGGCCGAAGCAGGCCGCTCTCTCCCAGCAGATTTTCTTCTTCACCGTAAATACGCACCTTGAGCCAGACGGCATTTGTGGCCGGGTTCGTAAGCCAGAGCTCTGCACTCTCCTCCTGAACCGCAGGCTTTCCGCAGAGGGCTACCGTGTAGACCGGAAGTTCCAGTTCTGCATAGCCCAGTTCCGCCGGGACCTCCGGCGTACCGGTCTGAGCCGCTGCATCAAACGGCGGCGGTACAAAGCCTGCCCGGGGAAGGCTCAGCGCAAAAAGCATCGCCGCCACCGAGAAGATACAGGCTGCGGCCAATAAAATCAACTTCCGGCGGGAGATTTTCTTCTGTTTTTTCATCTCCGTTTCAACTGACAATGACATCAAGCCCCTCTATCACTGTGTTCACCATCCGTTTTTCATTGGTGTCAGAGTCGTAAAAAGTCAGGATGAATTTGCCACTGTAGGAACCGGGTTTGCAGTCTGCATCGCTGAGGGTCAGTTCTTCCAACTGAGTGCCCGGTTTCAGCAGCCCGGATTGCCCCAGCACCGCTTCCCGGCCTTCGCTGTCCACCAGCACGAGCTGAAGAGCGGCACTGCTATGGGCACGGATGGGGTTTGCATAGTAAAGATGCGCTGTTCCGCTTTTTGTGTCCACATATACCTTTTTTGTATAGCGGACAGACACTGCACCGCCCGCAGCCTTCTCTGCTCCGGAATCCACCGCCGTCTCATAAGGCAGTGCATTGGGCTCCAATTCCGCCGGGGCGTAGTCCGTAAGTTTCTGCGCAGGCCGGAGAAACACCGCCCACCCGGTCACACAGAGTGACATAACGGTCACGGCTGCCAGCACGCCCATCACAAAGGTCTGCCCACTGATTTTCTTCATTTTCCCACTCCCACAGCGTTTTCCTGACGGACTTCCGCCGATTTTTCTTTTATTCTATCCTGTTCGCTCTTTCTCTGTCAATGCTTTTCTGATTTTCAGCCCTATTTTCGGCACAGAGCACGAGGGCTTTCTTCATTTTTTGTCGGTTTCACTGAATTTTCGGCAGGCTTGCGGTTTACCGCACAAATTTCACCGAGTTTTGACTTGTATTTTACAAGGTGCGGCGTTATAATACATAGTTGCTTCGTGCCTTTTGGGCACAGACTTTTCTGCGTTTTATATGGTGTAAGATTCATTTGCTTTCAAAGGAGGCGGAAGTTTTTCATGTCACGATCCTCTCAGTCCGGCGATCTGACCAGCGGCCCTCTGCTGCAAAAGATCATCCTGTTTTCCCTGCCGCTGGCTGCATCCAGCATTTTGCAGCTGCTTTTCAACGCAGCCGATGTTGTGGTGGTGGGACGCTTTGCCGGCAGCACAGCTCTTGCTGCCGTGGGCTCCAACGGTGCCCTGATCAACCTGCTGGTCAATCTGTTTGTCGGATTGTCGCTGGGCGCAAACGTTGTGGCAGCCCGCTGTTTCGGTGCAAAAGACTACGACGGCGTGCAGAACACGGTCCGCACCTCGGTAGCTCTGGGTCTGGTCAGCGGTGTGATGCTGGCATTTGTAGGCTTTTTTGCCGCCCGGGGCCTGCTGGAGCTGATGTCCTGCCCGGAGGATGTGATCGATCTTTCGGAACTGTACCTTAAAATATACTTCATCGGGATGCCCATGACCATGCTGTACAACTTCAGCTCTGCTCTGCTGCGGTCCGTGGGCGATACTCGTCGTCCCCTGTTCTGTCTGGCCGCTGCCGGCATCATCAATGTGGTGCTCAACCTCGTGTTCGTCATCGGCTTCCATCTCAGCGTGGCAGGCGTTGCACTGGCTACCATCATCAGCCAGACTGTTTCGGCCTGTCTGGTCACCTGGATCCTCACCCGGGAAGAAGGCCCTCTTCACCTCGACCTGCGGCATCTGGGCTTCCACAGAGGGTCTTTGATCCAGATCCTCCGGGTGGGCCTGCCGGCCGGCCTGCAGAGCACGGTGTTCAGCCTGTCCAATGTGGTCATTCAGTCCGCCGTCAACTCCTTTGGCTCTATTGTTGTGGCCGGAAACTCGGCAGCGTCCAACATCGAGGGCTTTGTCTACACCGCTATGAACTCCTTTGCGCAGGCAGCGGTCACCTTTACCAGCCAGAATATGGGCGCACGCCGGTACGACAATCTGGACCGTGTCATGCGCAACTGTCTGCTCTGTGTCGTGGTCACCGGTCTGGTGCTGGGCGGCGGTGCGTCGCTTCTGGGCACCCAGCTGCTCCACTTCTATTCCACGGACGAAACCGTTGTGGCCGCTGGTCTGGCCCGGCTCCACATCATTGCCCGCACCTATCTGCTCTGCGGCTGCATGGATGTGCTGGCCAGCTGTCTGCGGGGCCGGGGCTACTCGGTGCTGCCCATGGTGGTCAGCCTTGTGGGCAGCTGCCTGCTCCGTCTGGTCTGGATCGCTACCGTGTTCCAGCTTTTCCGGTCTACCACTACCCTTTACATCAGTTACCCGCTCAGCTGGATTCTGACTGCGCTGGTCCATCTGGTCTGTCTGCTGGTGGTACGCAAAAAGCTTCTGGACGAGCAGTGCACTGCCGCCGCAGCATAAGCTTCTGTAAATCATCTTTCGTCTTTGTGCCCTTCTGCCTTTCCGGCCGGAAGGGCTTTTTTTATCCAAAATAAACTCATACTTCCGGGAGGATTTCCGGCACAAATGCGGTTTTCATTCGACGTGATTTATGTTATACTTAAAGTATGGAACGCAACAGACGGACTTTTGCGCCTTCTGTTGTATTCCTGAAGTCCAGGCGGGGCCCACCCGCCCGTGAACCGGAGGATACATACCATGAAAGATTCCAGACTTTCCCCTTCCAGCCGTCTGGGCGGTGCAGTCATCAGTGACCGCATCGTTTCCGCCCTGCTGGACGAACTGCGCACCGGCCGCTATTCCGAGGCGGACCGCCTGCCTGCTGAGGTTGACCTTGCCGCAGAGCTGGGTGTCAGCCGCACCGTGATCCGGGACGCCCTCAGTGAGATGGAGCGGGCCGGTTATATTGAGCGGGTGCGGGGCATCGGCACGGTGATCAACCGCACCGTCCTCAATCTGCGCAGCCGACTGGACCAGAAACTGGAATATTACCCCCTCATCCGCAACTTCGGCAGCTATCCCCATGCTGACGATCTACCCGATGCGTGCGGGGGAAGAGCTTGCCCGTGATCTTGAGGTCGCTGCCGGGGATGAGGTGATCTGCATCAAAAAGCGGATCCTTGCCGATAGCACCCCTGTCATCTATTCCATCGATTACCTGCCCCGGGCCCTCTTCGGGAACCGGGACTTCACCCGGATCGACCTTTCGGGTGATGTATTCGGGATTCTGGAGCGGGAGTGTCACCAGCAGATCTCGTCCAACGTAGCGCACCTCAAGGCCAGCTGCGGCGACGAGTCCATCCGGGCTGCCATGCGGCTTGCTCCGGGTGAGGCCATGCTGCTTTTGGATGAGGTCTGTTTCAACCGTCTGTGCCATCCGGTCATGCGCTCGCTGAGCTATTACACGAACTTCTTTGATTTTTCGATCTTGCGAAAACTTCTTTGATGGAGGTACTGTAAACCATGCGTCATCTCATCGATCCGTTGGATTTCAGCCAGGAAGAGATCCTCAGTCTGCTCGATCTGGCCGACCGCATCTGCGCCGATCCTGCTGCCTATCAGGATGTGGCCGCCCACAAAAAGCTGGCCACCCTCTTCTATGAGCCGTCCACCCGCACCCGCCTTTCCTTTGAAGCCGCCATGCTGAATCTGGGCGGTCATGTGCTGGGCTTCCCCAGTGAAAATGTTTCCAGCGCATCCAAGGGCGAAAGTGTTGCCGATACCATCCGGGTGGTGTCCTGCTATGCCGACATCGTTGCCATGCGGCATCCCAAGGAGGGTGCACCCTTCCGTGCCAGCCGGTACTCCCGTATCCCGGTCATCAACGCCGGTGACGGCGGCCACCAGCATCCCACCCAGACCATGACCGACCTGATGACCATCCGCCGCCGCAAGGGCCGTCTGGATGACCTGACCATCGGCCTGTGCGGCGACCTGAAGTTCGGTCGCACCGTCCACTCCCTGATTAAGACCATGGCCCGCAATAAAAATATCCGTTTCATCCTCATCAGCCCTGAGGAGCTGCGTGTGCCGGATTATATCATCACCGATGTGCTGGAGGCCAACGGCATCGAATACAAGGAGACCTGCAGTCTGGAAGAAGTCATGCCGGAACTGGACATCCTCTACATGACCCGTGTGCAGAAAGAGCGTTTCTTCAATGAAGAAGATTACATCCGCCTGAAAAACAGCTACATCCTCACCAAGGAAAAGATGGCTCTGGCCAAGCCGGATATGGCGGTCCTTCATCCCCTGCCCCGTGTGAACGAGATCGCACTGGATGTGGACGACGATCCCCGTGCCGCCTATTTTGAGCAGGTGCAGAACGGTGTTTACGTCCGGATGGCCCTGATCATGACCCTGCTGGGTCTGAAGGACCCCAAAGCAGCCAAGGAGGAGAACTGATATGCTGAATATCGACGAGATTCAGAACGGCATTGTGATCGATCACATCAAAGCAGGCACCGCCATCGGCCTGATGGACCTGCTGGGCATCAAGGGCAACCGCACCGCAAATGTGGCTCTGATCCAGAATGCCCGCTCCCACAAGACCGAGAGCGGCCGCAAGGACATCATCAAGGTGGAGGGCGATTCCTCCTGGCTCAACCTTGACGTGCTGGCCTATCTTGACCCCGACATCAGCGTGACCGTCATTCAGGACGGCAAGGCGGTCAAAAAGGAAAAGCCTCAGCCTCCCAAGCGTCTGGTCAACATCGTGCGGTGCAAAAACCCCCGCTGCATCTCCTCCATTGAGGAAGAGTGCGATCAGATCTTTGAGCTAAGTTCCAACGGCAAGTACCGCTGCATCTACTGCGAGCAGGAGCTGCAGGTCCAACCCGAATAAGAAGAATCGTTTTTATAGAAAGACCCGGCAGAACGTTCAAAACCGTTCTGCCGGGTCTGTTGTTTTCTGCTCTGCTCAGACAAAATCTTCCCTCATCGGAGTAAAGATATCCAGAAGGACGCCTGCTTCGGTGCAGACGCAGCCATGAATGACGCCGTCTTCTTTGAGGATGGTGTCGCCCTTGCGGACAGTCTTCGTCACACCATCCACTGTGAATTCAAACGCACCCGACACCACATAGGTGATCTGCGTATGGGGATGGCTGTGCAGGGCTCCTACGGCTCCTTTTTCAAAGGTGTTCTCCACACACATCAGGTTGTCGGTATAGGCCAGCACCCGCCGGGTCACGCCTTCGCCTGCGGGCTGCGGCAATGCGTCCTCATGCAGCACCCAACGCTGCTTTTTTTCGGTCAGTTTCATTCCGGTTCCTCTTTTCTCTGCCCCAAAGGAGCGTTTTTCTCATTATACCAGCCCCGGGGCCGGTTTTGCAAGGCAAATAGAAAAGGCCTGACAAAACCCTCGCCGACAGAACAGAAATCTAATCGCTGTGTTCCGTTCCCACACACAACACAGCGGGCATTTTCTGCAATGCTTGGAAGTCTCTATGTTCAGCAATCCCCAGATCGCCGTCAAGAGTTTTGTCAGACCTGTGAAAGAGCCAGCCTGTCAGCCGACCGGAAATCAGCGGAGAGGGAGCTGCGCTTAAAACGCACTGCGCAAGCTCACAAAAAGCTCTGTGTGACACACCGGATCTCTCCGGCCGCAATATGCCAACAGGATTTTTATCACACCGAGTTCCTGCTCTTACTATAACAGAACCCGGAGGAAAATCCAGCCAAAGTGTCATATTCCGCAGGTGTCAATGTCATGAATTGCAGTCTGCCCGGATCACCTTTTCCGCTTCGGCCGTAGGCACCGAACAGGTGACCCGGAACCAGTGATCCCTGCAGCTCAGTGTGTACTCACCATGGTAGCGGGCAAGGGTATCCCGGACATTGGGCAGCCCCATGCCATGCCCGAATTCCTTCTTGGTAGAGCGAGGCAGCTGCCCATCGGAGAGGTCGATATCCTTTGCCACCCGGTTGCGCACCGAGAGAAGGATCTCTCCTTCCGTCCGCTTGATCCGGACATGGACCTCGGGGCGGTCAGTCTGTGCGGCGGCCTCAATGGCATTGTTGAGCAGATTGGAGACGATGATCACCAGATCATTCTGGGTCAGAGGCAGCTGCCGCAGGTCCGAAAGATCAAAGTACATCATGACCCCCTGCCGACCGGCCTCCTCGTATTTTTTGCTCAGCAGAGCATCCAGAAGCGGGTTGTGAGTGTTAAGGATCGTAGTAGAAGTCTGCACTGTTCTGGACACCGTGTGCAGATAAGCCTTTGCCCCTTCCAAATCTCCCTGTTCCAGCAGAAGGCTCAGCGCATCCATCTGATTGGTAAATTCATGGGTCAGCCGCCGCTGCGTGGTGTAGGAGTCCAGCAGGGCCTCTGCCCGCTCCTCTTCCAGCTCTGCCTGAAACTGCGAATTTCGCCGCTCCACCACCTGTTCATTGAGGATATCCACGATCAGCAGATGCACCAGCACCGCCACGGTCAGGCCCAGCGTCAGCAGGATGCTCATCCATGACGCCGTTCCCCCACCGCCAGAAATCATCAACACACCGTTGAGCACCACTACCACGCAGGGAAAGAATGCCGCCACAAGGACCTGCAGCGGTTCCAACGCCTGTTTTTTCTTCCACTGACGGATATAGTGGCTGACCACCCCTCCTGCAAGCAGGATCACCACAATAAAGGTCAGGATACAGAACGGATCTTTCCACACATCATGCGGACGCATATGGGTACACCATGCAAAGGTATAGAGGACCGTATTCTCTGTCAGCAGGCACATCACACCGCTGATCAGACAGGACATGAGCTTCTGCACCCAGCTGCCCCCGAAGATCAGAGACGACAGGACCAGAAACGCCACATTTGCCATAATGGACTTGAAGGTGAAGAAGCCCCACCCGCAAGTCATGGAAAATACCGTCATGGCAGCAATCAGCGGCACCGACCACCAAAGCGGATGCTTCACCCGGCCCTTGCCCAGATAGCAGTAATGCACCATGAGGAAAGCCCCCCACTGCGCAATACAGACCAGATGGTAAAAGAGCATCTTCATCAGATCATTCATTGTCCGAACTGCCCCTTCCATTCCAGAAATGCACTGCGGATCTCGGCATAGCCGTTCCGGCTCACGCCCAGTTCCACACCATTGCGCAGTTCCACTTTATAGTTGCTGATCTGCCGGATGTATTTCATATTGACCACATAGCTCCGGCCCACCCGGAGAAAGCCGTTTTCAAAGAGGTTTTCAGGCAGCTCCGTCAGTTTACCATAATAAGAACAAACCGGCTGATGCGCAATATCGCCGTAGACATTGATCTTCCGCAGATCGCTTTCAAGGTAGTAGATCTGATCCAATGGCATTTCGATGACATTCCGCCCCTGATGGATGGGCAAGGTACTGCACCGGCTGCTCTGTTCCGCCAGCAGGTCTTCAAAGCAGTTGGGCAGCATCCGGTCCATATCCCGCTTGAGGATATAACGGTACGCATTGACCGTGTACCCTTCCGTCGCAAATTCCAGATAGGCCGAAATATAGACCAGCACCAGTTCGGGGTTGCGCTGCTTGAGCTCACGCCCCAGTGAAATGCCGCTCATGGTCTCAAGGTCCACATCCAGCAGGGCAAGCTGATACTGCTCAATGTTTTTCAGGCTCAGTGCGTCCTCGCCCCGGATGCAGACTGTGCACAGAAGCGGGATCTCCCGGGCCTCAAAGTAATCTTCTGCCACCTGCTTGACCCGTGCGCCGACGGCAGGCTCATCATCACAAATCAATATGTTCATCGTTCCATCCCGATGCAATTACGCAAAGAACTTGTCGTAGATGCCAAACACGAAGATGAAAAGAACGATCAGCGGCAGGCCATAGGTCAGATAACCCCGCATCCAGTCGTGAACTTTCAGGCCATCGCCCGTGTTGACTTCCTTCTTGTAGTTGTCCCAGCCCCAGCCGTAACGAGTCACGCAGAACAGCAGGTAGACCAGCGAACCCAGCGGCAGGAAGAGATTGCTGACCAGAAAATCTTCAAAATCCAGCACCGCACCGCCAAAGACAGCAAAGCCATCCCAGCTCCACACATTGTAGCCCAGCACGCAGGGCATGGACAGCAGGATGATGAGGAAAAGATTGATCCAGCTGACCTTCTTGCGGGAGAAACCGGTAAGTTCCATACCGCAGCTGATGATGTTCTCAAAGACGGCCAGCACGGTGGACAGGGCCGCAAAAGACATAAATAGGAAGAACAGGCTGCCCCAGAACCGGCCCATGGCCATGTTGGCAAAGATATTGGGCAGGGTGATAAAGATCAGGCTGGGGCCGGAGGTCTGGTCCACGCCATAGGTAAAGCAGGCCGGAAAGATGATCAGACCGGCGGTGATGGCAACGAAGGTATCCAGCACCACGACCCGCACCGACTCACCCAGCAGAGCGTGCTCCTTCCCGATATAGCTGCCGAAGATGGCCATGGCACCCACGCCAAGGCTCAGGGTAAAGAATGCCTGATTCATGGCACCTACCAGCGTATTTGCCACACCCACTTCCTTCATCCGGGCAAAGTCGGGCACCAGATAGAAGCGCAGGCCCTCTTTTGCGCCGGGCATGAACAGGCTGTTGATAGCAAGCACCACCATGATAATGAGCAGAGCGATCATCATAACCTTGGTCACTCGTTCCAGACCGTTCTGCAGACCCCGGGCACAGACGAAGATGCAGAACGCTACCACGACGATCATCCAGAACGTCATAACCCCCGGGCTTGCCAGCATCTCGGTAAAGGCACCGGCCACCTCGTCAGCGTCAAGGCCTGCCAGCTTCCCGGCTGCCGTCATATAAAAATAGTGGAGCATCCAGCCTGCCACCGTGGTATAGAACATCATCAGCAGATAGCAGCCGATGAGGGTAAAATAGCCGTGGATATGCCACTTCTGGCCCGGCTTTTCCAGTGCCTGATAGGCCCGCACCGGGCTTTTTTTGCTGGCACGGCCCACTGCGAACTCCATGCTCATGATGGGCAGGCCCAGAATGACCAGAAACAGCAGATAAAACAGCACAAACGCACCGCCGCCGCCCTGACCTGCCATGTAAGGAAATTTCCATACGTTGCCAATGCCGATCGCACAACCGGCGGAAAGCAGGATGAATCCCAGCCGTGATTTAAGGGTCTCTCGTTCCATGATTCCTTTTGCTCCTTTGCTTCTTGCAGTCCTTTCCTTTGGCGGTTTTTTCAAACCCGCTCAAAGCGTAAGTATTTATTATTATACCATATTTTCCTGATCTTTGCATATCCTTTTGTTTCATCTTGCCTGTCGCAAAAGTGATACTTTTTATTAAAATTCAAGAAAAAGAGCACAGCCGAAGCCGTGCTCTCTGCAAAATTCAATTGCCGTTATGCCTGCTGCGCCGGATGAGGTTTCGGAGGCCACTTGGCAAACAACGCCTTCAGCACCAGCGGTGTTGCCACCGACGACACAATGATCAGCAGAATGACCGCTGTGAAGTAGACCGAATCCACCACGCCGATTTCCAGACCCTTCTGTGCCACGATCAGGGCCACTTCGCCCCGGGTCATCATGCCCACGCCGACTTTCAGCGAATCCTCCCAGCTGAACCGGCAGATCTTCGCCGCCAGCCCGCAGCCAATGATCTTGGTGATCAGTGCCACTGCCACAAAACATACGCTGAACAGCAAAAGCTGGGGCGTCAGACCGCTGATATCGGTCTTCAGGCCGATACTGGCAAAGAAAACCGGTGAGAACAGAACGTAGTTGCTGATGTCCACCCGCCGTTCAACGTAGGAGGCATCGTTCATGGTGCAGAGAACGATGCCCGCAATGTACGCACCGGTGATATCGGCAATGCCGAAATACTGCTCGGCGATGTAGGCCATGGCAAAGCAGAAGGCCATACTGACGATGGTGATCCGCTGGGTGTGTGGATTGCGCTGATCCAGCCACTTCATTGCAAAGTGGATCACCACACCGATGCCGATGGCTACCAGGAAGAAGAGCACCGTATTGATCAGTACCTGTCCCAGACCTGTGCCGGTACCCGAACTTGCGCCCAGCACACAGGTAAGGACCACGATGCCGATCACATCGTCAATGACAGCGGCACTGACGATGGTCGTGCCCAGAAAACTTTTCAGGTGGCCCAGCTCCTGCAGCGTTGCCACGGTAATGGAAACACTGGTGGCCGTCATGATGGTGCCGATGAAGAGGGCCCGGTAGAATTCCGGACTGCCCACAGCCGCAAACCCATAGAACAGGCTGTACAGCAGGGTGCCTCCTACCAGCGGCACCGCCACGCCCACACAGGCGATCAGTGTTGCAATCGGGCCGGCTTTGATCAGCTCTCTCAGATCGGTGCCAAGGCCGGTGGAAAACATCAGCAGCACCACACCGATCTCAGCAAAAATAGAAATGGTATCACTGGTATGCACCAGATTCAGCAGGCAGGGCCCGATGATCAGGCCTGCAATGATCTCGCCCACCACCTGCGGTGCTTTGAACTTGCGGGCCACAAGGCCGAAGAACTTTGCGCTCAGCATGATGATGGCAAGATTCCGGAATACAGAATACATAATTACCCTTCCTTCTCCTTTTAATAAGCATCCGGGTCTGTACAGTAGCCGGACACTCAAGCGTATTATAACCCATTTATTTGTTAAAATCAAAACAATGTGTGCAATTTTTACCCCAAATTATCCGATAGAAAATTTTGAAAATATGTTTAAAAATCCGCTTGACAATTTTTGCTGTACTTGCTATAATAAATTGCTGTCTGAACAGACAAGCCGCACAGTTCACATTGCCGTGGGCTGTGTACCCTTGGCCTCATATGAGGCCCTCAAGTCCAAAAGGAGGTGCTACAAAATGGCAAAGTACGAAACCATG
>ERZ808246.1501-NODE-1501-length-16739-cov-3.365080_pt1 | contig 16739 bp, 10 predicted proteins | sample MGYA00521083_ERZ808246 | MGnify/ENA primary metagenome ERZ808246 (study PRJEB31516, sample SAMN03275577) | gut metagenome | biome: mammalia-associated habitat; material: feces | host: Papio cynocephalus | place: Kenya | collected 2012-07-07 ... | reverse complement strand
AATGGTACATTAACTGAAATAGGTGGAGATGCAACTGCAATAAAAGTAGATTTCTGTAATACTTTTGATATGGAAACATCTTCAGATAAAATAACAGCTAGAGCTGATGGTGTAGATGTTATTACTTGGAATACTTCAATAGAAAGAACATTTACATTAGGTTCTGAATGTATGAGTGATGATGCTTTAGCATTATTAGTAGGTGGTACAATAGATACAACAACAAGTAAAATAACTGTACCAAAAGAAGTACCTTCAACTTGTTATTCATACGAAGGAACATTTACAGTAGTTTATAAAGATGGTACTGTTGGAGTTAAAACTATGAAAATACCTAAAGTACAACCTAACGTAGATAATAGTTTATCATTATCTTCAGTAGATTTATCTACATTTGAAGTACAATTTAATATATTATCTAGTGATGAAGATTTCATATTCACAATAGAACCTAAAACTGATGCAATTCCATAAGATTGAATATATTAGTTAATAAGACATTTAATAACTCTCTATTTTGATAGGGAGTTATTTTTTTTATGTATTTTTAAATTTTATTTTAAAAAGGAGGAAATTATGGATAGAACATTCAAGTTAAAATTCAATATAGATGAAGATATTCTTATTGTTCCAGAAGTAGAAACATTCACAAAAGATAATAATGTATTTAATATATGTCTTGAATTATACAAAAATGGTAAATCGAAACAATTACAAGTCAAAAAGACTGAATTAAAAGATTATAAAGTTGAGTTGTTTGTTTGTAAACCACCAATGTTAAAAGAATGGGTTTCATGTGTTGGGGAAGTAGATGAGGAAAATAATTGTATAAATTTCCCAATAGATGAAACTTTTACAGATACTAAAGGTGCATATAAATGTGAATTAAGAATTTCTCATGATGAACAAATATTAATTACATCACCATTTGTATATAGAGTTAATGGTAGTATTACTGATGGAGCAGTAAAAGAAGAAAAAGTAATCATTAATAAAGTAGAACCTAAAGTTATTAATAATTTAGTTACTACTAATGGTGAAGTAGCTTTAAGCGCTAAACAAGGGTATATATTAAATGAAAGAATAACAGAAGTTGTTAAAGAACTTAATGCTAGAATAGATAGAATATTTGATAGTCAACAAAACTTAAAATAATATAAATTCAATTTAATTTAGTGATAGGAGGTAGTAAAGTATGAAAATAAGCGAATTAAAAGGAAGTCACTTAAGAAACTCTTTTATATTTAGTATAAATGATGAAATTAGAGAAGTTAATGTTTTTAATCCAACACAAGAACAAAGAGAAATATTACTTAATAGAATAAAAGAGTTAACGGAAAATGATAAAAATGATTCAGAGATAGCTGAAGAATTGTATACTGATGTATTATTAAATTGTACTGATTTAGAAATAGATGAACCAATAGTTAATGTATTAGAAAATCCAACAGGTAATTTATTATTATTAATGAGAGATATAGTGGATATATTTAATGAGTTGCAAATGGAAATGTTGCTTAATCAATATAATGCTATTAATGAATTAGAAAAATTACAATATGCACAATTAATGATATTAAAATCTCAGAAGGTAGATATTATTAAAAAGAAAGTAGAGAAGATTCAAAGTGAAATAGATGAATTAAAAAAGGATGATTAATAATGGATTTTAATAATATACAAGAAGCTATAAGATATATAGAAGGAATCACACAAGATGGTTTAGTTTCTCTAAAAGATGATTTTAAGGAAACTATGAGCAATGAAATTGATGAGCAAATATATAATGACCATGAACCTGAAGTATATGAAAGAACAGATCAATTAAGAAGAACACCAGAAGTAACAATAAGTGACAAATTACTTAAAGCTACATTTGAAGATAATGGTAATTGGGAAAGTTGGAAAGGCGGACATTTCTTTCCTATGATTGCATGGGAAGAAAGTGGTAGCGTTAGAAGAAGTCAAAATCAAGGTGGGGGAACTTATCCTTTAACACATATTACTGAAGGTACTTATCAAAAATTAGATAGAGAAATTCCACCTAAATTTAAACAATACCTTATTTCAAGAGGATTGAAAGTAGATTAAGGAGGTGTTGAAATAAATGGCAGACCATCAATTTAATATTAAATTAGGTGTTAAAGTTGAAAAAGGTGATTCCGAGAAACAATTAGACAGTATTAAAAAATCTTTAGAAGAAAAAAAGATTACTTTAAAGTTAGATATTAGTAAAACTACCGAAGAATTAAATAAGTTTAAAGATTCTTTAAAGGGTGTTAATACAAAATTAAATGATGCTTTCAAATTAAATAATGGGGCATTAGACAATTTGAAGAATTTAAAAACTGTATTAGAAGAAATCAATAAGTTAAGTGGTAAGACTAAGATACAAATTACTAATAGTAAAGATGCTGATACAGTTACTAAGAGTTTAGAATCTCAAAAACAGAAATACCAAGAGTTATTAAAATTAAAACAAAATCTTGAAAAACAAATGGCTAAAACACCAAATACAAATTCACAATCATACAAAGCATTACAAAGTGAATTAACTTTAGTTACTCAAAAAGCTGAAGAATGCAAAACTAAAATTAGTGAATTAACTCAAATTAAAATGAATGCTGATATGACTAAGAATATGGCATCTCAATTTCAAACCATTCAAAAGGAAGCACAGTCATTAAAAACTTCATTAGAAAATACACTGAAAAATTCTAATTTAACTATGGCTCAACAACATGATTTAGAAAATTTTTTAAAAACTATTGAAAAGATTAAAGGTGAAAAATTAGATTTAAGAACCGATGGAGCAAAAACTAAATTACAAGACATAAGAACTAATTTAGAAAGTATTAAAGAAAAATATTCATCAATTAAAATAGAAATAAAAACCAACGACAATATTAGAAGTGCTATAAAAACAACTAATGATTTTATTAATAAAATTAATTCAGCTCAAAAATCTAAAACTGGTGTTAATTCATTTATTGATGAAGGTAAATTAAATGAGTTAAAAACTAAAGTTAAAGATTTAAGAACACAATTATCTGATGTGCATTTAAAATCTAATGTTGGAACTGAAATTGAAAACATTATAAAAAAATTAGATAGATGTAAGGTTGAGTTTAAGGAGTTACAAAACTCTGCTAAGCTAAGTATGAAAATCGGTGGAGATATAAATTCTCAAACTAAACAAATTGATACTATGCTATCTAAATTAAAAGAAATGAAACAATGGAAAATTGGTTCAAATGCTTATATAGATGAATCTAAAATCAATGAAGCAATATCTAAATTAGAACAGTATAAAAATGAATTGAAAAATTTAGATGTTAATGATGAAAAAGTTACATCTGAATTTGAAACTATAAAAACTAAAATTAACGAAACTACTCAAGAAATAAAAGAGTTCCAAAATCAAGCTAAACAAAAAATGAATATGGAAAGTAATTCAGCTAGTATTGAGGCGTTAAGAATTAAAATAACTCAATTAAAAGATGCTGAAAAAATAACAGCTGAACAAGCTGAACAGCTTAGACAAAAATTAAATCAAATAGCTCAAATGGATACTGGTAAACAAGTTAATGCTATGAAACAGTTTAGAAATGAGATAAAAAGAGCTACCGATGAAACAGCTAGATTACAAAGTGCTACTAAAAGAACAAATTCATTTTTTAGTAATTTATATTCTACAATGTCTACATTCTCGTTAGGTAATATTATAAGTATGCAAATAACTAAGGCTATATATGGTATATCTGATACTATAAGAGAATTAGATAAAGCATTTATTGGATTGGCTAAAGTTGCACCAGATTCATTTCATAATACAACTGAAGAACTAGAAAGTGTTAGACAAAAAGCGGTTGAAGTAGGACAAGAAGTTGCTCGTAGTGCAACAGATATAATTAATTCAACTGCATCAGCTTTACAGTTAGGCGTAAGTAACATTGATAGAGCTATGGAATATGCTAAAAATGTCAATTTATACGCCAATGTTGCAGAAATACCATTCTGCCTTTGTTCATAAAGAGCAAAGCAAACTCATTGAATTGCTGGAAAATCCTAAAGCTCGAATGCCACAACATAATTGGAAACGATAAGTGTGATGGAACGAAAGTAGAAAAAAGTTTTGAGATGGTATACGGTTAAACCCTAAGTACTAATACAATGGATAATCAGCCTCCAAGTCTCTATAAAATGAGAAAGGATAAACGACTATTCCGTGACGGGAAGTACACATATAAGCTATTGATATGTGGAAGTGGTGAGGTTCTTTTTGTGAAAAAAGAATGTGATATAGTCTACTCTTATATGAAAGTATAAGAAGTTCATAAGAGAACTGTCTAGTGTAGCGAACTAGATGAATACAAGGATATTTCAGAAGAGGATTCAGATAAATATTTAAAATCAATAATGTCAGCATATGGTGGTGTTGATGAATCATTAGATGCTATGAGTACCAAAGTTAAAGGTGCTGGTGATAATTACAGTAGATTAACTGATTATATGGATCAGGCAGATGTTTGCCTAGTTGTATAGTAATATGCAACCGAAAACAACTCTAATTGCAGGTAATGGGTAAAGCCTTACACTACAATATACCAGAAATGAGTATATGATAGTGCGAAAGCAGAAACAACGTAAGGATTCTCACATGGTTAAATCCTAAATGAGAAATGATTAAATTCATACAATCCCTGTTCATGCAACCAAGCTCCCCTGTATATAACGAGGAGAAGGCTCAACGACTAATTGTACATTACAAGCTAATGGTAATGGAAAAGGGTTGCTCCTATTTATAGGATGAAGAAATAGTCTAATCTTATGTGAAAGCATAAGCAGTTTGTAAGAGAACGGCATAAATCTTGCGAATTTATGTGAATATGAAAGAAACTATGCAGGTAATAATTTTGCTGTTACATCAGCCGATATAGGTGAAGCATTGATGCGAAGTGCCTCGGCTTTTAAATCTAATGGTACAGAAATGAGTGAAGGTATAGGGTTAATTGTAGGCGCTCAAGAAACGGTTCAAAATGCGGGTGAATACTTGCCCGTTATAAGTAAATATAAATACTTATAATAGAATTGAGTAAAATCGGTCATATGTATAGTGATATACATGGTAAGAAAGGCTAAATCTATTTTTATAGACAAGCTAATACCGAGAAGGATAATATCTAATATCCTTTGTAACGCATAGAGAGTGACCATTATGATGAAAGGAATAATCTCTCCAAGAGTACTCAACATCTTTATATAAAATTAGATGAAAATATATGCTAAGCTGGATTGGAAATAACCAATCGATGAAAATGAGGGAAACCTCCAGAGGTGGATGTAGGAATTGACCTACTATTAATAGATAAAAAGCTCCACGTTAAGAACAAACTGAAAGTAGGTAACTCAATGAAAACAATGATTAACCGACTTAATGGGGTAACATATTCTATGAAAGAAGGAGATATCATTGCTAATAAGACAGCACAAGCATTTGAAAAGTTAGCAGGTATCAAAATAGTAGACTGGGACACAAATAAAGTTGAAGATGCTTATACTATCTTTAGTAAATTAGCTGATAAATGGGATGATATGAATGATGTTCAAAAAAATGGTATAGCAGATGCATTAGGTGGTGCTCACCATTTGAACACATTACAAGCCTTAATGAATAACTGGGATACTGTCGTACAATATCAACAAGAAACTAAAAATTCTTCGTATGTACAGAAATGTGCATAGGACACAAATCGAATTGCAGGTACAGTCTAAGAGCCTTACACCACAATATTGGAGAAATCACAATATGAAGGTACGAAAGTAGAAAAAACGTAAGGATAGATATAAGGTTAAATCCTAAGTGTCTAAATGTAATTAAAGTAATTATTACATTATAATGATGGTTCATGCAGGTAAGATTCTACGTTTATTTATAAATTATGTTTAAAATTCGACAAAAAAGATAATAATTAATAAGGAAGGGGTGATATTATGAAGAAATTAACATATGAAGAAGTTTATGATTATTTTTTAAATAACAATGTTTTATTATTATCAAATAAATACATCAATAATACTAAACCGTTGGAGTTATTATGTTTAAATTGTGGAGAAGTTTTTAAAAAGAGTTTAAATAAATTTAAATCAGGACAAACTTGTTCTACTTGTAAAATTAATGATAAAAATAAAAAAATGCACTTATATATTAAATATTATATTTCTAAATATGGATATACATTAATTTCTAAAGAATATAATGATGCTCATGGGAAATTAGAGATGATTTGTCCAAATGGTCATAAATCTAAAATTAATTGGAATAATTTTAAAACTGGTAAAAGATGTAAAGAATGTAATAATAAAAAACAAAGACTAACAAAACAGGAAGTATATAATAAAATGAAAAAAGAAGGGCATGAGTTACTTTCAGAATATAAAACTAATCGAACAGAATTAAAAATAAAATGCCCTAATGGTCATATATATTATCGAACTTATAATTATTTTATTAATAATATGTGATGCCCTACTTGTAAAGAAAAAGAAATAGAAAGTAAAAGATATAAAAAATATGAATGGGTAAAAAATACGATAAATAAAGAAGGATATAAATTATTAACCGATACATATATTAATAATAAACAAACATTAAAAATACAATGTGATAAAGGACATATTTATGATACTAATTTTAATTATTTTCAACAAGGTTAATATATGTAATTCGTCAAAAGGGAATAAAAAAAATAAAAGATATATTAGATAAATTTAACATTTATAATAAACCAGAATATAAATTCAAAGATTGTAAATTTAAGAAAAAATTACCTTTTGATTTTTATCTTCCAGATTATAATTTAATTGTTGAATTTGATGGAATACAACATTATGAAATGATAGAACATTTTGGTGGTTATGATGGATTTATAAGTAGAAAAATAAGAGATACAATTAAAAATATTTATTGTCGAAATAATAATATAGATTTATTAAGGATTCCTTATTGGGAATTTGATAATATTGAAAATATATTAATTAATAAACTTAATTTAAAATAAATATGAATAAACTTCAACGACTATGAGTTGAAATACTCGTAGGGTATAAGTGATTGATACCCGAAGTGGTTTGCCCTTAACAGGTAGAGCTGAAGGTGAAGAAATAGTCTACTCTCATATGAAAGTATGAGGTTGCTTTATGCAACGTTATAAGTGTAGCGACTTATAACAAATACAAGGAATATAACGATGGATTCATGGTTGGATCAGCAGAAAAAGAGAATGCTAGATTCATAGATAGTATAGAAGGTAAAATAACAAAATTAAAAGAACAATTTAATAGTTTAGTTACAACTACAATAAGTACAGATAGTGTTAAAACATTTTTAGATGTATTAACAAGTGTATTAGAAACAGTTAATAATATAGTAAAAGCATTTGATAATATAGGTATGTCTGCTCCTTTAATGATTGGTGTTTTTGCTAGCTTAGGTAAAACTATAAAAGCATTAGGTACTGGTTCGGCATTGACTGTTACTGGTGGTGGAATATTTTCAAACTTATTGGGAAGAGCGGGTGTTCAATTACCACAAATATTACAACAAAGTACTACAGCAACAGAAGGGTTTAGAGTAGCTTTAACTAATACAAGTGAGGCGTCTGTATTAGCATCAACAAAAACTGCATTATTAACAGCAGGTGTAACATTACTTAATACAGTTATGACTGGATTAGCTATTGGTGCTATTGCTTTAGTTTGTAAAGGATTATACGATTATGTTAATGCAAATCAAATAGCACATGATAAAATAGAAGAAAATATAGACACAACTAAAAGTAATATTAATAGTTATACTCAACAAAAAAATAGTTTAAAAGATATAGCTGAAGAATATGATAATTTAGCAGATAAAACTAATAAAAGTACAAAAGAATCAGAAAGATATCACGAATTACAACAACAAATAGCTGATACTGCACCAGATTTAGTGTTAGGTCAAGATTCTAGTGGAAATCCAATTTTAGCTTTAAATGGATCATTAGAAGATTATATAGATAATTTAGATAGTGCAATAAAAAGAGAACAAGAATTTTTAAAAATTCAACAAAATGCATTAGCAAATACTTCAATAGGAAATTTAGTTAAATTTAATAAAGATAAAAGTATAGTTGAATCATCTCTTGGTAATATGAGTAATTTTTCAGATGCATGGGATGATAGCGGTTCATGGTGGAATAAAAAAGAATTAAAAAATGCTAAAGATGGTGCTAATGCTTATATTCGTATAGTGCAAGAAAGAAATGATAAAGTAAATAAACTTAATAAAATTTTAACTGAGCATTTTACTGAAGTTTCTCAAATAGAAGCCGAACAACAACAAAAGGTATTTAATGAATTAGGTGATGATTATCTTTATAAGAATTATAATAAATTAGCTAAAGACGGAATTAAGAACACTAAAAATATCATGGATACACTTATTGGTAATTTTAACTGGGGAAGTGAAGTTGTAGATACAGTAGCAAAACAAAAAAATTTCATAGAAAGTTTTGATACAATAGCTTCTAAAGTTGGTAAAAGTAAAGAAGAAATGCAAGAATGGAACAAAACTTTAAGTGAAGCTAATTATGCTTTCCAAGAAACAGGTGATTATGAACAATTCCAAAAAGACATAAGTGGTATAACTGAAGAATTAGAAAAAATGACAGGAATTGATGCTGAAGATTGGGCAATTGGACTTACACCAGCTTTACAAGGTTCTTTAGACGCTGACTCTATAGCATTAAATAACTTTTTAAAAAATTATAATAAAACACTTACAGAACTTAAATCTGGAGATAAGGTGGCAATAAGAATACAAGCGGAATATGAAGATACTAATGACTTTATACAGAAGATAACCAATATGGAAAATAGACAACAACAAATTGATTATATGGTTAAAATCAATACAGGTGAAGTTGAATATGGTAATCTCCCTTATCAAATTCAAGAAATGATTAAAGGCACTCTTGATGGGGGCAAAACAATGCAAGATTGGGAATCTGATGTTGTTATGAAAATTGCTACAGAAATTCAGTCTAATGGGGAATTAGATGACAAAACGTTTGGTTTAATAACTAAAATGTTAAATGGTGAATTAACTGATGCCGAAATCAAAGCAGGTATAACATTACCTAGTGGTGATGTATTAAATGCACAAATTGTTGGTGAAATAAATGAAGTTAATAAAAATAAAGATAAAAACATTAAAGTAGGAATTGAAGCTGATTCAGAGAAATTAGATGAAGATTTGTCTACTATTTTAGGCGATAAAGAAGAAGCTAAACAATTGAAAGTTGATTTAGTTACTAATTTTAATGAAAATAAATTTGAAACATTCAATGAATTAATTAAAGATATGGATTCAGATAAACAGATTCAAATAGCTACTGCTTTTATTAATAATGGAGATGCAGATCCAGATGAAATAGAACAATTTATATCATCTTTACCAGACGAAATTCAAAAGATAGTTAGAATTAAGTATGAAGAAAGTGGAAAGAATGATGTAGAAAATAGTGTATTTAACGAATCTAAAGTACAAACAATTATACTTGATGCTAATGATGAAAAAGCTAAAAATAAAATTGAGAATTTAGGTAAAACACTAGATGATATAGATGGTGTTGATAGAAATATTAAGCTTGGTATAATTGAAAATGCAGGTAAAAGTAATGCAACAACACAAGATATGCTAAAAGCATTAGATTTAGTAAAAGATTTACCAGAAGAAAAGAGATTGGATGTAATAAGTAATTTACAAGATATAATGTCCGATATGGATAATTTAGATAAACAACAAATCAAAGATAAATTAGTTGAAATACTTGGTGATAATTCTGATGCAGAGGCAAAAACCAAACAAACAAAAAATAATAATATTCCTAATAAAAATTTTGATATAAATGCAAATGATAAAGCTAGTAATAAGATTAATAGTGTTAAAAATAATAATATTCCTAATAAACCATTTGATATAATTGTAAATGTAGTTGAAAACGTAGTGGGTGCATTTAAATGGCTAATGGGACAAGGTGGAAAAGGAACATCTAGTAATTATACTGTTCCAAAACAAAATTCAATTAGTGATTTTTTAGATGTAGGAAGTGATCCAGTAGCAATAGATAATAGCACACCAACAGCTCAAAGTATGGATTTTAATTCTATGTCGGATAATCCTTCAATAGTAGATTCTGATTCAACAATAAATAATACAAGTTCAGCTATTAGTAAAGTAAAAGCATTTACTACTCAAGCATTAAGAGGATTTACAGATATAGGAAAATCAACTACAATAAGTACAAAGATAGACATAAAGAAAAGTACATTAGATTCAATAGAATATTCAGTAAACTTAATGCAAGAATTAGAATATCGTATTGATAATGTTAATGATAAATTATCTTTATTAGATGTTAAAATGGAAAATGCAGTAGGTACTAAAAAAATTGAGTATCTACAAAAACAAAATGCATTATATGAAGAACAAGCTAAATTACAAAAAGAACTTTATGATAATTTAACTCAAGAAAAAGGTATTGTTAAAAATAAACTTAAAAATTATGGTTTTAAATTTGATAAACAAGGTAATTTAACTCAATACGAAGAAGTTCTTTTAAAAATGGAAAAAAGGTCTAAAGAGTTAGAGGAACAAGCTGAAAAAGCTAGTAAAAAAGCATCAGATTATGATACTAAAAGTAGTAGTGTTGATAGTGATAAATATGATACTTCTAGTAAGAAAACTAAAAAGTCATTACAAAAGAAAGCAGATAATGTCAAAGATACTTCAGATGAATATAAAGAAAAACTTGAAAAGGTAAAAGATTTAACTGAACAATATCTAAAAATGCAAAGAGATGAAATTCCAGATGCAGAAAAAGAATGGTTAGAAATGCAAAATGCTATTAAAGAAAATAATGACGAAATAGAAAAATTAGAGTTAGAAGATAAATTATATAAATTCAAAAATAGTGTTACTGGATTAGCTAATCAATATGATATATGGGGAGATAAAATAGATTTAATAGATACTAAGTTAAATAATTCATTACAAACTGATAAAGTATCATTATATCAACAAAAATTATCAGCATTAAATAAACAACTTGAAATACAAGAAAAAACGTTAACTTCTTTAAAAAATCAATTACCAGTTTATCAAGAAGCATTAGCGAAATATGGTGTTCAATTTGGTAAAAATGGTAACATTATCAATATGTCTAATGTATTAAATAAATATCAAAATAGTGAAGACTTAGAAAAAATTAATGACTTAATGGAAGAATATAATGATTTAATCAGAGATACAATTCCAAATGCTCAACAAGAATATGAAGATTTAAATAATGCAATTCAAGATGTTTATGATAGTCAATTAGATGTTGTAAAAGATATTGAAGATAAAATAACTGATGTTATTAAAGATCAAATTGATAAACGTAAAGATTTAATTCAAAAACAATATGATAAAGAAATTGAATTACTTAATAAACGTAAAGATGAATACAATAAAAACAAAGATACAGATGATTATTATAAAGATTTAGAAGAAGCACAAGAAGAAATTGATAAAATACAAACTAAAATTAATAGAGCAAGTCTTGATGATTCATTAAGTGGTAGAAGTACATTAAGTGATTTAATGGACGATTTAAAAGAAGCACAAGATAAATATAATGATGTTGTATCTAATAGAACAGATGATTTAATAAATGATATGTATGATGATGAAATAGATAGACTACAAAAAGAATCAGATGATAAAATACAAGAGCTTGAGGATAAATGGAGCGATTCTAAAATAGCAGAAATAGTTACACAAGCACTTGGAAGTGGAGTTTTTACGGATATAGATGGTAATGTTCATGATTTACAAGATACATTAATTAGTTTTGCTGAAGAATCTGGTGATGCTTTAGGTGTACTTGGTGATAAAATCAAAACAGAATTATCATTAAATTTACAAGAGGCATTATCTTACATACAACAATATAGTGACATATTTAATGGTATGGGATTAGAAAAATTAGGTAATATCAATTATAGTGATAAACTTAATAATAAATCATTAAAGGTAGATGATATTAGAATTAATGTTTATGGTACTGAAGGAATGAATGAAGAAGATTTAGCTAAAGAAGTTAAAAAACAAATAGAAAATAAATTTAGCGAAATAACAAATGGAGGACTTTTATAGTTCTTCTTTTTCATATTATAGGAAGGAGGATAATATGTTTATAAGTCCTTATTTTACATTTAAAGGAATTGATTGTAGAAATTATTTCATAATGATAACTACAATGGATAAAGATGACATAGTTGAAGTTGGTGTTCCTTATTCAACGACATTAACAATGGAAAATTCATATTCTTATAGTGAAGAAATAGATACACCAGATCCAATAGAAATGAATTTAACCTTAGTTGATAATAATAGAATGCCTTTAACATGGACTAATGAATATTTCCAAAATGTCAAAGATTGGTTAATATCTGATGATTTTGAAGAATTTGTTAGTTATGATAATCCAGAATATGTTTATTATTTTAAATGTACTAAAATAGTAAAAAACTTTACGTTTGGCAAACAGGGTTGGGTAACTGCAACTTTTCAACCTTTAAATCATTATGCCTATAAAAAGGTTAATATAGATAAATTGATAAATGGAAAAGAATACATTGAAATAAATAATATAACTAAATTTAATTATGAACCTAAGATAATAATTAATAATTTAGGTACAGAAAATAAAACAATACAAATAGGGGATTTGTTATTAAAAGGAATAAAAACTAATGAAAATGTTACAATAGATAACTATTTATGTAATATTCATGGTGATATAAGTGGAAATTTATTATCTAATAGTAATAGAAAATGGTTAGTTTTAAATCCAGGAATAAACAAGATTTTAGTTGATGGAAATATGTTCATTAATATATTATGTGAATTTCCTATGATAATTTAAAGGAGGAGATTATTTGAAAATTAAACAATTAAGAAATATTAATAAAATTGAATTGTGTAAGATTAATAAAGAAGTAATTGGTGAAATACCTATTATGTTCTTAACTGAAGAAGATTGTAAATTAGATGAAATAAGAACCATTAGTTTGCAAATACCTAATTATTTTCAAGATAATCATACTTTAAAGAAAACTGAGATTTTAATTTATGATGATATAAAAAGTGAAAGATTTATTCGTATTAATAATACGGACTATTATGTAATAAAGGAAATTAAAGAAAATAAATTAAATAAAGTTAAAGATATAAAAGCATATTCTTATGAAAAGAAATTAGAAAAAAATAATATAGTATTATCCGATATAGCTTTATCATTAATGGATATTGACGAAGAAAATAAAGTTTATTCTTTTAATGATGAATTATATAAAATGACAGGATGGAAATTAGGTCATGTTGATGATACTGTAAGATATAGTGAATCTGGCAAACCTAGAGTGAGAATACAAGAAAGTACAGATATGAGTTTTTATCAATTTATCACGGAAACAATACAAGAACAATATTGTTGTGTTGCTGATTTCGATATAAAGAATAAATTAGTTAATTTGTATGATGAAGATAGCTTTGGTGATGAAATTAAAATAATCTTACATAAAGATAATTATGTTAAAAGTTTAGAAAATACAATTAATAGCACAAGTTTAGTTACTCAATTAACACTTCAAGGAAATGAAGAAAAATGTATAGTTGAAGATGTAAATCCCACAGGTAAAAATTACATTGAAAATTTTTCATATTTCGTTGAAACTGAAGAAATGAGTGAAAATTTAATTAATGCATTAAATTTATATGACAAATTAACTATAAAAAGAATAGAAGAATGGAGAAATTTAAACAGTCAGAAAGCTCAATTATCTATTGATATATCTAATAAAACTTCTAATGAAAATATTCTCACAAGCATGGTTAAGGAATATGAAAACTATATTATAGCTCATGAAAATATTGAAGAAGAAGGTAAGGAATATGATTTAACTAGCTTCAAGAATCAATTAACTATAAAAAGAGATGAGTTAGTTAGTTTAAATGAAGATTTAACTGTATTAGAACAAAAACTAAATACTATAAATAATAGAATAAAAGAATTAAATATATTAATAAGGAAAGAAACGTCTACAGATAGTCAAGGTAATTTAATTTTTAATAGTAAATTGTTAGATGAATTAAAAGAATTCACTTATAATGATACATATTCAGAAGATAGTTTTATAGATGCTAACGAATTATTAAAAACTGGTAGACATTTATTAGAAAGTAAATGTAGACCTACAATTGAATATGATATAGATGTAAATGATTTTACAAGTAGAATAATGTCTAATAGAACTAGGGGATATTGGCGAGATGAATTATCAATGGGGGATCTTATTGTTTTATATGATAAGGAAACTAAAAAAGAAGAATATGTTTATTTTGTTGGTTGGAATAAAAAATATAATTATCAAAAAGAAAATGGAAGCAGAACAACAGAATTAACGATAGAATTATCCAATAAAAAAACTAATAAGACTAATACTAAAGTTATTACTGATTTATTAAAAGATAGTAAGAATAATAAAAAACAAATTAATTCAACTAAACATTTATTAAATAATCAAAAATACAATAGATTCAATTCTAATTTATTAAATAACGAAGATATAACTTTAAATTTAGAAGAACCTAAACTAAACGATATGACTAAGGTTACTGGTATAGATTTAAATATATCAACTTTAGAATTAGATATAAATGTTAGTAAACAAATAAAAGCTTATGTTAGACCTACTACTGCTAAAAATACAAATGTTATATGGTCATCTTCAGATAATAATATTGCAACAGTAAGCACTACTGGACTTGTTAAAGGTGTTAATTATGGTTCATGCACAATAACAGCTATTACAGAAGAAGGTAATTTTAAATCTGTTTGTCAAGTTACAATTCAAAAATCAAATGAAAATGAAATTAAGGTAACAGGTATCCAAGTATTAAATAGTAATATATCTCTTGATATAGATGAAGAAGAATATATAATTCCAAATATTCTACCTAATAATGCTACAAATCAAAATGTAACTTATGTTAGTAGTTCTCCTATGATTGCTACTGTGGATAATACAGGTAAAGTCACAGGTGTTAATTATGGTGTTTGTGAAATAAAAGTTATTCCAGTAGACAATGTTGAAATATCTGCTAGATGTTATATTTCTATAAGTACTGAGGATAAAAAAGATTACACAACTTTAAATAATGCATTATTTATAGGAGATGGTAGAATTGCTGAAATGAATAGTTTAGGTATGCTTGATAAATTATATGTTGATGCTAAAGCTGATGTTGATATAACTTATTTTAATAGTAGAATAAATACTTATCCTGTAAATCCAACTTGTATAATAATAATGCCTAACATAAATGATTTGAGTGATCAAGGCGCATTTAATGTTAAAACTTTATTAACTACTTTGAAAAATAAATATCCAACAAAAAATATTTATCTTGTAACATCATTACCGGTAGGGGTAAACTATCAAAGTTCTAAATTATATTCCGAAATTAATAATCAAATTAGTAAATTTAATTCATTAATAAAAGATTATGCTAATTTATTAAATGTTAAGTGCATAAATGCTAATTTAAATTTAGTGACAAACGGTACATTAAATAGTTATTATAGTAATGATGGCTATCGTTTAACTCAAACAGGATATAGAATATTATGTAATAATATAACTAATACTATTTTAAATTATATGAATATTAAAAAAGATAAACCAAAAGATGATGATAATAAAGATGATGATAGTTCTGGTAGTGGATTAAGTAAACAAAGACAATTGATAATTGATAGAGCTGAAGAAATTGTTAAGATGTGTAAAAATGGTAAGGCTTGGTATAGTCAATATAATAGGACAATAAATTGGAATAAGAAACAAATAATAAAATATTCTAGTGAAACAATATATTCTCAAGGAAAACAATATACTTATAAACAACCAGGAAAAGGGAAAATAGGATTCGATTGTAGTTCATTTGTTGGAGTTTGTTATCAAAACGCTGGATATGACTTTATGTGTGCAAAATCTTGTGCAGGTGGTAGTTTACAATCTACAGCTAAGAAACACAATGCTAAAATGTGGAGATATGTCGATAGTAAATTTGAAAAATGTTTACCAGGAGATATAGTAATGATGGCAAACGATTCTGTTAATTTGACTAAAAGTAATATGTCATCTTGTGCAACACATCATACAGCTATTTATATGGGTAATGGGTATATAGCTGAAGCATCTGGTTATTCAACAGGAATAGTAAAAAGAAAAAGAACACCCAATAGTCAATGGTTCTTTATGAGAATTGAAGAATTGAGCAATACTGATAAAAAATCTAATGATAATTCTGGTGAAAGTGGAAGTAATAATAATTCAACTTCTGATAATGAAAGTGGAAAAAACTGTATAAATCAATCAGGTACTATCGATGGGCATAAATATATTTATAGATTTGCAAATGCCAGATGTACCGCATATGGGGCTAATTCTGGAAGTGGTTGTGATATACCATTAAAATTAGGAAAAACTGCAGGAATGTCTAATGTTCCTTATGGTACTAAAATTTATATACCAGCATTAAAAGGTAAATATATTAAAGATAAAAATGGTAAATCAGTAACTTGCGATGG